>Ga0315277_10001905_pt1 | contig 29480 bp, 16 predicted proteins | sample YL17G05_15_MG_FD_203695 | JGI IMG/M metagenome (GOLD analysis project Ga0315277, IMG submission 203695) | Sediment microbial communities from Yellowstone Lake, YNP, Wyoming, USA - YL17G05_15 | ecosystem: Environmental > Aquatic > Freshwater > Lake > Sediment | place: USA: Wyoming | collected... | reverse complement strand
GCTCAAGGTAGCGCCGTCAAAGGACAAGACGACCTTCTCATTCCCGACCGGCCACATAGGCCTCTCGGTTGGCAGCGGGTCACACAAGGACCTCTGGCCCAAGGTGGCCAAGTGGTTCCTCGATCATTCGAAGACGCCCAGCTCGAAGAGGTGAACCGATGGATGAGAAGTGGACGTCCATTCTCCTCGAAAGGACCGACGGTGTCGCCCGCCTGACGCTCAACAGGCCCGAGCGGCTCAACGTCCTTAGTTCAGCCATGCTCAACGAGATTAACGAGGCGCTGTCCATCATCGCCGGGGACGAGGACACGAGGGCAGTCGTGCTCAGGAGCAGTTCCCAGAAGGCTTTCACCGCAGGAGCGGATATCACCGAGATGAGACAGCTGAAGCCGCAAACCGCGAGAGGCTTCTCCGCCTTGGGGCATCTCGTCGCGCGCAAGATCGAGACCGAGCTCCCGCCGACGATAGCGGCACTGAACGGGTACGTGATGGGCGGCGGTGTGGAGATAGCCTCGGCGTGCGACTTCCGCATCGCGTCCGAGGACGTCGTGCTGGCCCAGCCGGAGATCGACATAGGCATATTCCCCGGATGGGGCGGGAGCCAGCGGCTCGCCAGGATAGTCGGCCTTCCCAGGGCGAAGGACCTGATCCTCACGGGGAGGAAGGTCACGGCCAGAGAGGCGCTCGAGCTGGGCCTCGTACACCAGATCGTCCCGAATGGACAGCTCGATTCAGCCGCGATGGAGCTCGCGAGAGTCCTCGCTTCGAAAAGCAGGGCCGCCTTGATGGCGGCAAAGAGGGCAATCAACATGACTCAGGAGATGCCTCTCCGCAACGGCCTGGAAGAGGAGATGCAGGAATGGGCGCTCATGTTCGACACGCCAGACCAGAAGGAGGGCATGAGCGCTTTCCTGGAGAAGCGGAAGCCGCGCTACTCGCATGTCAACGGTGCGATCGCGGAGCCGCCCGCCTAGCCAGAGAGAATTATCAAGCCTGATAGTCACCGATGGCAGCGCGTCGTCGACTCTGGCGACGTCGGGAGGGTGCTGGAGTCAGGGGGCGTGTCAAGTGTCCGCGATGCTTCTCGCACTTCGTCCTGTGCAGGCTGAGGGGCGGGCCGGAAGCCCATGGAGAACGGACCTGCGCTTCGACTACTCCGTGATGTATCAACGCGAATAACGCCCAGGAAGCCCACGGAACCGCAAATCTCGACGGGAAGCCGGGCAAAGACTTGTTTTCGTGCATTCGACGGTTCAATAGATGCCCTTGACGGCATCGAGGAACCTGTCGACCGCCAGGGCGGCGTCCTCCAGCGTCCTCGTTCCAGTGCACACGACTTTCCCGCTCTGGAAAACGAGGATGACCGCCTTGGGCTCCTTGAGCCTGTAGACCAGCCCGGGGAACTGCTCGGGCTCGTACTCGACGCCCTCCGACAGGAGCGCCGTCGCAATCATGCTCAGGTCAAAGGAAATCTTCAGGTCCGCCGTCGCCACTATGTTCTGGATCTCGACATCCAGCTTGTCCCTGACCTTCGCGCCAGCGGCCGCAGCCGTCTTGGCAACATTCTTCACCGCCTCCCTGGCCTGCTCCACGCTCTTCCCGCCAGTGCACACGACCTTGCCTGTGCTGAAGAGGAGGATGGCCACCTTGGGCTTCCTCATCCTGTAGACCAGCCCGGGGAACTGCTCGGGCTTGTAGGTCACGTGATCGTCGTTCATGGAGAGGGCCAGCGCCTTGAGGTCCAGGGAATCCGCTATCCTCCCAGACGCGACTATGTTCTGTATCTCGATTGTCGCCACGGTATCGCCACGGCACAAGCTCTTGGAGGACATGAAGCTTCGTGGCGGACCCTCGGTCAAAGAGGCATTTGCGGGTCGTTTGTCCAGTCTGGTAGGCACATCGTGAGGGAATCCACGGTTGGGCTGGTAATTACTGTTGTGGCCATGGCATGTCAAATCAGGCGATCTGAAAGACTGACCCGCAGAACCTGCACTTCACCGTCTGTCCCTTGACCGCAATCTGGTCAATCGCTGCGGCACAGGAAGGACATGAGCGAAGGATCATGTCTTTCTGGTTTTGCGGTGTGGATATCGTGAGGGTGATCCCTCCGATTTGGGCCTTTGAAGTCGGCACATCGAATGTCTTCAAATCCCGGACATAGGAATCCGCGAGGGTGTCGACCCAGTTCTTCGCCACCCCCTCATAGACGATATCGTTCCTGCACAGCCTCAGACCCTCGATGATTTTCCCGTGGTCGAGCGATTTGTGCCCCTCATGGATCAGGGCGATCCCCTGAGCCAGAGGCCGGTTCATGTAGTTGGAAAGGATCGCGAGCTTCCATCCGTCGCAGCCGGCCGTCGATATCACAAGTCGCACATTCGCTTCGTAGAATACCGGTTCGATGAAACGGAAATGGCTCGGTGCCTGCAGAATCATGCATGGGTCGCTGAGTATCTGTCCTGCCCAGTAACTCCTCTCACATAAGGGGGAGCAGCTTCCTTCGAGATCCCATCCAACCTGCGCCCCGGTGAATCCTCCAGTCACAGGACGTTGTGCAATCACGGAATTGAGGAAAAGGCACCTGTCGCATCCCGCCCGCCCACATGTTACGCATCTTCTGGTGAGCAATCGACCCGTGATTCCGTGACCAGAAGCACCGCAAGACGGACACTTGGCCATTCAGCTCTTCCTGGACAGGGGCATCTCTCGGTGCCTTCGGGACTGATCCCGTGGCATCTTCTGCCGCCTCCGCCGCCCATAACCGCATCTAGGTAAACAATCCTTTGCCTCGCCGGAGTCTAGCCGCCTCATTCAGCGACGTCACACTGTACGAGAGCGCAGCCTTTTTCCGGGGGAACTCCTTCGGCATCTTGTGAGTAGAGTGGACGGCGGAAGTTGGGACTGGGATTCATTCTACGAGAAACACCCGCCACCGAGGAATCAAGTCCAAGCCGGCAAGCGCATGGCCAAGCGCATTAAGCGCTTCATTAAATCCAGAAGACTCACCGCACGTTCGATCGCCGACGTCGGATGCGGCCCCGCCACGACCCTTTTCGACCTCGCGCGCAGGATGCCCCGCTGCGACTTTCACGGCTATGACAGCTCGAGGACCATACTGAGGATGAACAGCCAAAAGGCGAAGAAGTTGAGACTTGACAACCTTCATTTCGATTTCACAAAGCTCCCCGCCATGGCGGTCAGGAGGCGGTTCTCCATCGTCCTGTGCATCGCCACCCTCCACTACGTCGAGGACCCGAGGCGGGCCATCAGGCGGCTCTACTCCATGGTCGAGCCTGGCGGCTACCTGATCTTCAACTACCCGAACCGCGCGCACAGGGCCGCCGTGACCCGAGAGGCCGAGCGCGACCCTGTCGTGAGCAGGCGGTTCGAGCTCGTGATCCGTGGCGGCAACCTCCTCTCCTATTCGAGCATCGAGCGCACGCTCGGGCGGTGGCCGAGGAGCTTCTGGCTGGAGGTGGGCATGCCAGCGAGCAGGGTGAATCCTTGTGTCGTGATTACCGCATAGTATTGGATTAGCCTATTTTGAGGGGAGAGCTGCAGTTGCTGCCAGGTATACATTCGGCACGCCACAGGAAAACCAAGTGGCTTTGCCCCTCTCCTCCAATGCCGGCAGGGCCATTTCTCCATCCGCCCCCGAGACAGATACGTTTATGCGCCAGTCGTCATTTCGATGGCCCCAGGCGTGAGGAGGCGAGATCTTGCGAAAGGGATTGTGTTTAGGTTTGGCTCTTGTTATTCTGACGTCGATGGCGTTTAGTCTCTCGGGCAATGCAAAAGGGTACGTGCCACTTCAGACATCTCCTTCGTGGACGACGCAGGGCGACCAAAGCAGCACAGACGTGGCGCTCGGTGATTTCGACTATGACGGAGACATGGACTTGGCGAGCTTCAGTGAGACCAATGTCCTCGTATATAGGAACGACAACGGGAATCTCAACGCTATCGCGTATTGGGTTTCCCAGGAGGGCACATCAGGCTCGCAAGGCTCGGTCGTCTGGGCAGACATAGATAATGACCACTACCCAGAGCTGTTCACCGACCTCGGCATGTACGAGAACAATAACGGTGTCCTCAGCTCGACGGCGGTACTGACCAACATTTCGTCAGCCTCGACATTCACGCTGGGAGACATCAACAACGACGGCTATGTGGACTTGGTCACCGGTAAGACGGACCGGATCGAGGTCTACGAGAATGTCGGCGGTGTCATGGACGACTCGCCCGACTGGAACACGACCGAGGCAAACTCCCCGGGGGCTCTGGCTTTGGGGGATGCCGACCACGACGGCTACATGGAGCTCGCGGTCGGCAATAAATGGGACCCTATCAGGATCTATGACAACGTCGCCGGGTCGATCAGCAATGTCTCGATGTGGAACTCCACGCTGACAGATTACGTCGGCTGCCTCGCCTGGGGTGATGTCGCCAATGACCATTTCCCAGAATTGTACGCCTGCACCCAACCGTTCCTGGGTGGAGCTCCGAATAGGATGTACATGAACATAGGCGGCGCGCTGGAACAATACCCCAGCTGGAACTCGACTGCGACATCCTATGCGACGGACGCGAAATTCGCCGACATGAACGGCGACGGGTATCTCGACTTGGCGGTATCCAATGTCCCTTACATGAGCATGGCTGGTCTGTCACTCGGGCAGGAGATGGTGTACCTCAACGAGAACGGGGTCCTGAACAAGACGCAGGGCTGGGAAGGGCCGTACCAAGACGTCAGCGACGGGCTCGATGTGGGACTCATCAACAACGATGGGTATCCGGATATGGTCGTCGCCAGCAGCAGCGACATTCTCCAGACTTATCCCGGCAGGGTGTTGGTGTACAGTGGACTCTCGCCGAACCGCTCACCCGTGATAACCAGCGTTTCAAGAACGGGGGAACCGTTGAGGACGGGGGATGAGTCGACCATTTCCGTGGATGCAGAGGACCCCGATGGCGACCAGCTACAGTACGACTTCTCAGTCGCGGCGGGCAACGGGACTATTGTCACCGAGTTGGGATCGACGGCGGTGTGGGAGGCCCCTGATATGCCCGGGTCCTACACCATCAACATCACTGTTAGCGATGGCAAGGGCGGGTTCGGCTACTGGGACCTCGTGTTGGATGTCTGGCCGAACCATTCCCCCCATATAAACGGAGCGTCGACAGATCCGACGCAGCCGAAGACAGGGCAAGAAGCCTTTATCACGGTGACGGCAAGCGATCTCGATGGTGATCTTCTCCAGTACAGCTTCACTATCACATCGGGAAATGGAACGATAGTTTCCCAGTCAGGCTACATCGCAACGTGGAAGGCCCCGGATGCACCGGGAAACTACACGATCAACATCACGGTCAGCGATGGGAGAGGGGGATTCGATTTCCTGGACCTATCCGTGATCGTAGTGGAAGCTCCGCCCGGGGAAACACCATTCTTTTCCCTCGGAAATATCTGGCTCCTGCTCCTCTTGGCAATCTTGGCGATAGTCATAGTCGCCGTGGTTGTCATTGCCATGAAGAAGAGAAGGCGAAAACCTGCAACCGAAGAACCACCGTCACCGCCGAAGCAAGAACAGACGAAGTGACATTGAACAGTGACGGGAATCTCCGTCCGGCTATCGAAGAATGCCAAGATCGCCACCATGTCTAATGGAGTTCCCCCGCCATGTTATTGGCCTTCGTCCGCGCGGTTGAGATCTCCCGCAACATACGTCGAACATTCGGGAATATTCAGCGTCGTTTGTGCATATGTGACGCGGCTGTCGTGACACGTTGCGGGGTTTCTAAAACATGCAGCGGGGACTGCAAAACATGTCGCGGACTTCATGGAACATGTTGCGGGGTTTCTGAAACATGTCGCGAGGTCTCCAAAACATCTCGCGAGGAACTCAAAACATGTCGCGGACTTCATGGAACGTGTCGCGGAGGTCCTGTAACATGTTGCGGGGACTGCGAAAAATGTGCTAGACTCTGCGAACATGTCGCGGGGTTCTAAAAACATGTTGCGGGGCTTGCGTCACATGTTGCGTGAATCGCGGAACATGTACCAAGGTTCGAAAAATATGTCGTACAGCATACACGAAGTGCGCCCGGAACACGGTTCTTCATGAAGCTCTTAAGAAGGGGCTTGGATTTGAGAAGAAAACGAAAAAAAGAAAAAGTGGCCCCTGCGAGGGGGCCTTGATGTCCCTGTCATCTAGAGGGTCGATCCGCCTAGGACTTCACCGGTGTCACGATCGGCTTCTCGCCCTCCTCCGCCGACGGCCTGTGCATCCTGCTCCGGATCCGCCTGAAGTTCGCGGCTGTGCTGCTGTCCTTTCTCACCGCCGCGATGGCCATGTCGAGGTAACCGGACGTTGTCACGTACGCGTTCCTCTTCACGACCAGCCACGACTCCGTCGCCAGTTTGCTCTGCCTTTTCATGGTTTCCTGGTGCTGCTCCATGGTCGCTGCCTGCTCCAGCAGGCTCTTGAGCGTGGTCAGCATAAGTTCCACGTCCAGGCCGGCGCCCTTTAGGGCATTTCGTTCACTCACGAATAGCTCGATCACCTTCTTCAGGAAGGCGAGTACTTCCACTTCTGTCACCATACTTTTCACGTGTCCTGCCACACTACAGAGGTCGGGCACCACCGGCGCCTTCACACCCCCTCGCGGGGCAGATTCATCATCCATGTGAGTGGGCATCCAACTTTCCAGCGGAATCATCTGGAAGACTGCTACATCCGTCCGGCAGGTCTTTATACGAGATGAAAAGCGAGAATGGCTTCCTCCATAGAATCGTTGCCCCGATCAGCGGCTGACGTCCTAGCCGCCGCCGAGTCAAGAGGCCTGACGATGGCGGGGCCGATGAATCGGGGAGGCGCGAAGAGCCTACGGCCTCACTCTCAGAATTGCCGCGTCTGGGCCGCCCGCGAGATTCTGACCGCCTCCGCGTCGGTCGAGAGACCTTCTCCCGTCAACGGGCGTGAAGTGGTATGTACCAACTAACATTCATTGCCTTGGAACGGCGGTGCGGGTCCGAGGCGGTGCATGACATGTCAACGACGGGCTTAATAAGTGCGAAACACCATGCCGTCCGTGCACCGGGAATGATGGTCGGTGCGGTGGTGGGTCAATGACGATCGATGAAAGTGCGCAGAATGCGGGGCGGAGCCGAAGAAGGCGCTATCTCACCTTGTCGCTGGTGAGCTTGGGCATATGCATCCTTTTGGTAACCTCTATGCTTCCGTTCGGGCGGGTCGGGAACCCTCCGTCCACGGAGGAGCCGCCGATTGACCGCCCCAAGGGCGAGTCGGTCCCCCTCGCCCCCGCCTGGCCGGCCCTGCTCAACGCGGATTCAGGCGTTGACTCCTGGAACCTCTGGGGCGGCTTCCGGCAGGGGCCCCAGTACGGCGGCAACCTGAACGTCCCCGCTGAGAGCGCGATGTACTACGACGTGATGTCGCGCGCCTTCGGCATGTCTCCAGACGCGTTGAGTCTCCTGCAAGAGAACGGCTTCGTCGCCCTTCCCGCGCCTTCCGAGCACGACATAGAGATGGTCTACCGCTACTACTGGATGAACGACCTGCCCGTGCTCATCACAACTGATACAATCCTCACTGTGAACCACCTTCTCTTCGACCAGATGCTCCAGGACCTCGAGAACGCGAGCCTGCGGCCGATGGTCGAGAACATGAGCGTCGGCCTGCTCAATGAGGCGGTTTGGCTGCGGTCTGTCCTTCCCGATTCTCTCAAAGAAGCCGCGACCAACGCGGTTGTCTTCTTTGCGGTGCCGAACGTCCTCCTAGGGACGAATGCGGTGGTCCCCGCCGACGTCGCCGACCGCGTGCAGGGAATAGTGGACAAAATCTTGGCAGCGGTCTATGCCGGCCCGGACCCGCTCGAGTCGGACTGGACGCAGTACAAGCCGAGAGGCCACTACGACCGCACGGAGTTCCTGAAGCGGTACTTCCGGGCGATGATGTGGTACGGGAGGGCTTCCTACGACCTCGAAATCCCCGACCGGATCGTGCCCGCGTCCTTGATTGCAGCCATCCTTGACGGCTCGCCTCAGGGGCTCGGCCTGTGGACGAGGGTCTACAACGCCACCGCCCGATTCGTCGGCGAGTCGGACAGCCTGAACCACCTCGATATCAAAAGGGCATTCATGAGCAAGTTCGGCGAGTTCAATGTCTCTCTGCTGGCGGACGATGCGAATGTCTTGGCGCTGAAGGAGGAGTTCGCCACGGACGCATACTACCGCCAGAGGATACTGTCCGCAGTCGTGTACCTCCCCCAGGTGTCTGAAGGGAATAGCACGCAATACGAGTTTCCGAAGATCTACCAGTTCATGGGCCAACGCTATGTGATTGACTCCGAAATCATGCAGAACGTGATATTCGACCGGGTCCCCAGATACGAAGGAAATCGGCGAGGCTTGCCTTCCGGGCTGGATGTCGCCGCGGCGCTCGGGTCTTCACGCGCCCTCGGCCTTCTCTCCCAGGAGTTGACCACTTACAACTACACAACCCAGCTCCGCCAGCAGTGGTCCGCGGTGAGCAACAAGAGCGAGGATTTCTGGAACCGCACGGCATACTCCCGCCAACTCAGCAGCTTCCGGGAGGTCCTGGGCCCGCCGCCAGAGGGCGCTCCGGCATTCGCGAAGACGCGAGCATGGGCGACCGAGAAGGTGAACACGGCGCTTGGCTCGTGGACCGAGCTCAGGCATGACACGATCCTCTATGCGAAGCAGCCGTATTCGCCCGGGGTGATATGCAGTATCCCGGATGGCTATGTCGAGCCATACCCGGCTTTCTACGAACGCATCGCCTGGCTCGCCGAGAACATACAATGGATCCTCGAGACGCACTTCAACGTCAGCGTGGATCCCGCCGCGCGGTTCTACGCGGTGTTCGGGGAGTTCGCGGAGATCAATCACCGCCTCGCCGAGATCGCGCAGAAGGAGCTTGACGGGATCGAGCTCCCCGAGGAGGACATGGATTTCATACGCGGCATCTTCATCGACTCGCAACAGGAGGGCTGCGGCGGGCCGATCACAAACTTCGGCTGGCTGCCGGACTTACTAACAGAAGCGAACGTCACCGACACGACGCGGGACTCCCGCATCGTCGCGGACGTGGCGACGGATGCGGGCGATGATCTCTCGGGCACGCCGCCCAGGGTCCTGCACGTGGCGCTCGGCACCTTCAGGAGCATCACAGTGGCGTACCAGAAGCCGAACGGGACTTGGCAACTGGCGGTGGGACCGATTCACGGCTACTACGAGTTCGCCTTGGACGGCTTCACGCGGCTCACGGACGACGAATGGAAGCACATGCTTGAGTACGAAAACCCTGCGCAGCCGCCATGGACCGCGGAGTTTCTCACTCCCGCCTGAAAGCTCCCGTGTTCCCCCCGCACCGCACACGATCTTGAGGCTGGTGGCCGGGGCGCAGGCGCTAACGATATCGGTCTCACTGCCGGAGACGGCAATCTCGCACAGGTTGACGGCGAACCCCGTCGGTCCTGCGGGTCGTCAAGTGCATGGCGAGAGGGCGCGCGGCGAGGTTTGTTGCCGCGCCGTGACCGTCCCGCATTGACGTTGGAGCCTAGTTCCCGCCATGCTTTGAGGTGTAGTGAACCGTCCTTCCCTGCTTCTCCGATGTTATGCAGCCCATCGCGGTGAGCCTGTCGATCTGGTACGCGAGCGTCGACTGCTTCAAGCCCAGGAACTTCGAAAGTTCCTTCTGCGTGATCCCCGGCATCTCCTGGATCGCCTTCAGCACGCGCAGCTGCGACTCGGTCGTTCCGTTCTCCAGTATTGGCGGCGGCTGCATGTCCGCGGGGTAGAACCGGCGGTACATGCCCTCCTGCCGCGAAGTCACCAGTCCCTCTCTCTGGAGGACGTCCAGGTGGTAGACAAGGGCGCCGTTGTTGATGCTGAGCGCTGCGAGAATCGCGTTGTAGTGAGTCCCTGGATTGAGGTCGATGTACTGGTACACTCGGCCGCGGTTGTAGTTCTCGAGCGTTTTGTCGTGGTTGAGGCGCGTGTAGAGCGGCAGGAAGAACAGGAACAGGGCGTACTTCGAACGCTCAATCGAGAGGGCCCCCGCCAGGAATGCCGCTGCGAGCATCGCGATTGCGATGATCGCAAAGATCCATGGACTTGAACTGGCTGACATGGTCACGACGATGTCCCTCGACGCGTCGACGGTGGTCGTGAGGGCTCCCTGCATCGAACCCGAGGAGGCGTCGATCGAGAACGGATTGCGGTCCGTGAAGGAGACTGAGGTCTGTACGCCCGTGGTCAATGCGAATGGCGGCGTGAACCCGTCCGGCCCAGTTGTGCCGGAGAACGCGAGGTTGCCCTGCGCGTCATGCACGGCCACCGTTGCCCCACCGATGCCTCCGCCATTCGAATCAACCGCTTGCACACGCACCGTATGCCGCATCTCGACTGTAGAGGATGCGTCCAGCGTGAGGCTGTCGACAATCGTGTCGGTGAGGATGACGTTCGAGTTCAGCACCGAGAGGACCGCCACGTGCGAGTTCGAAATCGCGATCGTCCCGCCATGGACGTTGTTGCCCTGGATGACTGCCCCATCGAGGTTGTCCAGGTCCATCGCATTGCCCGAGGTCACCGTGATGTCGTTGCCCTCGATGCGAGGTGAACCCGTATCGCCGACGATGCCCGCTGCCACCGCAACTATCGTGTTGTAGGTGATGTTCGAGCTCGACTCGTGGAACCGTATGCCTGTGAGCACTCCGCTGATTGTGTTGAAGCTGACCTCGGAGGAGGAGTACAGGAGCTGCACGCCCTCTGAACCGCCGGAGATGGAGTTGCCGGTGACTGTGATCGCCGACGAGCTCTCGACCTTGACGCCGATGTCATTGTCGATCAACACGTTCCCGTTGAACTCCATCGGCGGCAGTTCCGTCGTCGGGTCGTAGTAATAGCCGATCCCGTTGTTGTGGAGGCTGTTCCAGTTGAAGCAGTTGCGGAGGTGCGCGTTGTACCCCTTCCCGCCATATGCGGTGTTGTAGGCTATCTCGTTATACCTGATCGCGTCGTCGTACGCCTTGTAGGCCACCACGCCTATCTCTCCGTCCCTGATCAGGTTGTACGCGACCCAGGCGTTCAGGGTGTAGCTGTTGTTCAGGCCGATGGTGTAGTCCTTGATAGTCATGTGGTAGATTCGCGTGTTGTTGGTCTGGTCGTTGAACACGCCGTACTCCGCGTTCAGAATCGTGAAGTTGTGGATGACGATTCGATCCGTGCCGAGGTACAGTGCAGTGCCGCTGCCGCCGCCATCGAGGACGACCCCCGTGCGGTCAGTCCCGACGATCTCGATCTCCTTGTTGACGACGACGTTCTCGTAGTAGATGGCAGGGTACACTTCAATCGTGTAGCCATCGCCCGCGGCGTCCACAGCGTCCTGGATCTTCGTGTAGTCCTTCCCGCCATTGGCGTCGACCGTGAGAGTCGTCCGTGGGAGGACCGTCAGCGTTCCGGTTGTGTTCGAGATGACCCCGGAAATCGTTGTCGCGTTTACCGTGACGGTGCAGGTCCCGACACCCACCAGCAGAAGCTGGACCGAGCTGCCGTGGGCGTTGTTCCCTGAATAGCCTTTGACCTTGCACACGGCGCTGTCGTTTGTGGTCCAATCACCAGTCACTTCTCCCCGGTACCCAATGGTGAAGTTGTAGGAAGCGGCATAGAACGTGTCCTGTTCCCGCTCATAGTAGGTGAAGTTACCGCGCACCTGACCGTGACCATTCGGCGCATCCCGAATCTGGATGTAATCGACGCCGACCCCGGTCACCGTCAGCTTCCCAGTCATGTTGGTGACGGATGTGCCGACGGGCGTCGCATTCACGTAGGTGTGACCTATCGCGCTCGCGTAGAAGTTGATTAGGGGATAGCATGAGACGGTCGTCCCGCTGCCCTCACAGCCGCCGGTCCTGCCCGAGGGTGACGAGTAGAGATATCCCACGGAAAGGTTCGTCGATGTCCAGTTCGACACGATGTCGCCGAGGAAACTGCCGCCGGAATCGTAGGCGGCAGCGTAGAATTTGTCCTTGTCCCCGCTCTGGTACGTCGCTGGTCCGACCCATGTTCCCGCCCCGCCCTGTTCCGAGCGCACGATCACGCTGTCGACGTTGTCGACCGAGACCCGCAGCGGACCCGTGTCGTTCGTGGTCGTGAGGTTACCAGGGGTAATGTGATAATATGCGCGGACATGCGCGATGCCGTATCCGTTCGTGTATATCTTCGCGCTTGACCCATATGTGTGGTTGACCCGGATGACTTGGTTTCCCCTCGCTATCCCGCTATCCGTGAATATCCAGTAGACGGGAACGTCCTGAACCCAGCCGAACGATATGTTGTAACCCGCCGCCCAGAAGGTGTCATTGTCTCCGAAGGAGTAGTTCCGACTTGCCACCCACGAGCCCGCGCCGCCCGGCGCATCCACGACCACGATGTAATCAACCGTCGGATCCGCACGTACGCGCTCGGGGAGCACGACCAAGAATCCGACCGTCATTCCTAACAACACGACCGCCAGCATAACCGACTCGACGCACTTGCGCAATGCATCATCTCCTTTGACCCACCCATGGCGAGGTCATCGACAGTGCAGCGACGCGCACGCCTAAATAGTAATCTGAGCAGTTTCGATATGTCCGCTACCCCATATGAACGACCGGACGCGGACCGTCAGACGACCCGCCGAGTGCTTGAGCGATGTGTGTGGTAGCCCCGGCATGTGGCGATTCCACGGCCATGGCTCCTCGGACGACGATGGCGCGACTCGCAGGACGCATACTTTTCTTATCGCTTCGAACCCTTGCGCCTCGTCACATCCGATTGATGCTCGCTTTCAGCAGGCTTGCCTTTCGCTTTGAGGTCGTCCAATCTGCGCTTGGACTCCTTCTCGAAGCGGATCGCGATTTCCTCGAACTCCTTCCGTCTGGTTTCGAACATCTCGCGCGCCTGCTGCAGCTTCCCCGTGTCCTCCGCCAGCGCCGCTGCCTTTTCCTTCAGTATTGCCTCCCGACTGTCGAGCTCGGAGCGCTGCTCCTGCATCGCAGCCGTCTCGACGGCGAGCCTGGACACCGCTGTGTTCGTCGCATCGAGCGTGCCCGCGAACGCCTTCGAACGTGCGCTCAGGTCCATCTGCTTCTGCTTGATGTCAAGCGCTGCCGCCTTGAGGCGAACCATGACGGCGTCTTCCGACCTTTCATGGACGTTGGCGAGCATACCCGCGGCGAACTTGATCTGCTCCTGCGAGATTGGCCCGCGTGAAAGAAGGACCATGGCGAAGGAGTTGCCCCACAAAGCCTGCGCGCGGTATTCCCGGACCCTGACGGGCTCATCAATCGCGTCGAGTACCCCGGCTTCGACGACCTCATCGTACGTTACGTCGCAGCCCGGGTCGAGTGTGAATTCCCTTATCGGCTGCAGCTGGCCGTTCAGCACGAAGGCCTTGGCGGGCCTCCAGCGCTTGCGCCTGACTAAAATCGCCGCCGCAAGCAGGAGCCCCAAGAGGAAGATGAACGGGATGCCCGAGACCACGTAAATGTCCTTCCACCATGGCTGGATGAAGGAGACCCGCACATGCTGCGATGCGGTCCACACACCGTCGGAGATGGTGACGGTGAATACTGTCTCGCCCTGGCCAGCCGGGTAAGCAACCGTGAGGGTCGTTCCGTTGGCGGTGACGTACTGGGTGTCTGTCGCTGCGGTAATGCGGAAAATCGGCGTGTCGATGTCGGAGATGTACGGGGTGAGGTTGAGCGTGAAGGTCGCACCTTCATCAATTCTGATGTCCGGAATCGGTGCCAAGATTGGCGGCTGATCCACGAAGCGGACCGTGGCGAGGAACGTCGTTTCTACATAGAGGCCCGATGGATCCGTCGCCCGGACACTCATCGTCTCTGAACCGAACCAGTACATCGGCGCCCAAAGGTCCACCGTCCCGTTCGGGTTGATACGGGAGCTCATCTGGACGCCGCCCAGAATCGAGAACGTCACAGGGTCTCCGTCGATGTCGAAGAAGTGGATTGACACATCCCCGCTAAAGACATTCGTTCCGACGGAGTTCTCGTAGAATGAGACCGACGGGAACCCAACAACGAGGATCGGAGCGTGGTTCACATGGCGTACCGTGACGAGGAAAGGAGCCTCCGCCCAGCTCCCGTTGACGTCGGTGGCAACGACGCGCGGAATCTCCTGTCCCCACCAGTGGGTTCTGGCCCACATGTCTATGGTCAAGTCCGCATTGACCCGCCAATATACATTGGTCTCTCCATAGATCGCATAGTCTAGCTCGCTCCCATCCCTGTCATAGAAATACGCGGATATGGGGCCGTTGAACACATCGAGTGCGACCGTGTCCTCGTCGAAAATGACGTTTGGCAATTCCAAGATCTGGATTGGCTGGTAATTCACTGGGACGACCGTGACCGCGAACGGCCCCTCCGCGAAATCGCCAAAGGGGTCGGTCGCCCGCACCGTCAGTGTTTCCGAGCCGGACCAGTTGGTCGCCCCCCAGACATCGACTGTCCCGTCCGGATTGATGCGGGAGAAGACATTGACGCCGCCCGATATAGTAATGGTCAACGGGTCTCCATCGGGATCATTGAAGAAGGCACTAGCGCTCCCGCCAAGGGCATCAAACGCGATCGAGTTCTCGTCGAAGGACACCGGCGGGAATGACGTCACGAGGGCAGGCGGGTGGTTCACGTCGCGGACCACAACTAGGAACGCGCCCTCTGCGAACCCACCGGTCGGGTCCATTGCCCTCAATCGCAGGATCTCCAGGCCGTGCCAGTGCAGGCTCGCCCAGAAATCGACCTTGCTGTCGGCATCCACCCTCGAGAATACGTTGACTGCGTCCAGGACCTGGAACGAGAGCATGTCTCCGTCGGGGTCGTTGAAGAACGTCGTGGCCGGCGTGCTGAACCCATCGAAAGCGACCGTGTCTTCATCGAACGTGACCGTCGGGAGGGGAGCGACGAGGACTGGCGGACTCTGATCGGATGAGAATATCCTGATCAAAGCCCACGCTGTGTCTGCGCCATCGGACGCCCAGAGCGTGACTGTGTACGTGCCGATGGTGGAGTATGTCACATCCAAGGACGGGAAAGCGCCAGGATTCACGACGACACTCGCAGGATCCGAATCCCATATCGAGAGCGCCGCGAGAGGCGTGTCCGGATCAGTCAGGTAGAATGTGAGATTGAGGCGGTAGGTGGAAGCGACATGGACGTAGAGGTCGGGGATTGGGGCGATTGAGGGCGGCGCAGGCCCTGCGACGTAGTTGCCCACGCCCTGCACCGAGTCCCAGCCCGTGAGGCCGACATGGTCGACGGCCACAGCGCGCAACGTAACACCGTTTATCGGCGAACCCGGGATCCAGAGATATGAGCCGTCGATGATGGACTCCGAGCCGATGGCATGCCAGACGCCATCAAAGTATGTGAAGTCCACGCGCACGACATCAGGATCGGTGGTGTAGGCGATTGTGAGCGTCCTGTTGCCAATCTGGTTGTCGACCACGTTCCTGATCGTGATCGCGGGCGGAGTGTTGTCCACCTCGATCGGGGCGACGACAGTCATGTTCGTTGCGGTGAGGCTGTTCGTCACCGTGGCGAGGAGGATGCCGTTCGAGAAATCCAAACCGGATGTGTCCCAGTAAAAAGTGCCGATGAGCGCAGAGGTGACTCCGATGAACCTCCATTGAGTACCATCATTATACTCGAACCTGACCGAGACCGCGTCCGGGCTGTTGCGATAATTGATTGGCACGACCCCGGTCAAAGCCGCGCCGGGGATGGGATTGCTGATTGTAATCCAAGGCGGAGTGCCGAGTGTGACTTGGATCTGCGCGGTCCCGTTGATCGCGTTGAATGATGCCTGCAGGGTGCCGTTTGCGGCCGGCGGATTGGCGGTGAAAAGAACTATTCGCCCCCACGACACGTTGAGCCCTCCCACGCCGCCGAATACTACCCATGTGAAATTGATTCCAGAGATCTCGTTGTCGAGCGCATCGTACGCCTGTGCGGTGAATATCTGGGAGGCGAAGGCCTGGACGGTGACATTGTCTGGGGCGACCGAGAGGCGGCTCATCGGTCCGGGCGAAACCGTTATGTTGTCGCTCAAGCCCGTGGTGGTGCCGGAGTGCGCGAGGATTCTGATTATCTCCGCCTTGGTGTATGTCTCACCTGGCAAGGTCCCGGTGCCCCCGGCCGCTATCAGGAGCGATGTGGCACCCAACGTGCCGCCGCCAGGCGTCATGCCATCCTGGAGGACTGCCGTCAGCGTGACCCACCCGGTCCAGGCGACAATCGTAGTGTTCATCGGACCCTTGGCGGTCACGGCGACGGAGAAAGCTGCTCCGGCCACGGCGGATTGGGGGACCGCCACGAAGAAGTGGTCGACCCTTTGCGTGTATGTGAGCCTCATCTCGCTCAACGAAGGTGAAACCAGGACATCGATTGTTGAAAGCATCGCACGGAACCGGATCTTGCCGGTGGCGATGCTGACCGACTGCATGTTGGAGGGAGGGACCACGGGAGTCCAGCTCCCGCCGGAGTCGAGGGAATATTCATAGGAGATCGTCTGGCCATTCGGATTGTCCACGACAGTGAAGTTCCCCCATCCGGCGAAGCTTGCGGGTGCGAGGTCGTTTGTCTCGACCGTTCCCTGCAGCGGGTAGAAGAACCAAGAGATGTTGACGTTCCCGATGGCCGGGACATGACCCGGTGTCCCGACAGAGAAGCTCAGACGGTATTGGACATACCGCGATCCGCCCGACATCGGCGAGGTGGCTGGTGTCGGATACGGCGAGGACCAACCGGACCATGTCGGGTCTACCCGTGTCGTGTCGCCGATTCGCGTCTGGACCGTGATTCTCGCATCGTCGGGCAGGGTGAAGCGCATGTAATCGACATCAACCGTCAGCGCAGTCCCAGACATTCCGTCAGCTGCATAGAGCGCAACCCGCAATCCCATTGAATACGGAGATGCCGGGGTGTAGACGTCCCGCACCGTCCATGACACGCCGTTAGTACTGGTTGAAGCGGTGAACTTGTCTCCCGAGCGCTCAATCCGCACCCACGCAGGGACTGGATTCCCGCTGCCGACGTTCACGCGGCCCGTCGTCACACCGTCATCCGTCGAGCGCGCGCGCCATGTCCGCACACCGCCAACATTGTCCTTCCCGATGCTGTACCAGTTGCGGCTGTCGACCAAGACCATGAGGCCCGCCTCCTGACCGTCCACCGTCGGATTGACATTGTACTTCATCGTTGCTGTGAAATCGCCTGCGAGGTTCTGCGACAGGATCTCGCCCGTGAATATTTCGTCGGCGAAGTCGACATCAATGCCCGACACCAAGTGCAAGCTCCCCGGCCTGGTCACCCCCACATCATAGGTGGCTGGCGGGTTCGTCCAGATCCATTTCGGATCCAGGGATGAGCCGTCAAACTCGTCTGAAAGGAGATCCTTGACCTGGGGATTCCAAGAAATGCTCTTCCAGAGTGCCGGGGATCCTGGGCCGCCTATCTTGGAGACGTACTCACCGGCCACTCCGATTCCCCTGAACCAGATGTCGAGCTTCGGACGCAGATCGGGGTTGACTGCATATTCCGATGAATAGAACACCTTGTTGCAGTTGGGTCCGGGATTCGGACCTTCGAGGATCAGCCCGAGGTCGTTCAGCCGGCCCCGGTACCACAGGTCCACCATCTGGGTGACATTCCAAGACTTCCAGCCAAGGGTATTGTCGACGATCTTGCGGTCTGCGGTGCGCGAGCCGAAATCGCCACCGCCAACCGTCCACGGAATCCCTGTGAGGCGGTTGTCCCAGTTTGCCTGATTCTCGTCCCAACGCGTCGTGACATAATGGGCGCTGGAGGTCACGGGATTCCCTTCGCCCATATTCTGGTAAAGGCTCAGCGTCGCCGAATCGATAACCACGCTGGCGGGGACTGCAGAAAGGTTGAACCGGAGGATTGGGTGTGCCCCACCGTTCTCGATTATGGTCGTCGACGGGCCGTAGTTAACGGACCGGCTGTTCCAATCGAGGTATGTGTCCTCGCCTCCCAGACCCGGCTGGATCGTCAGCTGGGCGAGTGGTGCCGCGCTCGCGCTCAACGCCACATCCCCGGGCCATCGGGTTACCGTAACATTGTTCGTGCTTTCCGCTCCAGAAAAATCAGCTATTGTTGTGCTATTCCACCAGAAGGTCGGCTGGCGCTCGAGGGTCACATTCCCGTCGACGATTTCGGTGTTCGTGAAGGTGTAGTCAGACGGATTGGTGAAGTTCCAGACGGCGTCCGACGTGCCGTCGGGGTTGTTCGTGATGATCGGATCCGCAGCGACCCTGCCCGGGTTCTGAGCGGTTATTGCCGCTGTTAGAGTGATCATGATGCTGACTGCCAGCGTTCCGGCGATGTCGCGATTCATCGGATGCATCTCCTGCCCGTGCCCAGAGAATGTCCTCTCCAGACTGGGCGATTCTCCAGAAAGACTCCTTCTCATTCTATATAACAGGAATCAGGTGGTTATCCCGGTCAATTATCAGATGAGAGAATCAATTGCGGATGTAGGATTGCGTGATCTGATTGCAGCAGACAGAAAGCTGCGCGGGGTTTGCGAGCTGTCTCAGTGATTCGGAATCCTTCGGATATCTCGTTCGCGAGAAGGCTGAAGGCGTTCTCCACGTTCGCTCCGGTCTTCGCGCTGGTCTTCAGCCACGAGCATCCCATGGACGCGCTCAGTTGCTCGATGTCGGAGTCGGAGACCCTGATCCTCTCCGCCAGATTTCCCGCACGACTCGTGGAATGGCGATTAGAGGATCCCAGCCCGATGTGCGTGCGATTGACTCAGATCCCCGCATGAATCGCGGCGCCAAACGGAGGCTTCCGCGGTACCGGGGAGAAATCTATATATGACGTACACACTATCTACATACAGTGGTTACATGGACACCAAGACCGTGGCATTGGACAGGGAGGCCTACGAGCTCCTGAGCGCTCAAAAAGACAAGGACGAGAGCTTTAGCGACGTGGTGAAGCGCCTCGCTCGCAAGCGTCGACCCCTGTCCGACTTCATCGGGATATGGGGCAAGATGCCCAAGGATGACCTCAAGAGGATCGAGGAGGCCGTCCGGAAAGGTCGAGAGCTCGACCGCGAGCGGGCCGCCGGACTCATGAAACTTTGGGGATAGTCCATGCGATGTCTCGACACCTCGTTCCTGATATATCTCCTCAAAGGCCTTCCCGCGGCGGCAGAGAAAGCGAGGGCAATGGACGCGGTCGGAGAGAGGCTGAGCGTCCCGGCCCCGGTGCTGACCGAAGTGCTGCGAGGTGCCTACTTCAAGGGAGGGAAGGAGCTGCATGAGACCCTTGAACTCATGGCGAGCTTGGATGTACTGGTGGTCGATGACGAGGTCGCCGCCGAGGCGGGTCGGATGGGCGCGGAACTCCTCAAAAGAGGGAACGACGTCGGCACAATCGACCTGCTGATCGCGGCGACGGCGAAGCTGAACAGACGGATCCTCGTCACCAGAGACTCGTCATTCTATGGAATACCGGACGTAGCTGTGGAGACGTACTGAGGGCTGGAGCCGCCTCGTGGCTTCGATTTCGCGAAGCACCGAAGTCGAGTATTTCGCATTTCTGCTGTTCCCCGCAACTTTGATTATGCACCGCGCCGTTGGCGGGATGAAGAAAATGGGGGCCGGGACTGAATGCAGGTGAAGGGTCTATCATCCGAACTCGTCGAGCTTCGTTCGATCGAGGATGTGCAGCTGGCGGAAATCCACAAACACCACAACCGTGAGCTGAGGCTGGAGCTCTCCGACTTCATGGACCTGGAGTTCCCCTGGGTCCCTCTGAACCAGACTCAGATCAAGGCCAAGTTCGAGGAGATGCAGAAAGAGGAGCGCACGGCGCTTTTCGGCGTCTGGTCGAGGAACAACGAGTTCGTGGGACTCGGCTGCTTCGCCGCGAGCTGGGACCCGTGGTGCCCTTTCATCAACATCATCATCTGGCCGCAGTGCCGAAGGAAGGGATACGGCGCCGAGGCCGCCAGGCTCCTCCTCGAGGCCGCGTTCAACAACAGCATCGCGCACGTCATCGGATGCAGCACCCCGGAATGGAATCCCGTCGGGATTACGTTCGCGGAGTCCCTCGGCTTCAAGAGAGCCGGCGCGAGCAGGCGTTCTGGCTTCATCGACGGCAAGTTCTTCGACCGACTCTTCTTCGACATACTCCGCGACGAGTACCTGGCGGGCCAGACAAAGAAGGCGGGTGACTGATGGACAACCTCTCAGGAAGCCTCGTGAAGCTGAGGCCGCTACGCGACGAGGACTTCGAGTTCCTGGCGGGCCTGAGGAACGACATGAGAACCCAGGGATGGAACCAGAGGCTGCCGCCCTGCTACACCCCGAAGATGGTCAAGGAGAGGGTCGAGAAGGACTACGACAAGCCGAATCGAGGAGTCTGGGGCATCGAGACCAAAGATGGCAAGCTCGTCGGCTACATCAACTACGAGGAGACGCCGCCGAGGCTCGGAGCGACTATAGGTGTCATCACCTGTGTCGAGTCCTGGGGGAAGGGTCACGCGAGGGAGGCGATGGAGCTCATCCTGCGGTTCCTGTTCGAGGAGCGCGGGATCCATGTGGCCTCGCTCTGGACGCTCTCCGATAGGGTGCGCATGATCGGCCTCGCCCAGAAACTGGGTTTCAAGATTAGCGCGCGGCTTCGAGAGAGCGCGATTATCGGTGGGAAGTTCTATGACACCATCGGTATGGACATGATTAGAGAGGAGTACCTCTCGAAACACTCCAAGATGGCGGGTGCTTGATGGACAGGCTCTCAGGTGAAATGTAGCAAATGAAAGAGGCGGGGTCGCCAAATGCCCTGCCTCAACATTTCTTTCTTCTTGCGGGAACGCGCACTAAGGCGATGCAACGAAGCGTCGCCTGGGGGTTGGAACCTGCCCCGCCATTCTACCCGCCAATCTGCTCTCGCACAAGCCTCTCGACGATTCTGAGAAATTCCTCTTCCGTGCCCGGAGGTATCGTCGCGCCTGCTGCAGACATGTGCCCGCCTCCTTCCCCGCCAAGCATCTTTGCAGCCTGCCTCATCACCACAGAGAGATCTAGCCCCTTCGCCTCAAGCGCCTTCGAGGCTCTAGCCGAGACTTTGATACCGTCTTCCGCCTGCGCGAACGCGATTATTGGCATGTCTCTGCTCGCAACGCCAGAGCTGAGGAGCATCCCGGCCGTCACGCCGACCACCGTGTCCTTGATCTTGTCCTCTCCGTGGAAGTACTGTATCGAACCCATCTGCGAGATTCCTATTCCGTCCACGAAGTCGAGGGAGCTCACTATCGTCTCGCGGTGGTTCTGGAGAAGCCCTATGGCCTTCCTGTAATACTCGTCCCTGTCGCCACGGCACACCATCAGTCCGACCTCCGCCTCGTCGTACCGCCCGCAAGCGTTCAGCAAAGTCCCGAACTCCTTCGCGTCCCGCAGCGGGCTGCCTGCCTGCTCGCGCAGGAGCGTGTACACCTCGCCGATGAGACGCTCGACCTCTTTATGGCGGCAGCCGCGCTGCAGCATGTGCGTCACGAGCTCGGTCACCACGCGCCTCTTCTCCCCGCCATCGAGGCTCGACCAGGATCGCCACTCCTCGTCGACCTTCAGGTCGATGCCTATCTCCAGGAGGAAAGCGATGCAGGCCTCCTCGTTGCCAGTGAGGCGGGGGATCGCAGGGTCTGTCGTGTACTGGAAGAACTTATGCAGCGGCCTCGTCTCCCGCCCGAAGAGCCTCAGATCCGTGGAAGCTTTCAGAACTCCCGCCATCTCGCCATCCTTGATGACCTCGCGGTTGAATCCCTTCAGGCGCCTGAACTGCGCCTCCTGCACGTCCGCCACCGCCCCGACAACGGCTATTGCGGCGAGATCATTGTTCTTCGAGTCGATCTCCCTCGAAACCGCATAGGTGACCGACGCCCCACTCGCGTCATCCGAACCCATCCCGAAGTCGTGTGGATTGAGCATCAGGACATCGTCATGGGCCTTCGCGAAGGCGAAGAGGTCTCCTCGCGCCTGCTTTGGCGGCTCCGGACGCGATGGGATGTGGTGGTCGGTGATCACCGCCTTGAGCCCCTTCATCGAGCCGAGCTGGCCTGCTCCGAAGTCGACGAACCACGCGAGCGGCGGGTTGGAGTCCTTGATCGCCTGCACCGCCGCATCGTCCATCTTCTTGAGGAACTCGACTCGATGCTCGATCCCCGCACGGGACAGAGTCTCGACGGCTATTGCGGCCCCGCAGATCCCGTCCGCATCGATGTGCGAGTAGACGCGGACTTCGGACGCGCGCTTGACCGTTGCGGCGATTTCCTTGGCCCTTTCCAGCATCTTCTCCGACTTAACCGCCATCGGCAATTAAGCTTTGCAGAGGACTGAGTTGGCCTCACTGATTAAGAAGGCTCATAACGGCAGTCTATCTGGCGATACTCATCCTCGGATTGCTGACGGTATTCGTCAGAATGGCCAGGCATAGGTAGAGCCTTGAGACGGTCGTCAATGCCTACGCAACTTACTCATACTCGCGCGGTGTTCTCTTGGAATGGCAGGAGAGGAGCGGCTTGCGGACACTTGTCTACGTGCTTGTGTGCCTCTTGATTGTGAGTGCAATCCCGGCGGCCTTGGCGGCTGCGAAGCCTGTGGAATCCTTGCACGGAGCGCAGCTGGGACTTGTCGGGCTGAAATCTGACCTTGCGCGATTCGCGCGGTTGAGCACGGCACCCATCAGTGACTACGGTGGATATTCGGTCTTCCAAGTCGGCGAGGATGAGATCGCGCGGCTCGACTCAATCAACGCGCCATACTTCCTTCTTCCGGACCCGGACTATCTCGGCCTCGAGTCCGTCGTCGGCTCGCTCCCCCGCATCGACATCAGTCAGCTGCCGCCGTCACCGGAGCTTGTCATCATCCAGTTCCCAGCTCCGCCAAAGCAGGAATGGCGCCACGCGCTCGAGGAGAATGGAATGATGACGCTGGCGTACATTCCCAATTACGCCTATCTAGCTGTTTCCTCTCGCGATCTTAGAGGAGCGCTCACCGCTCTTCCACTCGAGCCGAGACTCTTCGCCTATGATTCTTCGGCGAGAATCGATCCGCGGCTGGTCTTGGGCGAATCGCCACAACGCGTCCGATTCGTGTTGTTGAAGGCCCCGGGCTTCGCCGATCCCATCGAAGTGATGTCCCGCCATGGACTCAGGCCACAGGTTTTCTGGGAACGGGGACCATTGGCTTTTGCCGAGACATGGGGCGATCAGACAGCTCTGGAAGCTGTGACGCACGAACCTTCCATGGTCTGGGTGGAGCCCGCACCCACGCCCAAATTCTTCGACGAGATTTCCGATGAGATTCTTGGCGGCAACTTCACTCCCGGGATGCCCTGGGATGGCGATGGTGCCTACATTCATTCCATCGGCTACACAGGATCCGGAATCATCGTTGCGATAGCCGACACCGGCGTGGACACAGGTAACCTGACCACGATGCACCCCGACCTCAGAGGGCAAATCGCCGCCTTGGTCGACTTCGGAGAGACGGACCCGAGCGACGGTGTCGCCGAGGACGGGTATGGCCACGGCACGCACGTATCCGGCATCGTGGCGGGAACCGGGGCCTCTAACGGACGCGATTCGGACGGCTACCTCTATGGAATGGGCATTGCCCCGAACGCCTCGATTGTGATGGAAAGAATCTCAGATGACCAAGGATATTGGATGGCACCAGCCGACCATGTGATTGCGGAGAACGCGGTGCGAAACGGCGCATCTGTCAGTTCCAACAGCTGGGGCAGCTTGACAAACGGAATCTATGATTGGCAGGCGGCGGAGTACGATGCACTGACGAGAGACGCGGACTTGTTCACTCCGGGCGGACAGCCGCTCCTGCATGTGTTTGCGGCGGCGAACTCAGGTCCTGACCAATATACGCTTGCTTCGCCCGCCGTGGCGAAGAACGTGCTCACTGTAGCGGCGAGCGAGAACTATCGCCCAGCATTCGGCAGCGAGGCCGATAGCCCAGAGGACATTGTAGGGTTCAGCAGTCGCGGCCCAGTCGTGGACGGCCGGCTCAAGCCCGACATCGCAGCGCCAGGTTCGTCTGTCGCGTCAGCCCTCTCCAGCTTCCAGGAGCCGGGCATGTGCGGTGGTCCTCTAGACTCGCTGCACGAGGCTTGCTCAGGGACGAGCATGGCCACCCCTCACGTGGCTGGCGGTGCTGCGATCTTCCAGCAGTACTATCGAGGTTTGTACGGTGTCCTCCCAAGTCCCGCAATGACCAAGGCGGCTCTGATCAACACCGCGCATGACATGACTGGCGCTGGCGCCTCCCTGCCGATCCCGAACACCGACGAGGGCTGGGGCAGGATGGACCTCGTGTCCCTTTTAGGGTCAGGCAAGCCGGACGAGTATGTGGACGACCAGGCGATATCTCTCCAGACTGGACAAGACTCAGTCTACCAGCTTACAGTGATGTCGTCCGCGGTACCGCTTCGGATCACCATGGCGTACACGGACGCCCCGGCGGCGGGGTTCTCGTCGCCGACTCTCGTCAATGACCTGGACCTCGTCGTCACCGACCCGACCGGCCGCACGTTTTGGGGAAACGTGCTGGTGAATGGCTGGTCGATGGACTCGACCACAGGAGGAGACCGGCTCAACAACGTCGAGAGCGTCTACATCCGGAATCCAGAAATCGGCCTCTATTCAATAAGAGTCTTGGCAGTCAACGTTCCCGAGGATGGCGTGCCTTTGACTCCCGCAATCGACCAAGATTTCGCGCTCTTCGCCAGGGCGAGCCTGAAAGCCCCGCCAACGCCGTCGATCTCGTTCAACCGCGACTTCTACACGGCGCCATCGAGCGCAAATGTGTCGCTTGCGGACGCGAGCCCAAACACGGATCCCCTTGTCCGCGAATCTGTCACCGCCATCGTGAGATCTGACACTGAGCCGCTCGGCGAGAGCCTCACCCTCACTGAGGTCGGTCTCAACTCCAGTCTGTTCATCGGGACGATCCGGCTTCAGCTCGGCGCGCCCGTGACGGACGGAATACTGCAGGTGCTTCACGGCGACCTGTTGAACGTGACGTATACCCTGTATTACGACACGGCATGGGTCGATACCGTCGCTCCCACGATTTCCAACGTCGCGGCTAATGTGAGGACACGCTCAGCGACCGTGACATTCACGACGAACGAGGACGCCAAGGGCCTCGTGGAATATGGCGATACGGCCTCCCTCGGCAACGTCTCGGAGTCGCTCTCCTTCACGATCTCGCACAGCGTCGACTTGGCTAATCTCAGGCCGAACACAACCTACTTCTTCGATGTCATCGCAGCGGACCTGGCGGGCAATCGGGTGCGAGATGACAATGGCGGTTTGCACCACACTCTGACGACCGAGCCCTTGCCGTCGATCCTCCTTGTCGACGACGACCCGGACAACCTCGACGTCTCATTCTCCGACGCGCTCACCGCCAACGGCTTCGCTTTCGAAGTGTCACAGGGTCCCGCTTCTTTCAATCTTATGAAGGACTACCGAATCGTGATTTGGACCACCGGGGCGGACAGCTTCGATACCCTTACAGCGAGCGATGAGAGCGCGCTGGCGTCCTACCTTGATGGCGGTGGCAAGCTGTTCCTCTCGAGCGAAGGTTACCTCTGGAGAGGCATGTCCACTTTCGCCCAGGGGTACCTCCATGTGACGGGCGCTTCGCCGCTCATGAACCCGCTCACCTCGGTGCAGGGCGTTCCCGGAGACCCGATATCTGGCGATTTCCTCAACATGGCCTTGAGCTACCCGCAGTCCATAAGCGCACAGAGCCTGAATTCAGATCTGACAGCGACGGGGATATTCGAAGAACCCTTGGGCACCGATGTCGCGGTCAAGGCGGACGCGGGCACTTACCGCGTGGTTTTCTTCGCATTCCCCTACGAGGCCAGCTACCTCGACGACCCCCTGACAGGAACCCAGCTAATGTACCGCATCATCCAGTGGTTCGGATTGGGAATAGGGGTCGACCTCGCTGTCGTGGGCGTCACGGCACCGGCCTTCGCTCCTCCCGGCGCAATCATTCAGGTGAACGCCACCGTTGCGAATCACGGTGCGTCGGCGGAGGTGAACGTTTTGGTCAACTTCACGGTGGATGGAGCCCCAATCGATTCTCAAATCATTCCGTCCATCGACGCGGGTGTGTCTGTGCTGGTGAACTTCCAGTGGACAACCACGACGGAGACAACTCATATCATGACTGTCGAAGTCTCCCCCGCGCCCGGAGAAACCATGTTGTCCAACAACGCGCGCTCGGCGACCGTCCTGGTGACCTCGACCCCTCCAATCAAGGTCGCCGTCATCGACTCTATGGGCACGCAGGATCCGCAATTCTGGAACTATCTTCAAGCGAACTGGCCATCCTACGGTTCGATCCCGATCGCAGTGGACACTACCACGCTCGCGAGGTCAGGGTTCACCTACGCGGATATAGTTTCCACGAAAGCCAATGCCCTCGACATCTCGTGCGGCATGAGGGAATACACCACCCAAGAAATCGCCGCAATCGAACAGTACCTCCAGGGCGACCGGGGCATCGTCGGCACCTGCACCATCTCGACGACTGCGCCGGGCAACGCTCCTCTGGCGGGCCTCTGGGGCATTTCGGATAGTTCGCCGTTTACGTACTATTCGGTCGCACCGGTCACGCCTACAAGTCCATCGAATCCGCTTTTCAGGAACGTGACCCTCCCATACAATCCAGGGTTCATAGTCGGCACCTCCCCTTCCAACGATCTCTCCTGGGACGCAGGTGATCTGACGACGGGGACGTACGCCGGGGTCTCGTTACCTGTGCGCTCTTCTGCCGTGGTCACAAACGGCCTGAATGTCTACTTCTCCCCGCTCGTGGACGTGGGCGGCACGGGCACTACGACTGAAGATGACTATCAGATCATGTACAACGCATTGATTTGGGCGGGAAGCGGAGCGGGAATCGCGGTGAGCCACGCCGCGCCTCCCAGCGCCGAGGTGAACACGCCGTTCGACGTCACTGCCAAAGTATCTTCGAATTACGACATTGGATCGGTGGAGGCGTGGTATCAACCTCCAGGCAGCCCGAGCTACCAGTCGATCCCGATGAATCTCGTCCTGGGCAGCCCCACGAACGGGACATGGTCTGTGACGATTCCCAGCCAGAGCACCATTGGCCCGCTGCACCTGTACGTCGAGGCCACGAACATCTGGGGAAGGAACGCAACGACGCAGAAGACGACGGTGCGGATAGTGGACACAACGGCACCAATCATTGTGGACATGACCTCAGGGGTCCCCGTGACCTACTCGCCGTTCACATTCGCCGCATCAGTTGCGGACAACCTGGCGGTCGGCTCGGTCTATGTGGAATACTGGTATGGGACAGGCGGTCACATGAATCTGACCATGACATTGGCGGAAGGACCATACCAATCCACTATTACTGTCCCGAACATAACGGCGTCGCTGTCCTACAAACTGTCCGCAGTTGACTCGGTCGGGCTCTGGACGGCGACGAACACCGTGGCGCTTAGCGTCTCCGACCCATATCCGCCAACGGCAGTCGCCAACGACCCATTTGAGATTGGCGAGGACCGCCTCGCAAGGTTCGACAGCGCGGGCAGCTGGGACAACGTGGGCATAGTGAACTTCACATGGGACTTCAGCGACGGAATAGTATTCTACGGCGCCGTGGTTTTCAGGATCTTCGATGAGCCCGGGCGGTATGATGCCACGCTGACCGTTCGCGACGCGGCAACGCTGACCGGAGTGGCAAGCACGTTTGTCCTCGCAACCGACACAACACCGCCAGCCGCAAGAATCTCCGTGCCGACATCAGTCGATGAGGACACAGCGTTCATCGCCAACGGGTCGGGCTCATCAGACAACGTCGCGGTAGTGAACTATACGTGGAGCATCAACGGCATCCCTGTCGCCTGGGGGCCGATCGCAATCCTCACCGTCTGGAGCCCCGGGCTCGTGGGTGTCACTTTAGACGTGCGCGACCTCGCTGGCAACAATGCTACCGCCGCATCAGCGGTGACAGTGCGCGACATCACCCCGCCACTCATCTTGATCGACGGGGGAACCACCACACGCAAGATTAGCGCGGGAGACTCGCTGAGCTTCGACGCTTCCGGAACCACCGACAATGTCGGAGTGCACGCAATCTCGTGGGATTTCGGCGACGGAACGAACGCGACCGGGTCCGCCGCGAACCACAGGTTCGAGAAGCCTGGAACGTACACATTGACCGTGAGGGCGTTCGATGCGGCGGGCAACGCCGCATCGGTGACCATCCGAGTCGACGTCGAAGACTCTGGCCTCTATGCCGTCGTCGGAATCGGCATCTTGATTGCGGCGGTGGCTCTCGGCGTGGCATACCTCGTTTGGGCAAGACTCCGTTCGCGTCGAGACAAAGAACCGACGAAAGAGAGCGAGAAAGAGGAGGAAATGCCCACGGAGAACCTGGGTAATCGCTGAAGCCTCTTCCGATTACGCCGCAAGCCTCGATCCGAAGTAGTACGCGACAATCCATGCGAGTGCATTCTTTGTGTATTCGGGGTAGAACCTGGGCCAGCTGAAGAGGAGCGTACCACACAGATAACCGACGAGGAGCATCGCGGCAATCGCATTCGCGTTCCTGAAGACTGCGAGAGCCCTGCTCGGCTTCTTCCCCGCCTTCTGCCGCCGCGCGATGATGGCGGACGCGATGTAGCCGATGATGTAGCTTGCGAGGACCTCCAGAATCAGCGTAAACGCTTCGGGGATCCCGCGGCCCCGGTACCACATGTAGGCAATCACTCCGAAGAACCCCAAGAGCAGGACGAATCTGATCGAGCCGCGGGGGAGGAATAGTGGCTGCCTCGTCCCCTCCGTCGTCGCGGGCGCGATTGGCGGGCCCATGCCGCTGCGGACCCCGAAATAGAACCCCACGACGAGCAGGGCGCTCTCCACGAGGATGTCCTCTATCGCCTCGCCCTTGAGAACCTGGTACCAGAGAGTGCCGCACAGCATCAGCGCGATGACCGCACGAACGCTGCCGGGCGGGAGACCGAGGGGCTGCGGGGGCTTCTGCTGTTGTGTCTGCTGTGTCTGCTTAGGAATCTCTCCGGCCGCCATTGCACTCTGGCCCGGCGGCTGATTGGCGGGAACAGTATAGAACCTTTGGAAGGGACGCGACCGGAATCCAATGCGGCGGGTTTGCCCTTGGCCTCATCTGAGGAATCCGAGCACCGCACTGGTATGCGACCCCCTTCCTTGGACAGATCCTGACCCGTTTCACTTTGCACTCACGCTCACCTCCTCGTGATACTCGCTCGGCGTCATCCACCTCAACCTCTGCTTCGGCTTGATCGTATTGTAG
>Ga0315277_10001904_pt1 | contig 29482 bp, 27 predicted proteins | sample YL17G05_15_MG_FD_203695 | JGI IMG/M metagenome (GOLD analysis project Ga0315277, IMG submission 203695) | Sediment microbial communities from Yellowstone Lake, YNP, Wyoming, USA - YL17G05_15 | ecosystem: Environmental > Aquatic > Freshwater > Lake > Sediment | place: USA: Wyoming | collected... | reverse complement strand
AAAAACATGAACGACCTTATTGGCGAAGGACTATTCGATAAGTCAGTCACTTTAGAGGTTCTGAAGAGAAGAACGTCAGTAACGATGATTCAACAAATCAAAGGAGAGAAAAGAATTTTGGTGACAGGTAATCCAATTTTCAATGAGAAGGGAAAAATTATTTTCGTTGTAACAAATGATCGGGATATCACGGAACTGGATCACCTTAGAACACAGCTCCATGAAACCCAAGCATTAGCGAAAGGATATATTTCGAAACTCTCGGAGTTGGAGATGAGGGGCGTTGATCTTTCCAATATCATCTTTCGAAGCGGGGAGATGCAAAGAATTATTGAAATGACCTTGAGAGTGGCTCGGGTCGATTCTACGGTTCTCCTCCTTGGAGAATCGGGCGTTGGCAAAGGAATGGTATCAAAACTTATTCATAAAAACTCGGATCGAAACAAGGGACCTTTCATCCGCGTCGACTGTGCAGGTATCCCAGATTCTCTCGTCGAATCAGAACTTTTCGGATACGAAAAAGGGGCTTTCACTGGAGCAAAACCAGAAGGCAAGCCCGGATTTTTCGAACTAGCAAACAAAGGGACTCTCTTTCTTGACGAGATTGGAGAAATCCCTTTAGCCACTCAGTCAAAGTTGCTTCGTTTCTTAGAGGATCATGAAATCATTCGCGTTGGAGGAACTGATCCTAAGGAAATCGATGTACGGGTGATTGCAGCGACAAACAAGAATATTGATGAAATGGTCACTGCTAAGACTTTCAGAAAAGACCTTTATTACCGACTCAATGTTGTTCCAATTCATATTCCTCCTCTAAGGGAAAGAAGGGATGATATTTTGCCCTTGATCTTTCATTTCCTTGAAAAATTTAGTAAAGCCCATCGGAAAGAAAAGATTCTTGCTCCGGAAACAATTGAAGCATTATGTAAGTATGATTTCCCAGGAAATATCCGTGAACTGGCAAATATTATTGAAAGACTTGTGGTAATAACAGAAAGAAAACGAATTGAAACTCAGGATCTCCCAAATGCAATAGTGGATTATAGGGTTGAAGAAATACCTTACTCTTTCTTATTTGAGGGAATTCCGTTAAGGGATGTCTTAGAAAAATGTGAAAGCCATGTTATTGAACAGACCGTTAAGATATATGGAACTCAACATGAAGCAGCGAAAATTCTAAAGGTTGATCAAGCTACTATATCAAGAAAGATGAAAAAATATAAAATTTTGTAAACTGATGCAATAATGCATAAATAAATGATAAACTGCATTCCTTTAATATCTCGATATTAATAACATATTTAAAATTAGTCTAAACTCTGAATAAATTGTTATGCAATTACGCATACATTTACAATATCGATATTTCCACTAATCTCCCACCACGTGTAAAACAATCAATTCATTTTTCCTATAAATTTAAAGAGTTATAAAGAAGTTCTCTTATTCCATTTAGAAAAAAATATATTGGTACGAAAAATGTAAGACTACAAGCCAATATGAAAACCAATAAATCGTTGCTTGCAGACCGGAATAAACATATTCCTCAAGGCCCCTTTAATGTCCACCCCATCTTTGTTCAAAAGGCAAAAGGTGCCCTCATCACCGATGTGGAGGGGAAGGAATATATTGATTTTGCCGGAGGCATCGGTGTAAACAACGTTGGCCACTGTGATGATGAAGTGCTAAAGGCTGTCCAGGATCAAATTCAGAAATACATTCACACCTGTTTCCATGTGGTCATGTATGAACCTTACGTGGAATTAGCGAAAAGACTTAATAAAATTACCCCGGGAGACTTTACCAAAAAGACAATGTTTGCAAATAGTGGTGCGGAGGCTGTGGAGAATGCAGTGAAGATTGCCCGTCATGCCACGGGTCGACCTGCTACCATTGCATTTGAGGATGCCTATCATGGTCGAACCCTTTTAGCCTTAAGCTTAACCAGTAAGATGAAACCTTATAAATTTGGTTTTGCGCCTTACGCCCCAGAGATCTATCGAATGCCTTATGCCTATTGCTACCGATGCGCTTTCGGTCTGGAATACCCTTCTTGTGAAATTCGTTGCGCCTATTCTCTAAGGGACTTTTTTCATACCCACATCTCTGCGGAGCAAGTGGCGGCTTTAATTGTAGAGCCGGTATTGGGTGAAGGAGGATTTGTTGTTCCACCCAAGGAGTATTTCAAAATCCTTCATAAAATCTGTCAGGACAATGGAATTGTCTTCATTGCGGATGAAGTTCAAACAGGTTTCGGTCGGACTGCAAAGATGTTTGCCATGGAGCATTATGAAGTAGCGCCTGATATTATTACCTTGGCCAAATCGATTGCTGGAGGATTTCCTCTCAGCGCCGTTACCGGGAAAACGGAACTGATGGATCATCCTCAAGTGGGAGGATTAGGAGGAACCTATGCTGGAAATCCAGTGGCCTGTCGGGCTGCTCTTGCTGTCCTTGACCAATTTGAGAAGACCGATCTACTCAAGAAGGCAGAGAAAATTGGGAAGAAGGTGATAGAAAAATTTAAGGAGTTTCAAGAACAATTTGAGGTGGTGGGGGATGTGCGAGGATTGGGCGCAATGGTTGGCATGGAATTGGTGACCGACCGAAAAACGAAAGAGCCAGCCACGGCCCTTACGAAGCAACTCATTAACCTCTGTCGGGAAAAGGGACTGCTGATGGTTTCGGCGGGGACCCACTCCAACATCATCAGACCCCTTATGCCCTTGGTTATTACCGACGAGCAAATTGATAAAGGTCTTTCCATTATTGAGGAAAGCCTCAGTGGTCTTCAATAATTGATTCTATTTATGGTTAACCAAACCGACATAGATGAATTAAATGGAGAGGTGAAGGTGGATAAAGACCATGCACAAATTATGGTCGAAACTCCCCGTTTTTCAAAGATGTTTGACGATGCCAAGGCAATTATTGAGAGCTTAGGCGTGCATATTCTTGAAACAAATTATTTATCTTTAAATTGTGCCCTTTTAAAATTGGATGTCAGGGACATGAGGGATATCGCTTTGAAACTCACCGAACATGGGTTTTCAAAAATTAAAGGAATTAATGCAGAAAAAAATTTTGAATGATGCTCAATGGTTATATCCCTAATGTCGGCTTAGACATGACAATAGACCATTTTTAAAAAAGGGATTTAGAAAAGGAGGGGGATGTGGAAAATGACCAATATGTGGATTTATTAGCCTTTATGTTAAAAGGGGAAAAAGAAAAAGTATTGAAATGGGTGGACGAATCTATCAAGTGTAATATGACCTCTGAGAAATTAATAAACCTATTGGCGGAAGAGATGGCTAAACTTGGCACTCTATGGGAGGGAGGAAGTATCTTCTTACCAGAAGTCATTATAGCTGTGAAGGTATTCGAAACAGCAACGAACCGATTAGAAGAACTGTTTCCCCACAAGGATGAGGGAACGAGTAATATTTTTGTATTAGGCACGGTGGAGGGAGACGTACACAATCTTGGTAAAGATATCGTTAAAATGGTCTTGAGAAGTGGCGGAATAAAAGTGGTCGATTTAGGGATTAACGTGAAAGCCGATCTATTTATACATGCACTAAAAAAACATAATAGTTCTACGCTTGGGCTGAGTGCTTTAATGACAACCACCCTGGCAAAGCAAAGAGAGGTCATTAATAAACTGATCGATACTGGATTGAAAGATAGGATTAGGGTCATTGTTGGAGGAGCTCCGGTTACGCAAGAATGGGCTGACAAAATAGGGGCTGATGCTTATGGTGCAAATGCCTTTGATGCCTTGAGAAAGGTAAGGCTTTTCATGGAGTAGGGAGAAAAGATTATGGCAAAGTTTTCATTCAAATCTCAACCGAGACTGCGGATCCTTTCAAATGTCCAAATTGAAGAAATCCATGAATGTGCTTTAGATATCCTGAAGAATGTCGGGGTTTGCTTCCATTCTGATGAGGCACTTCGAATTCTTGGGGATCATGGTTGCTCAATCGATTTTGAAAGGAAGATCGCGAAATTTAGTAACGACGTTGTGATCGATTCTATTCAAAAGACACCTGAGAAGTTTAAGCATTACTATATTAACAAGGATGATTCCCTCGAGATAGGAGGAAACAGCGTATATTATTACCCAGGTTCCACCGCTGTCAAATTCATGGAATCGGATGGAAAGACAGTCCGTTCCCCTACCTGCCTTGATTTCGTCCATTTTACCCGCCTCGTACAACAATTAGACTTCGTGGATGTCCAAACCTCCTGTTTGCTTTTAACCGATCTTCCAGAAGATTTCGTTGAGATCATGAAGGTCTATATTTCCCTCCTCTTCTGTAATAAACCCTTAATTACGTCGACCTTTACTCGAGAAAATACCCAAGATGTGATTCAGATGATTGAGGCTGTCTCGGGAAACAGAGAAAGGATGAAGGAGAAGCCTTGTGCCGCATTTATCTATTGCCCCTCCCCTCCCCTCACTTGGGCAGAGGTCATTGTTGATAACATGATGATTGCTGCAAAGAACGGATTCCCCTTGATCTTCGTTTCCATGCCCTCCATGGGTGCAACAGCCCCTACCACACTTGCGGGTTGCCTCGCCCAGCATGCTGCAGAAACATTGAGCGGATTGGTGCTTGCCCAAGTGATCACCCCTGGCCTTCCTGTCGTTTATGGAGGAACGCCTATTCTTTTCGATATGAAAGCGGCCACTCCGGCTATCGGAGCGATCGAAACCTATCTGATGGATGTGGGATTATCTCAAATGGGCAGGTACTATGGACTCCCTTTGCGAGCAACAATGACCGAGACAGATTCCAAATGTATGGACACCCAGACAGGCTGGGAGACCGCTTTAGGGTTTTTAATCGGTAGTCTTTCGGAAATCCATCTTGTAAGCGGTCTGGGCATGATCGAATCTGCAAGATGCCAGAGCTTTGAAAAACTCACGATGGATAACGAAATTGCGGGGATGTGCAAAAGATTTTTAAAGGGGATAGAGGTGGATAAAGACCATCTTGCCTATGATCTCATTGCGGAACTTGGGCCCGGAGCATCCTTTCTGGCCTCGGAACATACCTTTCGTTACTTTAAAAAGGAACAATATATCCCTTCCATTGTGACCGATCGAAGGGAACGTGCGGAGTGGGAACGATTAGGAGCAAGGACGGCGTTTGATCGGGCAAAGATTTTGGTAGAAGAGATCCTCGGAGATCGAACCAAATACATTCCCTGCCTAGAGGGCGAAAAACTGAGAAATCTAAAAGAGGTTTTTGGGGAAATTTGTAAGAGAAGAAATATAAAAGATCTTCCAATAAGGATCGATTAGAATAACATTTTAATTTTCTTTAATCATTCAACGTAGGGTAGCGGGAGAAGAGAATGAAAATCATTGAGACGATCACAAAATATATTGAGCAGTCGAGATATGAGACATTGCCTCGAGAGGTGATCGAAAAAGCGAAGATCATCTTATTAGACACCCTTGGCGTAGGCCTATCGGGTGCCAAAACAAAGCCAGGGAAAATAATGATCGAGGTCATTAAAAACTTAGGAGGAAAGAAAGAATCTACCTTGATCGGAGACGGATCCCGTGTCAATTGCGTCCAGGCTGGGTATGTGAACAGTTATCTGGTGGATGTCATGGACTTTGAAGAGACTTACGTCGGACTCTGCCATCCCAATGCATCCGTCGTCCCTGCGGCCTTAGCCGTTGGAGAATCCGTAAAGGCTTCTGGAAAGGAGGTTATTCATTCCATTGTGATCGGCAATGAAATTGGCACCCGGATTGGACTTGCCATACGGCCTTCAAAGGAAAGGACCGAGACGGGAGGAAGCGCTTATACGTGGCACTGTTTTGGTTCGGTCGCAGCCGCTTCGAAACTCCTTCATTTAAATCAGATACAGATGATGAATGCATTTGGGTTTACAGGAAGCAGTACATCCTTACCCACCTCCATCACAAAATGGGAGAGACCCCTCCATTGGGTTAAAAATAATTTCCAACGGCAGACGGAAGCAGGAATCTTAGGCGCCCTGATGGCAAGAAATGGGTTTACGGGCCCCATTCAAATCCTCGATAGTGATTTGGGGTTTTGGAGGATGGCTGGATCGGATCGATGTGATTATGATCAAATGAAGAAAGGGTTAGGTGAAGAGTATGAAATCTTAAAAATAAGTTTGAAACCCTATCCAGCATGTAGGTGGATCCACGGTACGCTCGATGCGGTGTTTGAACTGTTGAAGGAAAACTCTGTGAAATACGAAGAGATCGATCAGATAAAAGTAATTTCCGTCTCGGAATTAAAAAAATGGTTTACCGACTACCATCCCAAATCTTTGGTTGATGCTGAATTTAGTGTTCCCTATACTGTTGCGATGTTAATCCTTGGTATCAAACCAGGCCTAGGTTGGTTTAAAGAGAAAACCTTAGAGGATCCAAAAGTTCTTTCTCTGGCCCAAAAGGTTCGGGTAGAATCGACTCCGGAGGAAGATGAGGTATTCTATCGTTCCACGGTCCAAATGGCCAGTTCTGCTGTAGAAATAATCATGAAAGATGGAACATCCTTCCATAAACGAATTGAGGTCGAAAAGGAACCTTTGCGAGGGAGTCCGGAGAATTCCATTGATGCAATTGGAAAATTCAAACAATGTGCTCGTGAAGCAGGAATGAAAAAGGACCAAGCTGAAAAGATGATTGCTTTGATTGATCGCCTCGATCAATTGGATTCTATCTCGGCATTAACTAAATTATTAAAGATAGCTTGAAAAGCCATCGATTAATTGGCCCTCAAGCTTCAATTGAAAGGAAAGGTTTTAATGCAAAAGGGGAAAAAACAAAGTGAAGCATTACAGGTGGGTGGAAATATTCCCAGGGTCGGTTATCATTTGTGATACGAGCGGAGTCATTCTGGCCATGAATAAAAAGGCAGAGGAGGTCCAGAAAAGTATGGCGGTAAAAAACTGATTGGGTCAAACATGCTGGATTGCCATAATGAGAGAACCCGGAAAAAACTAACACATTTGATGGAGAAACGGGAAACAAACATATACACCATAGAGAAAGGAGGTATAAAGAAACTGATTTATCAGACCCCATGGTATGAGGAAGGCCAATATCGCGGTTTTCTTGAATTGCAGTTAGAGATTCCTTTGGGGATGTCTCACTTTGCCCGTGACAGCTGAGATGCATTTGATTTTAGCGATGGAGGAGGAAGAGACCCTTTTTAAGAGAAGGGAACAGGAAATCAACCAGACAAGGGAGAATGAAAAGCTTCGCGCCCCAATAAGGGCAAGGCACATTGCGAGTCAAGGAAGGAGGATAGGAAAATGATGATCAAGCGAATGACCATCGGATTGTTATTTCTCTTTTTGTCTATTACGTGCCTTTTATGGACATCTCCAAAAGCCATCAGTCAGCCAAATTCCATCGTTATTGGTCATGGGGCGGAACCCTCTAACCTCTTCCCGTTATGTAGTGATCAGGCCTGCCAAGACCGTATCACCGGAGTTTCTGAGCCATTGGTTTTTCTTGATGAGGATGCTAAAACCATACCTGCACTGGCGACGAAATGGGAGATCGCAGACGGCAAGAAGTGGAGGTTCTACCTCAGGAAAGATGTTGTCTTTCACAATGGTGAGAAATTCTTGGCTGAAGATGTGGCTTTTACAATAAATACCTGTTTGGATCCCAATGTTAAGTGTCCTCGAATAGGGCTTATCAGAGGATACCGATGTGAAATCGTCAATGATTACACTGTTGATATCATAAATGAAAAAGGACCACGGTTTCTGTTGCTTTGAACCTCTCTGTTAATTTGCAATTCACGGGAGGTGTTCCCTGATAAGAACTAAAAAAAAGATTGTATTGATACGGAGTAAAAAACCAACGAAAGGAGGATTACACAATGGGTACTAATCGAATCAAACGTTTCTCGCTATTGTTTTTGTGTCTGTTTTTCTTTATTGGGTTTTCAGTCAATGGCCTGAGCCAGCCGAAAACCCTCGTCATCGGCCATGGAGGAGAACCTGCCCATCTCAACCCCCTGACACTGAGCCAGCCCAGCATGGACCGGGTGTTCAACATCTCCGAACCTTTGGTCTACCTCGATGCCGATGCGAATCCAATTCCGGCCTTGGCAATAAAGTGGGAGGTGGCGGAAGGGAAGAAATGGCGATTTCATCTCCGAAAAGACGTCACCTTTCATAATGGGGACAAATTTACCGCTAAAGATGTTGCCTTTACCATCGACTATGCCAAAGACCCCAAAAACAAATGTGAGAGAAGGGGTTTGGTGAAGGATTACACTTATGAAATCATCGACGATTACACGATTAATATCATTCATGAGAAGGGCACGATCGATCCAATTCTTCCCGCTGTCTGGTATTGCATCCTCATTCTTCCTGCTGATGGAGTCGCAAAGATCGGTATTGATAAATTTACTCAAGGACCCATCGGGACAGGCCCCTTCCAGTTTGTGGAATGGAAAAAGGGGGAGCATGTCATTCTAAAGGCCTATGACAAATATTGGGGAGGGAAAGCTAAAATTGACACCATCATCTATAAAACCATTCCTGAGGCTGCAACAAGGATCGTGGGTCTCAAAACCGGGGATCTAGACATCATTACGGATCCCCCTCCAGTAGAGGTGAAGTCGATCGAAGCCAACCCGAAGTTGGAGATTAGAAAGAAAGCCTCTCTTTATTCAATGCATTTGCAGCTTCGATGTGACATCTCTCCTTTTAAAGATAATATCAATTTGAGAAAGGCCGTGGGTCATGCCATCGACTCGGAGGCCATCACCAAACAAGTCTTAGGAGGGTTCGGGATTCCAGAAGGGTCTGTTACCCCCAACACGGCATTTGGGTACAATAAAAATGTTAAGCCCTATAAATATGATCCTGGGCTAGCCAAGGAATTTTTGAAAAAATCGGGATACAAAGGTGAGGAAATCAAGTACGTCTCCAGTAATGGAAGATATTTTATGGATATCGAAGTGAATACGGCTATTGCGGGATATCTGAAAGCCATTGGTTTAAATATCAAGTTAGAATTGAATGATTGGCCAACTTGGATCGATAAATTCACTAACCACAAAATTGAACCCATCTTTCTCGTCGGTTGGTGTGATAACAGTGGGGATGGAGTCGAAAATCTCTTCGATACGGCCCATATCGACTCACCCTATAACTGGCTGGATAAGGGAGGAATCCCGGAGGTGAATCAGTTAATCACAACGGCCAAAACCGTTTTGGACAAGAATGCGAGAAGGGAGGCCATGGAAAAGGCCAATCAGATTTTAAACGATTATTATTATTATGGGATGTGTTACACACCAGTAAAGGTCTTTGGTGTCCGGAAGGGGGTAAAATGGTCACCCAGAGCGGATGAAACCATTTATATCTCCAATAAAGACGAAAAAAATTAAACGGTAGGAACAAGCGGGAGAAGGGGAAAATCCTTCTCCCGCTTGTTGTTATTCAATTTAGGGACTCTGGCATGTTCAATTTTCTGATGAGCAGGGCGATCACTTCGATCCTGACTCTAATTCTACTTTCCATTATTGTATTTTTGATCATCCATATCACCCCGGGTGACCCGGCACGCATGATGTTACCCATGGAGTCCACGAAGGAAGATGTCCTAGAAATGAGAAAGGCCCTGGGTTTAGATCAGCCCCTCGTCGTTCAATACCTCATCTGGTTAAAGAATGCCATCCGATTAGATTTTGGGAGTTCTATTCGTGCTAAATACTCCGCTTCCAAGATCTTTTTAGAAAGATTACCGGCCACATTAGAACTTTCCTTTGCTTCCATCGTCCTATCGGTGCTATTTGCCATTCCGATTGGCGTTTTTGCGGCTATCAAAAGGAGCAGTGTCTGGGATTTCGCTGTTTCTTTCGTTTCCCTTTTCAGTCTCTCCACACCCCGGTTTTGGTTAGGTATCCTTTTTATCATATTTTTTTCCCTCTGGTTAGGCTGGCTCCCTCCCTATGGGAGAGGGCCGGGTCTATTTTATGGAATTTCCCAATTATTCATAGGCGACTATATGACCTTCTATAGCGCCTTAAAACACCTCGTCCTTCCCTCCGCCACCTTAGGGACTTGGTTCTTCACCATCTTCTTGAAATATACACGAGCGAGCGTTCTTGAAGAGCTAGGGAAGCTTTATGTGAAGACCGCACGACAAAAGGGGATAGGCGAGTTGCGCGTGTTGTTGGTTCATGTCATCCGAAATGCCCTCATTCCCATCGTCACCGTCATCGGTCTCCAGATTGGTTCCGTCCTCGGTGGGGCTGTGATTATCGAGATCGTCTTTTCCTGGCCGGGGGTGGGACAACTTTTACTCCAGGCCCTCTTTGTGAGGGACTATCCTCTCATTCAAGCCAGTCTGTTTATGGTAGGGGCAATGATCGTTGTCATTTTTATTTTACTGGACATCCTTTATGTCCTGATTGATCCAAGAATTATTTATAAAACAACCTGAAGATTTTAATGGGGACCTTGTAAATCGTGAGGCGCTTATTTAGATTACTGAAACGAAACCCTGCTCCCATCTTGGGAATCATTATTATTCTCACCGTTCTTTTCGCTGCTCTTTTCGGGACCCACCTTGCTCCCTTTGATCCGGACGCAATGGACTTAAGCAATCGTCTGAAGCCTCCGTTCTGGATGAAAGATGGAAATTGGAAACATCTCTTCGGTACGGATATGCTTGGAAGGGATGTGTTTAGCCGTCTCATCTGTGGAACTCGAGAGTCCATCGTCATAGGAATCTCGTCCTCCTTCATCGCCCTCCTTCTCGGTGTCTCCCTTGGAATGCGTTCCGGTTACTTGGGAGGGATTTTCGACATTGTGGTCATGCGTCTGGTGGATATTATGCTGGCTCTTCCTCCCATCATGATCGCTATTGTTCTCGTGGCGATTATCGGCCCCCATTTAATTAGCATTATCATCGCCATGGGATTAACAATGTGGAGTGAATATGCCAAAGTGATTCGGAGCCGGACGCTCACCCTGAAAGAGGAATCCTTCATATTGGCCGCAAAGGTCTTAGGTTCGAGTAACCTCCGCATTGTTTTGAAACATGTTTTTCCCAATATCATCTATATCATCATCGTCATCTTCACCCTTCAGATCGGAACCATCATTCTTTGGTCCACTGCCTTGAGCTTTATTGGCTTAGGCGGGGTGACCCTGTCCTGGGGATGGGATATCGCTGCAGGACGGATTTATGTAAGCACTGCTTGGTGGCTCTCCACCATTCCGGGTTTAGCGATCTTTGTCACCGTGCTGGGATTCAATCTCTTTGGCGATTGGCTGAGAGATATATTGGATCCGAGCCTGAGTAAAGAGTTATAAATCATTCATAAAGGTTATTTTTCAATCGAATGGAGCCGCTCCTTCAAGTTCAGCATTTGAAAATTTATTATTCCACGGCATACGGAGTCTTCAAGGCTATCGATGACGTTAGCTTTACATTGAAAAAAGAGGAAACCTTCTGCCTGATCGGGGAATCCGGATGTGGAAAAAGCACGACCGCCCTTTCAATCATGAGAATGCTGGGGGATCATGCCCGGATTGAAGGCGGAAGGATTCTCCTTGAAAATGTCGACCTTTTACAACTCGGCAAGAAAGAATTGAAACAGATCTGGGGGAAGAAAATATTTATTATCTTTCAGGATCCGATGACCTCTCTCAACCCGGTCATGAAAATTTCAAATCAAATCCGGGAGGTATTAATCCGCAAGGAAAACAAACCCTTAAGAAAGAGGGAGGTAATGGAGAGGGGGATGGAACTGTTAAAACAGGTGGATATATCGGATCCCAAAAGGGTGATGGATCAATTTCCACACCAATTGAGCGGAGGAATGAAGCAACGGGTCATGATCGCCATGGGGGTCTGTTTAAATCCGAGCCTCCTGATCCTCGATGAACCTACCACCGCACTCGATTCAACCATTCAATTTAAGATAATTGAATTGATCCGGAACCTCAAGACTGAGCGGAAAATGAGCCAAATTCTGATCACTCATGATTTTGGAGTAGCCGCAAAATTAAGCGATCGAATTGCCGTGATGTATGCTGGAAAGATTGTGGAACAAGGTCGATACCTTGTTCTTTTAAAGGAACCCGTTCATCCCTACACCCAAGGATTGTTTAAATCCATTGTCAAGCCGGAATCGAAATCGGCCTATTTAGAGACAATGCCCGGGACTTTACCCAACTTATCCCAGCTGCCAAAGGGTTGTTACTTTGAAAGTCGATGTAAAATCTCAAAGTCGATCTGCAGGGAACATGAACCCCCATTGAGGGATCTCGGAAATGAACATCTCGTTGCATGCCATCAGATCGATTCTGAATAAAGCGTGGTGGACTGAAATTCAATGGGAATTCCTTTAGTTGAGATTATCAATATCAAAAAGCATTATCCCTTAACTTCTGGATTTGTTGATCGGTTTGGGAGGAATCTTCAAACCGTTAAAGCCCTAAATGGCATCAATCTGGCGATCTATAAAGGGGAAACATTAGGTCTCGTGGGGGAGAGCGGCTGTGGCAAATCGACCCTTGGAAGGGTCATCCTCCATCTTGAAAAACCGACGGAGGGATCCATCCTCTTTGAGGGCAAAGCGATCGGAGAGATCAAGAAAAGATCGGAAATGAAGAAACTTCGAAAGAAAATGCAGATGGTTTTCCAAAACCCCGCGAGTAGCTTAGATCCCCGAATGACGGTCAGGCAGATTCTCGCTGAACCCTTTGAAATTCATTGCCGACTGACCAGAAAAGAATTAGAAAATCGGATCGTTTCGCTTCTGGAAATGGTCGGGTTGAGTGCCTCGGATATTCGAAAATATTCAGGGGATTTCAGCGATGGACAGAAACAACGAATTGCCCTTGTCCGGGCCTTATCGCTAGAGCCGGAGTTTATCGTCGCAGATGAGCCTGTCTCGGCACTGGATGTATCGGTTCAGGCCCAGATCCTCAATTTAATCAAACGGATTCAGAGAGAGATGCATCTAACGATGCTTTTTATCTCCCATGATCTCCACGTCGTTCGATTCCTTTCGGATCGCATCGCCGTAATCTATTTGGGTAAGATCGTTGAGTTAAGCCCGACGGAAGAATTGTATGAAAATTATTACCATCCTTATTCGGAAGGACTTTTCTCTTCCGCTTTAGATCTAAACCCAGAAATCAATTTTAATAAATTTAGGGTCAAAGCGGATGTGCCTGTCAGCCAAATCCATATTCCGAGTGGATGTGTTTTTCAACAAAGATGTCCAGAGGCTAAAGGATCATGTAGTCAAAACTCCCCTGAACTCAAAGAAGTTTCAAAAGACCATTTTGTCGCTTGTCTGTGGAGATAAAAAAACAAGAGGATGTTTACCGCCTGATTTTATTGGGCGAGTCAACCCAAGGAGAAGAAAAAATGGAATGGATCATACGGGTGAATATGTCAAATCAAAAAATAGCGAAAGAATCGGTTCCAAAAGATTATCATTTGTTAGGAGGAAGAGGTTTAATCGGTGCAATCCTCAATCACGAAGTGAAGGGATCCTGCCATCCTTTGAGTGAAAATAATAAATTGATTTTTGCCCCAGGCTTATTGGCAGGAACGAATATCCCTTGTTCTGGAAGACTATCCGTTGGATCGAAGAGTCCCCTCACCTACGGAGTCAAAGAATCTAATGTAGGAGGAGGATTCGCTCATAAATGCGCCCGACTGGGAATCAAGGCAATCCTGATCGAGGGAAAACCCCCAAAGGGGAAGCTCTACCTCCTATTCATTTCGAAAAATGAAATCAAATTAGAGGAAGTCCCTTCCTTGACTCAATTGGGGAATTATGATACCGACGCAGCCCTCTTGAAACAATATGGAGGGAACGTCGCCATCGCCTCCATTGGTCCGGCAGGAGAGAAACTTTTTAGCGCATCCTCGGTAGCGATATCCGATCAAGAAGGAAGGCCCACAAGGCATGCGGCAAGAGGGGGATTAGGGGCAGTGATGGGATCAAAGGGGATCAAGGCGATCGTTTTGGACGATTCAGGCTGCAATCTCGTGAAACCCAAGAATCCCGAATCTTATAAAGTCGTGTTGAACCATTTCATCGATTATTTAGAAAAAGATCCTGCCATTCAGTCCCGTTCAAAATATGGCACTCCGGAAGGGATTTGGCATGCGATGGAGGCGGGATATTTACCGACACGAAATTTTTCCTCAGGAAGATTTGAACAGGGAAATCACCTCGATCCGGATGCCATTCTCAAATTGGCTGAGGAGCGGGGGGGTTATATGACCGCCTGTATGCCGGGCTGCATCATCAAATGCTCTCATGTCTTTAATGATCGGAATAAAAATTTTCTCACCGCCTCTCTGGAATATGAAACATTGTCGATGTTAGGGGCGAATTTAGGTATTGGCGATTTGGATACGATTGCAACGATGGATCGAACCTGTGATGATGTTGGGATTGACACGATTGAAATGGGTGGAACTTTAGGTATATTGACCGAGACCGAATTCCTTCGATTGGGTGATGGTGAGAGGGCTCTTCAATTACTGAATGAGATTCGGGAAGGAACCTTGCTGGGAAGGATCTTGGGACAGGGAGTAGTGGTCACAGGTCGTGTGTTTGGAGTGGATCGAATTCCCGCAATTAAAGGGCAAGGAATCCCTGCTTACGATCCGAGGAATCGAAAAACGATGGGCATCACCTTAGCGACCTCTGCCCTCGGGGCGGACCATACAGCCGCATGGTACGTCACTGGAGACACGGTGGAAGAGCAAATTCAAGATTCCAGAAGGAAACAGATCAGATTTTCACTCATGGATACACTCGGGATGTGTTTATTTACACGGATCATGTTGCTGGATTCTCTCGATTTCATGGTGGGATTCTTCAACTCTGTGTGCGGGATCACCCTCCATGAGAAAGATCTCTTAAGGATCGGAGAATCCGTTTTGAAACAGGAAAGGGAGTTCAACGAAAAGGCGGGATTCGGCCCTTCTTCCGATAATGTCCCCGATTTCTTCCGGGAGGAGCCCTGTCCGCCTACCAATAATGTTTACGATGTCCCAGAGGAAGGGCTGCGAAAAACACTCTCTTTTTGACTGAACCTTTTTTACATTTCCCACTAAAAAGTGGATAGGGTAAAGGATGGGAACTAACGAGACATATCAATTTCACTACCTCTTCCGACCGATTCAGGTTGGACCGATCACAATCAAAAATCGAATTGCCATGAGCGGGCATCAAGTTCGATTTGCTAAAGATTCCTTACCCACCGATCAACTTGTCCATTACTATGGGGAGCGGGCTAAGGGAGGTGTTGGACTTATCATTACTGGAGCCATTAGCATTCATCCAAGTTATCCACCCCATCCCCTCAACAAACGTGCGGATATAGATGAAGTCATTCCAGGATTTAAAAATATTTCAAATGAAGTTCACAAGTATGGTGGGAGGATTTTTGCTCAGTTGAGCCATGTGGGGAAAATGTCCCAATCAGGAGAGACCGATTTTATCCCCATCGCTCCCTCCAAGGTGATCAATCTCTCAGAAATCTCTGGGAAGATGTTTTTAAAGCCTGCACGAGAGATGACGAAGTCAGAAATTAAGACCATCGCCAAGGCCTTTGCAGACTCGACTCGCCGGGCAAAACAGGGAGAATTGGATGGGGTAGAGATACATATGGGGCATGGCTATCTTTTCAATCAATTCTTTTCTCCCATGGATAACCGAAGGACAGATGAATATGGAGGGGATATTCATGGCCGTATGCGGTTCGCCATAGAGACATTAGAGGCAATCAGAAAAGAAGTGGGCCGGGAATATGTGATCGGGGTGAAGGTCAGCGCAGACGAATTTCGGGAGGGAGGTCTCAGCCTAACGGATATGCAGGAAATCGTATCCAAATTGGATAAGACGGGTCTGATCGATTTCATTTCAGTCTCCGGTGGAAATCCTTTCACCCTTTTTGGCTCGTTCCTCTCTCTCCCTCCTATGGAAGTCTCCTTAGGTAATTTCGTCTTTTTAGCCTCCTCAATTAAGGATGTGACAGATCTTCCAGTGATCTGCGTATCGAGGATCAATGACCCCGTTTTTGCAGAAAAAATTTTAGAGGAGGGATCAGCTGATATCATTGCCATGACGAGAGCTGCCATCTGTGATCCCCATTTTCCAAACAAAGCCCTGAATGGAAATTTGGACGAGATCGTCTATTGTGTGGCTTGCAATCAGGGGTGCATTGGAAGATGGGAACAGGGATACGGGATTAGCTGCCTCCAAAATCCAACGGTAGGTAAAGAGAGAGAATGGGGTCAGCTCAAACAGGCTGAAAGAAAGAGAAAGGTGGTCGTAGTGGGAGGGGGTCCAGGCGGGATGAAGGCCTCTGAGATCTTATCCAAGAGAGGCCATAAGGTCATTCTTCTTGAGCAGCAAAATGAACTCGGAGGGCAAGTCTTATTGGCTTCCAGAGTCTCTAATCGAGCGGAGTTCGGTGATGTTGTCCGTAATCTAAAAAACCAGCTCAGGGGCACAAGCGTCAAGATCAAATTAGGGGTCAAGGGGACGGCTGAAACCATCTTGGCAGAAAGACCCGATGTGGTCATCCTCGCCACTGGCTCTGAACCCTATCTCCCCTCTTCTGAAATCTATGGAATTGAAAATTCAAAAAGGGTATCGAGCATCTGGCAGATCCTAAAAGGGGAGGTAGATCCAGGGAGGCGAGTGCTCGTGGTGGACGAAGCCGGTTTTCATCAGAGTTATGTCGTGGTCGGTTTTTTAGTTGAAAAGGAAAGAGCCGTAACGCTGATAAGTTCATCCCTTTACTTCGGTACGAATTTAGAACCCAGAATGAAGACGTTACTTTATAAACGACTGTACGAGCATCAGGTGAATCTGATGCCCCATTTTCGACTCAAAAAAATTGATAATGATCAAATATGGATTGAAAATGTCTTCTCTCTAAGAGAAGAAAAAATCGAGGGAATCGACACCATCGTATTATCCTTTGGAAATCAGCCGGTCGATGGGCTCGATCAGGATCTCGAAAATAAGGTTGAAGGCCTTTTTAAGATTGGAGACTGCCTCTCCCCAAGAACAGTGATGGAAGCCATTTATGAAGGTTATAAAATCGGGATCACGATTTGAAATAAATAAAAACTAAAAGGAGACTGAACATGAATGAAAAAACCGTAGCGGTAATAGGGGCAGGGAATGGGGGATTTGCAACAGCAGCAGATTTAGCCTTGGCGGGATGGAACATCCACCTCTTTGAACTTCCCCGTTTTAGGGGAAACATCGCTCCTATATTAGAAAAGGGAGGGATTGAGATTACCGGAGCAGCAAGGACCGGATTTGCGAAACTGGCCAAGATCACAACCGATATCAAGGAAGCGGTCCATGAGGTGCCCCATATTCTAATCACCATGCAGGCCCTGGCCCATGAGGAGATTGCTAAAATGCTTGCCCCAAACGTCAAACCAGGCCAAGCCATCTTTCTTATTCCTGGTTCCGGTGGGAGTTTAGTCTTTGCAAAAATCTTTCGGGAGAAAGGGGTAAAAGATGGAGTCGAAATCTCTGAGGTAATCACCTTACCTTACGGTTCCAGAAAGACAAGTCCAACGAATGTGAATATTACGAGAATGCTTGGTAAGAATTTCATCGCTGCAATTCCTTCAAAAGATAATGAAAAGGTCCTTAAACGATTTCAACAATTTTACTCAAAGGTATCCCTTATGTCGAATGTGCTTGAAGTGGCCATCAATAATCCAAATATCATCCTCCATCCCGCCGCAACAATGCTCAGCATTGCCCGCATTGAGTTTGCCAAGGGAGATTTCGGATTATATCAAGAAGGATTTTCCCCCTCGGTCATGAAGGTCTTGGAAGCTCTGGACCAGGAATTAATGGCCATTCAGAGGGTTCTGGGACTATCCGTGATGTCTTACAAAAAGTTGTTTGAACTCCGTTATGAAAAACCCTTTGAGGAACACCTCTACGGAACTATGCTGAAGCATGGGAGCCGGGGGCCGACAGATGTTAAAACGCGATACATCACGGAAGATGTCCCCATCGGGATGATTTTGACGGCATCGATTGGCCAACAATTTGGAATCCCTATCCCTACCTATCATTCGATCATTCATCTTTGCGGTCTTATGAATGGTGTCGATTATTGGAAAGAGGGGCGGACCCTGGAAAAACTGGGATTATCCAAAATGGGTGTGAAAGAACTCAATCAATATCTCGAAGGTTGACCCTGTTCCCGCCGTCCATAAGGTGATGAAATCAAGAGGAGGAACCTTGCAAAGAGAAATTTGTGTCTTTATTCATCATGACCATGGGAATATTAATCGGCTTTCATTAGAAACCTTAAGCGTTGCATGGAATCTTTCAACTCGGTTCAAGATGAGATTGTCCGGCCTGTTGATCGGTAAATCGATTCAGACCTTAGCCATGCAAATGGGAAGATATGGATTGGATCGAGTTTATTTCTCCGAACAGGATGAGCCTCACCCATTGGAAATGGACCAAACCGTGGAAGTAATGATTCAAATATTAAAGGAATTCCAACCCAGCATTCTTCTAATTGGAGATATCCCTTATGCCCGAGAAATGGGAGGCAGACTTGCCTATCGGTTAAAAGGGAGCTTCATTCCCGATTGCATCGACTTAGCCCTTGATGAAGAGCTCACCCTAACAGGGATTCGTTTTTTGGATGGAAAAAAGGCCTCTATGAAATCGAGCGGTCAAGCCACTTCCTATCAGATCGCCTCAGTCCGGGGAGGGATTTTCTCACAACAGAAGGACCTTTTCAATAAACAATGCGAGGTGATTAAAACCCAAACCCCTCCTTTACCGAAAAAGAGGTATGAGGAAAGAATCGATTACCGAAAAGTGGATCCATTGACGTTGGACATCTCAGAGGCTGAGGTCATCCTCGCAGGAGGGAGAGGGATGAAGGACGTTTCTCACTTCCGTCTTCTGGAAGAACTGGGAAAACTTCTCGGAGGGACGGTAGGTTGCAGCCGAGCAGTCGTTGACCAGGGATGGCTTCCTAAAACGAAACAGATCGGTCAATCCGGTAAAACCGTTGCTCCTAAATTCTATCTCGCCTCTGGGATTTCAGGGGCAAGCCAGCATGTCTTGGGGATGAAGGATTCACAACATATAGTGGCCATTAATAAGGATGAATATGCCCCTATTTTTAAAATGGCCGATTTAGGACTTGTAGGTGATCTGTTTGAAATCCTGCCCTTACTCATCGAGGCCTTAAAAAAGGAGAAATAGTAAGAAGCTTAAAAGGATGGAGGAAATCTCTTTGAAACCGGAAGCTCATTTTAAAATTCTCGTCTGCATAAAATATCTTGAATCGGAGGGCGAAAGGGTCCAATCGATAGCAGTTGATCCCGAACGCCAAGTCAATCCACTTGACCTTATCGCCTTAGAAGGCGGACTGAAAATAAAAGATGAAGGGGGAGCTGAAATCACAGCATTAACTGTTGGTTCAAAGGAAGCCTCCAAGGCCTTGCGGGTCTGCTTTAACAAGGGTTGCGATCAGGGAATTCACATCCACCTTCCCGAAATCCCTGACCATGATTCATTTCTTGTCTCCTCCCTGATCACTAAGGCGGTTCAGGATTCCCATTTTGATTTGATCTTGTTTGGAAATCAGGGTCGAGAAGGCGCCTCAGGATTAGTTCCCATCTATACCTCTGAGCTTTTGTCATTACCCCTCTACCGAAACGTTGAACAATTTTCATTAGAGGAAGGTAAAATGACTCTTCAAGTTGTTCGCAGGCTTCAAAATAAAGACAAAGAAATCTTGAAATGTCACCTCCCTTGTCTCTTAGCCTTGGTCGAAGAAGGAATGGAGGTCCGATTATCCAAAATGGATTTTATCACGAAGGCCTCTAAAAAACCGATTCATTCGATCTCCTTAAATTCATTGGGATTGAATAAAAATTTTATTAAGGAGAACACGAAGGTTAGGAATGAATTCCTACCCGAAGGAAGAATCAGAAAGAAATATCCCCTTCTTCCCTATATTCATTTAACGATGTTCGAGCGTATTCATTATGTGATCTCGGGAGGGATGATGGACGACAAGAAGGGAAGGCTCTTCAAAGGACAAAAACATTTACAAGTCTCATCCCTGATTCATTATTTAAAAGAAATTCATTTAATCGATTAACTGAAGGATGGCATCCTGAAAGGCAAACGGGTTGGACCGGCTGAAAAAAGAAAGGAGGAGAAGATGGAGATAAAACTATTGGGTATTGCAGCAAGTCCTCGGCATGGAAATACAGAGATATTTCTTAAGGAGGCCCTGAAAGGAGCAGAAGAGTTGGCCGATGTCCGTACAAAATTCATCACCTTAGCAGGCAAGAAAATTGAAGGAGGGTGTCGGTCCACTTATGCTTGCTTTAAGAAACCGAATAAAGAGCATCCCTGTGGGGAATATCAAGACGATCTTAATGAGATCTTTTTGGAAATGCTGGATTCCGATGCGATCATTGTGGCCTCTCCGGTCTATTTTGGAGGAGTGACGGCGGAGCTGAAGTGCTTAATCGATCGAAGCATGGCCCTCGAATCCATTGGAATGGCGTTAAGAAATAAGGTCGGCGGTGCGATGGCGGTTGCCTACAATCGGAATGGAGGAATAGAACAAACCATCTTTCAAATCAAACAGTGGATGGATATGCATGACATGGTAACGATCGGGATCGGACCTGAAAGACCCACAACAGGGATCGCAAATTATTGGGGGGCCGCCGGACTCCAAGGTTATCCAGATCCAGTTTCAACCCGGGTTGACCCCAAAGGGGTCCTCGAAGCGGTGAAGCAAGATTATATCGGGATGAAGGCTGCTAATCTTTTGGGCAAACGGGTTGCTGAAATCTCAAAGGTCATCAAGGCAGGCTTTGATGTAATGGAAGGGAAGACGATTTGGCCCCGCGGAGCCTTGAGATATTAATCTAAAAAATTTAAGCGATGAAATAATCTCAAAATACCATCATGAATGCCATTAGAAAGTTGTCACTACAAGGAAGAATAACAGCGAGGCAATCTTTTGAAATTGCGTTGCTTCGTTCGCCATGACAATCTGAAAATTCTTTCTAAAACGATTATGAACAGTTTAAAAGGGAAGACCGCCCTTGTTACAGGAGGAGGTAAAGGAATCGGGCGAGGCATTGCGATCTGCTTGGCAGAGGAAGGGGCCAATGTGGCTGTCGTTTCGAGAACCCATTCCGAGGTGAGAAGGGTTGCTCAGGAGCTCAGTGATCTGGGTGTGGATTCATTAGCGATCCAGTCGGACATTTCAAAAGAGAGGGAAGTGAAAAGAGTAGCCCAAAAAACAGCGGATCGTTGGGGGAGCATTCATATTTTGGTCAATAACGCGGCCCTTTTTGGAAAAGGGGAGGTCATCGGTTTAAATAAAAGACTCTGGGATAGCGTCTTGGCTACAAATTTGACAGGTCCGTTTCTTTGTTGCCGTGCTGTGTTGCCTTTTATGGTGAAACAAAAATGGGGCAGGATCATCAACATCTCCTCTGCATACGGGAAAATGCCACGTTTAGGGAATAGTGCTTATAATACCTCAAAACTTGGGTTGATCGGTTTCACGCGTGTTCTGGCGTTGGAAACGACCCCCTATAACATCACCATTAATTCCATTTGTCCTGGGTGGGTTGAGACAGATCACGTATTGAACTTTATCAATTCAGAGTCCAAAAAAACGGGTAAGCCACGGGACCTATTGATGAATCAATATAAGAAAGAAAGCCCTCAGAATCGATGGATTTCTCCTCGAGAAATAGGAAGACTTGTGGTCTATTTAGCCTCTGATGAGGCCAATTCGATTACTGGCGAAGATATCAATATCAGTGGAGGCATGGTGATGTATTAAAGTAGTTGGGGGTGCTGGGTTGGTAAGGGTTTGTAAGCAGATCCAACGGCTGATTTACTGCAATGTTAAGGTAAATAAATGGGCCTCACGGATAGAATCGCTTCTTATATTGTTGAAACCAGGTATTCCGATTTTCCACAAGAAGTGATCCAAAAAGCGAAGGAATGCTTCATGGATTCTTTGGGTGCGACTTTAGCTGGCTCCCAGCTCCTCTCCGGTAAATTAGCAGCCCTATTTGCTAAGGACGTCTTTGGACCCGGTAAAGCCAGGGTATTGGGAACCGATTATCGAGTGAATCCAGTAGGAGCCTCCTGGGCAAATGCTACTTCTAACAGCCTATTGGATATTGATGACTCCCATCGAGATGCAATAGGACACCCCGGAGCAGTGGTCTTCCCCTCTGCCATAGCCTTTGCACAATCTGACATCACGATCAATGGGAAACGGTTCTTAGAGGCTGTTGTATTGGCCTATGAGATTTCGATCAGAATAGCGGCTTCGCGCTTCAAAGAAAAGAGATTTTCTTTTTCCACTGGAAGTTGGGGAGCCTATGGTGCAGCCATTGCTGCTGGAAAACTCTTAGGCCTTGATAAAGAACAGATGATACAAGCGATCCGTATCACCAATGCCCACCATCCCCTCCCCCCGAACCGAAAATCATATCTCAATTTTGGGATGGTAAAAGAAACTACGGGATGGGCTTCGCTCACAGGAAGTTCTGCAGCCTTACTGGCCAAGTTAGGTTTTACGGGTATGGAACCCCTGTTAGACGATCCCGAATACCATGATGATTCCGTGTTTGACAATTTAGGAAAAGAATACAAAATTAACAAAATAGGATTCAAGCTCTACCCCTCCTGTCGTTGGGGCCATACGACCTTGGATGCCGTTTTAGCTCTTCGAAACCATTATCCCATAGAACCCGACCAGGTAAAAGAAGTAAAGATCCGAACCTTTCATAAGGCGAGTCAGATGACCAACCCTTCCCCGGAAAGCATAGAAGATGCCCAGTATTCCCTGCCCTTCTTAGTCAGCGTCATGCTTCACCATGGAGAGCTCCATCCATCACACTTTAACCCTGAAAATCTCAAGGACAAAAAGATCTTAAATCTCGCTTCAAAGGTTTCCTTAGAATGCGATCCGGGCTTTGAAAAGGTGTTCCCCCATCAATACCTGAGTCATGTTGAGATCATGACGTCAGAGAATCATTATGAAATGTTCATGGAAGAGCCGAAAGGGGCTTACCAAAACCCATTAGCTCTTGAAGACCTTAAAAAAAAGTTTTTAACCTTGACTCGGACAAACTTTCGGAACGAAGTGGCCTCTCAACTCATCGATGTGGTTCTCCATATCGAGAGAGAGGGATCTTTCGATTGGTTAGATTCCATTCTTTGACAAGAAAAAATTATGAAGTGGCGAGCACTAACCGTGAACAATTTCCCTTTTTAACGATCGGAGGTTCTCAATGGGCAAGAGTCATGATAGATTGGTTGGAATCCAATTAGGCAATGAAATAGCTGAATGTGAACTATTGTGGGATCAGGCGCCGAATATTTGCAACACCATTTGGTCGAGATTACCTCTCGAAAGTTTTGTGACCCATGCAAAAATATGCAGCCATGAGATTATCTTTATGTTGCCCTTTATGATGGAAGGGGAAAACATGAAGATACCTAAGATCGGAGATGTGGGGTGGTGGGGCAAAAGATCTTGTGTCAATCTTTGGTACAACGATCCCGGTCCCCTCGGCCCTTTAGGTCCAACAGCCTTATTTGGTAAGGTGACCAATAATTTAGAAGGGATAGAGCAGGAAGCAAAGATGGTCTGGGCCAAGGCTGGAAAGAAAATCGTGTTGTTTAGAAAAACCTGATCAAAGGGAGGTCCTCGTCATGAGTTCTTTTGATATCGAGAAGCTCTGTAAAGATTTAGAAATTCTTTTTAAGATGGAATGGATGGATCGACCAGAAGAGATCGAGCAATTAGAAGGAAGGAAAGGGGCATGGGATTGCACGTTCGCAGTCCATATCAATTGCATGAGGGAATCCCAGGAGGTTTTAGAATGGATCTGGCTTGTTCGAAACGCCCTAAAGAATGGGCATATACCGTTAGATATCGCCGGACCCTTCTTAGGAAAGGCCCTGACCGAAAAATCGGACAAGATAAGGCGATATTATAAGATCAAAGAATTGCCGGATATCTTAAAACAAGTAAGTTTGACTCTATCGGAAATTCCCTCCTATGGAGACTTTATTAAAGTTACCGATAGGCTTCTTCTCTATGTGGGGCGATATAATTATTGGTTGGATGCAGATCTTGATTGGAAAACGCTCTCTGAAACCCATGAATCGCTGAGGGAAAAACAAGGGGAGAGGGTCGGGGACTAAGGGAAGGAGTTTAAATGAAACGGATTGATTTTATCTATCTTTCTCAAGAAGAGATCTTAGCGATGGATTTGAATTTAGAGGAGGTCATCGATTTGGTAGAACAAGGATTAAAGGAGCATGGACATGGAAGGGTGGAGAATCCTCCCAAACCAGGGATACACGCTACACCCAATTCATTTATTCATGCGATGCCTGCCTATTTTAAGGATCTGGGTGTTGGTGGTATCAAGTGGGTTTCGGGGTACCCAGATAACAGAGAGAGGGGCTTACCCCAGATTATCGGATTGATCATTTTAAACGATATGAAAACAGGTGCACCGACATGTATCATGGATGGCACATGGGTTACAGCGGTGCGGACAGCCGCCGTTTCTGCAGTAACTGCAAAGTATTGCGCTCGGAGAGATTCAAAGGTTTTAGGAGTCATTGGAGCAGGTGTTCAGGGTCGTCAAAATCTAATCGCCCTGAAAATGGTGTTGCCCGGCCTCTCAAAAGTAAAGATCTTTGACATCAACCGAGAGACCGCCATTAAATATCGAGATGAACTTGTCCATCAAGTCGGTGTGGAAATTACTGTCTGCGAGAATATCGAATCTGTAGCAAAGGGATCGGATATCATTATAACGGCCACCCAACGACTGGCAAAACCATTGATCAAGGACAAATGGTTTGGGGCGGGCTGTTTAGGGATGGGACTCGAAGCCAGCCGGGCCTGGTATGGAGACGCCATTCTGAATGCAGATAAATTTGTCACAGATGATTGGGAACAAACGAAGCATTTCAAGTCACAGGGGGCTTTCCCTGACGGATTGCCAAAATTGTATGCCGAGCTTGGAGAGATTGTGGCAGGGGTAAAGCCTGGAAGGGAGGGGGAAAGGGAACGGATCCTTGCTATTAATATTGGGCTGGCCTTGAACGACATCATCGTTGCAAATCATATCTACGAAATGGCTAAGAAGAAAAATACCAATACGAAATTGGTCTTGATTCGGTGAGGTTTTTTTTCGATCAAAGATAATGTCGGATTTTATAGTTTTTTATTGAAAACGCCCATTTTTAAAAAGGAGGGATTTTAGACATGGATTCTATTCTCATTATTGGTTCTGCAGGAAGTGTTGGCCACGGCATGATGTATCTGATCGCCTCCATGGGACTTCCCATCAAGGCCGTGGGGACGGATGTCAATGAGAAAAAAGGAGAATTTGAAATAGAAGAAAGCCTCCAGATCGCCCATAATCTAGGGCACTATCCGGATCTCAGATTCACCAAGATGGATCTTTTTAAGATCGAAGAGACGGCGGAGACTCTCAGAGAGATCAAGCCCAAAGTGATCTGCAATCTTGCGAGCCTGGGTTCATGGTGGGTTACCCGTCTGCTCCCAGATGAGGAGTATAATAAGATCGGTCCGATCGGTCCATGGCTTCCCAACCATCTCACCCTTGCCTATAAGCTGATGCAGGCCGTAAAGATGAGTGGGGTTGATGCCAAGGTCGTCAACGGGGCTATTCCTGATATCACCAATGTTGTATTGGGAAAAGTTGGATTAGCCCCCACCTGCGGAGGTGGCAACATGGATATGGGCGTCCATAGACTGAAACGAATTGTTGCCCGGGATTTGGGGTTGCCGTTCCAAAGCGTCACGATCTATGGTGTGGGCCACCATGGCACCTTCTACACCAAGAGATTGGACGGCCCCTACTGGGTGAAGATCCTCGTAGGGGGCGAAGACGTTACAAAGAAATATCCCAACCAAAAACTCATGGCGATGTACCACAAGGCAGGATATGGCGCCTCTGCCCAATACGAAGGTGCACCTGTGGAACAAATGAGAACCTCAGCGAGTTTCCTCAACAATGTCCTCGCCATCTATTATGATACCAGAAAGACTCATGTATGTGTTCCGGCTCCTAACGGATTGCCCGGAGCTTATCCGGCGCGTCTCTCAGCAGAGGGAGCAGAAGTTGTCCTCCCTGGAATTACCCTGAAAGAGGCAATCCGAATCAATGAGGAGGGGGCGAAGATAGATGGCATTGAAAAGGTAAAGGATGATGGTACCGTCGTGTTTGTCGATGAAAATGTGGAGTATATGCGTCAGGTCGTTGGCTACCATTGCAAGGAACTTAAAATCGAGGAGAGTGAAGAACGGGCAAAAGAACTCAACCGAGGCCTTAAACGACTATACGAGAAATACAAAGCGGCCTGAGACCTCACAGTGAGCACCTGCGAGGCAAAGGCGAGAGAGCTTGACGAGAAATTCAAAAAATAGGTTGCAAAGTTTAAATCATAAAGGTGAATTGAGTTTCAATAGGATGACTCGGAAAGAGATTTCAAATAAATTCAATCAAGAGGTTAAACCGGATCAACAGCATGCTCAAATCCTGATCGAAGTTGATTCGGGAATCAATACTTTAGATAAAGCCAGAAAGATTATTGAAGGTTTAGGAATCCATATTATCGAGACAAAGAGAAGATCATCCAAACTCATTCTCCTCAAATTGGATATCAAGGATATGCGGGAGGTTGTATTAAGACTTACGGAATGCGGGTTCCTCGATATTAAAGGATACAATGCAACTTCTTTTTCGTGATTCGGATTCATTGAAAAACCCCGCACGGATCCAGCAAGAGATGCGGATCGACGGAAGTGATCTTTCAAACGGCAAGCGAGCCAAAGCAGGTGAACGATGTTGGCAGTGGTCAAAGATTTTTCTAAGAAAGGACTATCACATCGATCGGTGAATGGTGCCGATTCGGGATAAGTAGACAAGGAGTATCGGAATGACAGAGAAAGATTGCTACGGAAAGAACATAAATTCTGACACCAGAATCGTCTCGCAAGATAGTATATCATTTTTATAGTAGATAATGTAGTTCATTTGGAAATAAGTTAATGGAAGATCAATATCAGCGGATGAATAAAATCGAACAAATACCCGTTAGCTTAGACATGGAAGAGGTTAGAAGCAGACTTCGGGCAGTCGACTGGCAGCAGGTTCAAAACCTTCTCGAGGTTGCCAAACCTTTAATTTCAGCCAAGGCTACCTATAAAGCTTGCTATGTTGATGAAAAACTTGAAGATGCGGTAATCATCAATGGGATCCGCTTTAGTAGTCGGGTCTTGAGAAGAAATTTAGACAAAGTGGGCCGGGTTTTTCCCTACGTAGTCACGATCGGAGCAAGACTTGAGGAAAAGATTAAAGCGTGCACGGATTTGCTTGAAGAATACATTATCGATACAATTGGAAATATCGCCCTAATCAAGGCTCGAAAACATCTAGAAGACCATTTACGCTCTAGATTCGCCTTCGATAGCCTATCGTATATGAGTCCAGGGTCTCTTGCGGATTGGCCTATTGAGGAGCAACGGCCACTATTCTCGCTTCTCAAAGGTGTAGGGGAATCTATTGGTGTGAGGCTTACGGAGAATTTACTCATGCTTCCAAGAAAGTCAGTTTCGGGTATCTTTTTCCCTACCGAAGTTACATTTTATAGTTGTCAATTGTGTCTACGGGAAAGATGTGAGGGGAGGAAGGCACGATACAACAAAGATCTCGCAAAGGAATATGGACTCCAAGAATAACGATCTCTTTTCTACAAATCCCTGTATCATATCCTCTATTGAAAGAATGTTAAGCAGCCTCATTTCAAAGATAGGAATTCAAAGGTAATCTCTGTGTCCTCTGCTTTTTTCTTTTCTTTCATATTCATTAAATAATTTAGCAAGAGGTATATATGCTGATCATTGGCGAATCAATCAATGGGACGATCCAGAAAGTGGGAGAAGCCATCCTGGACCGAAATGATCTTTTTCTACGGGAACTGGCCAGAACCCAATACGAGTGCGGAGCTCACATCCTGGATGTCAATGCAGGGGTCGCTGGAGGAAATGAGGTTGAGGATTTGCCCTGGCTGGTCGAGATCGTCCAAAAAGCGGTCCCCATCCCTTTGATGCTTGATAGTGCCAATCCTGAGGCCTTAAAGGCAGCCCTCTCTGTTTATCACCATCCAGAGCCCCCCATCCTCAATTCCATCTCAGGTGAAGAGGAAAAGTGGGACAAACTTTTTCCTGTATTGGTTGATAAAAAGTGTAGAATCGTCGTTCTCTGTATGGACAACCATGGGATTCCTAAAACGATTGATGGGAGAATGGCTGTCGCTAAAAGGCTCTTCGAAAGATTAACGGAGGCAGGAATACCCTCTGATTATATCTATTTTGACCCGCTTGTTCTCTCTGTGGCGGTGGAAACGGAGGCGGCCCTTATCGCTCTGGAGACAATTCGAGCCCTTCGATCCATTTTCCCTAAATCCCACACGATCTGTGGGGCCAGTAATGTCAGTATGGGTCTTCCCGGGAGGGAATTGATCAACCGCACCTTTCTGGCGATGGCCATCGCTGCTGGTCTGGACACCCTCCTTATCGATGTTCGCGACCAAACTTTACTTTCCTCTGTCTCGGCTGCCAGAATCCTCCTCAACCAGGACCCTTATTGCATCGAATATATTCAGGCCTTCAGGGACAAAAAGATCCTGGTTTGATCAATTTTCCCAACCCAACCTTTTCGCCATTCCTTTGACTCGCAGGGTTTTGAAAACCCTACCTTGTCTCCCAGGAACAGTCTGAAAGGAGTTCTCCCGTTCCATTTGTCGTGTCAATTTTTCACTTGCCTTCAAATCAATTTTGATTCATAATCTCCTCACTTATCAGGGGATATTTTTTAAAAGGATTGCCAAAATTACTTAAGATAAGGAGGAAAAATCGAACATGGATCATAGATCCCATCTCATCCTGGCGAGGACTCACAGAGACCGGATCAGAGACAGTCTCACCGTGATCATGAAAGGGGAAGGCGTTCGGGTCTTCGATCAGTATGGAAAGTGTTACCTCGACCTTGAAGCCGGGATGACCCGACCTGTCCATGTTGGTTATGGCCGAAAGGAGATTGCTCAAGCCGCCCATGATCAGATGGTAGAGCTTTGCTATTTCACTCCGATGGAATTTGCCAATTTGCCAGCCCTCCGGCTAGCTGAAGTGTTGTCGGAAATTGCGCCGGGGGAAATCAATCAATTCTTCTTCGTCTCCAGCGGTTCGGAGGCCGTAGAGTCTGCCATCAAATTGGCCAAGCATTATCATTATTTCAGGGGGGATAAAAAACGCTACAAAATCATCTCCAGGCGGGGGGCCTATCATGGAGTCACAG
>Ga0315277_10001903_pt1 | contig 29501 bp, 26 predicted proteins | sample YL17G05_15_MG_FD_203695 | JGI IMG/M metagenome (GOLD analysis project Ga0315277, IMG submission 203695) | Sediment microbial communities from Yellowstone Lake, YNP, Wyoming, USA - YL17G05_15 | ecosystem: Environmental > Aquatic > Freshwater > Lake > Sediment | place: USA: Wyoming | collected... | reverse complement strand
CTGTGATGCGTCTTGCATGTGGTACTACTCGGCAGGGAAAACGCGAGTGCCTATGGTGCTTAGGACAAAGTTTGGGGTAGGCCCACATCGGGGACACGAACAGGATTATCACTCCTGGCTCATCCATGTCCCTGGGCTGAAGGTGGTAATGCCATCGACGCCATACGATGCGATGGGCCTTATGAAATCAGCCATTCGTGACGATAATCCTGTGGTATTCCTCGAGCACATGAATCTGTATCATTGGATCCGGGAAGAGATTCCTGAGGAGGAGTATACAATCCCCTTGGGAATAGCAGATATAAAGCGTGAAGGCCGGGACGTAACGGTGGTTGCCACGGCCATGATGGTACATCACTCGTTAGATGCTGCCGAGGATTTAAGCAAGGAAGGTGTAGAGGTTGAGGTCGTGGATTTACGGACAGTGGCCCCAATGGATAAAGCAACTGTATTGGCCTCTATAAAAAAGACAGGACGGCTGGTTGTGGTACACGAAGCTTGGAAGTTTGGAGGGTCAGGAGGAGAGGTTGCGGCAATGGTTGCTGAGGAAGCTTTTGAGGATCTTAAAACTCCAATTGTGCGAGTGGCTCCGCCTCACATACCAATCCCCTTTAGTACTTCTCTTAATAAGATGTATTTACCCGATAGGCAAAAGATCGCGGAGGCCGTTCGAAAAGTACTAACCAAGTGAAGGGAAAAAAGAGCATCGAACAAAAACTGATAATGGCCGATCGTTTAAAAGGGCGGGAAAGAGGTCAGATCATGGAGATGCAAACAATTTTTCCTCGACAAATCAAGGTCAAATTGCTGTTAAACATAATTTTAAAAATAATGTGTTCCATCTTGTGTTTCATTTATTGTTTGGGTCCCGACATTTTGGATGCTCGGAACAAATTGTACGATGATTTATTTTCTGTCAGTTTTCCAACTGAAAAATATGGGTGGGCCAGTGGCAGGTGGGGGACTGTCCTTCATACCGCGGATGCTGGGAAGACTTGGATCCGTCAGGAGAGCGGGACCGATTTCAGCTTGAGTTCTATCTATTTTTTGGATTCTAAAAATGGTTGGGCCGTAGGTGATGAGGGGACCATCATCCACACCACAGACGGGGGCAAGACGTGGGAGAAACAAAAAAGCCCCGTCCCTTTCTATCTGATGAAGGTCTATTTTGTTACGCCCTTAAAGGGCTGGATCGTTGGTGAGCGGACTCATATTTTATCTACCGTGGATGGTGGCAAGATATGGAATATCCAGTTCAAGGATGAAGATTTTATTCTCAAGTCCATTTCATTCTGTGATCCGCTTCATGGTTGGGCGGTTGGTGAGTATGGTTATATCTACCATACCAGTAATGGTGGGGCTACTTGGGAGAAGCAGGCAGGCACTTTTAAAATCTCATCGGATACGGGGAATGTGGAAGGGGGGATTTTTCTTTTTGATGTAGTGGCTATTGATAGGCAGACAGCATGGGCGGTCGGAATTGATGGATACGTGATCAAAACATTAGATGGGGGAAAGACCTGGGAGGAGGTTGCCATTGGAATACCCAAGACCCACCTTTTCTGCATCGTCTCTGATAGGGCAAATAAAATCTTGATCGGAGGTAAGGGAGTTTTTGGGGCATCTAATGACAAAGGGAAGACCTGGCAGAATATTGCTCTTAATCCCCCCGTTACCTACGGGTGGCTCTATGGTTTAGCTTACCGGGGATCTTCAAATTTTGTTGCTGTGGGGTGGGAGGGAGCGATCTACTTAAACACTTCAAGCTCCTGGCATCGGATTATTTATTAAATGTTAAGAAAGGTGGAGTAGATGAATATGGAAGAGACACCTGTGAGTAATGATACTCGGAGCAGATTGGATCACATTTGTTGGTTTCTATCTCGTCATAGACTGGTAGTTTTATTGCTTATCATGGTGATCACAGGGGTCTTTTTGTTTGGTGCCTTCAAGATTCGTGGTGAAGTCATACTGCAACAAATGCTTCCATATGATCATCCCTACCTCAAGCTCCATGCCCGTTTTGCTCAAATATTTGGAAGTGGAGGTTCAGGGGTGGCTATTGTCCTCAAGGCAAGGGATGGGGATATTTTCAACCAGCACTTTTTGACCAAGCTTCATAAGATGACAAGTGAGGTCGAGTTGTGGGATGAGGTCTATCGTAACTTGACTGTATCGATTGCGAGTCGTTCGGCGAAAGTGGTGAAGCCGGTGGCAAAGGGTGAGATTAAAGTCGATTCACTGATGTGGCCTGAGATTCCCCAGAATGACCAGGATATGGCCTTGTTGAAAGAGAATATCTTTTCTGATCGGTCGTACAATGGAACCTTAATATCTAAGGATGGGACAGCAACACTCCTGTTGACGGAATTTAAAGAGAATATTTCATATGAAAAGGCATTTGGTCTTTTACAAAAATTGAGAAACGACTATTCGGATGGAGATACCTCGGTTCATATTGTTGGGTTCCCAATGCTGATGGGCTGGATCTATAGTTTAAAGCCACAAATACTCAATGTTTTTTTAATTAGTATCGTTGGAATAATCGTGGTTTTAATCCTCATTTTTTATGGGAATCTTTTGGGAATGATCGTGGTCATGGGCAACGCATTAATCCTCACCGTGTGGGGATTGGGATTTATTGGCTTCACAGGGATAAACTTCAGTCCTCTCTTGTATGTCCTTGCCTTTCTTGTGGGCGCCCGGATGGTAGGAAACGCCCATCAGATCACCTACCGTTACTTTGAGGAGTTACATTCCAACGGTGGTGATCGGTTCCGTGCGAGTTATGAGACCATGCGAACCATGTTCATCCCCAACTTTGCAGCGGTGGCGACCGATGCAGCTGGTTTCCTGGTATTGATCATTGCCAAGATCGTACTGATGCAGCAACTGGCCCTGATTATGACCTTCTGGATGATGAGCATCATCCTAACTGGTTTCATGGTACCGGCGATTTGCAACTTGATTCCCCTTAAAGTGGCGAGTGAGAAATGGGCGAAGGATAGCTGTCAGGTGGATTGGTTAGCCAGGTTGATGATGAGAATAACCCGGTTTTCCCTTGGTTCAGGGAGCAGGTATGTGGTGGGAGCCCTGATCATTATCTTGGCGGTTGTTTGCCTATGGCAGACGAGCAAGCTAAAAATTGGAGATCCCACACCTGGTTCCCCTATCCTCTGGCCTTACCATACCTACAACAAAGATCAAAAAATCATCAACCAACTATTTAACGCTTCGTCAGAAAATTTGATGTTGTTTTATGAAGGAGAAATTGAATCGGTATATGATCCGGTCGTCCTCACTACATTCGAGGCCTTTGACAGGCAAATAAATGCAAAGCTACCGGATATCTATAAATCCTCCATTTCTATTCTTAATATGGTTCAGAATGTGAATATAATGCTCCACGATGGTGACGAGGTCTGGTACCAAATGCCACGCAATCCCACGATGTTAACTGGTCTTATGGGCTATGTACGAAACAGCATGGGCAATGATACTTTACGTCGTTTTATAGATGAAGAAATGGAGCGGGCCCAGGTTACGGTGTTTTTTTCTGATCATACTTCAGACAATTTACTCCGAATTCGTGATGCTGCTTACGATTTTTTTAAGGACCGTCCCATGAAAATTGAGAAAGGGGAATTTAAGTTGGCGGGTGGAAGGATTGGGATGGAGATTGCCCTGAACGAGGAGATGAAAAGGTCCCATGCCGTCATTGACCTTACGGTTCTTGGAGCTATCTTCATTCTTTGCACCCTATCTTTTATGTCTATTACGGCTGGTCTCATGCTCACCCTTCCCTTGATCCTGGCCAACAGTGTGGCAGGTGCTTATATGTCTCTATCCAACATTGGGCTTTCGATTAATACGCTTCCCATTGCAGCGATTGGCGTTGGGGTTGGAGTTGACTTTGCGATCTACCTTTATAGCCGTTGTCAAGAGGAGTTCCATATACAGGGCGGTAATTGGATCAATACAATTACCCAGTCCATATGCACCTGTGGCAAGGCAGTCGTCTATACCGGCTTGACGATCATTCTACCGATCATTACCTGGTACTTCTTTTCGGATATGAAGTTTCAGGCTGAGGTGGGTTTCTTTCTGGCGATGATCATGGGAACCAACGTCATTCTCACTTTAACACTTCATCCTTTGTTGATTTATATCATCAAGCCAAAGTTTATCAGAAGGGGTGCATCAAAAACTGGAAATGTTGTCGAGACAAAAGTTGTTACACCGTAGGAATCTGTACGACCATTTCATCTCTTCACACTCACCCAACTCCTCACCCCTGGGGGAGAGGCAAAGCCAACCTCTCCCCCGTAAAGGGGACAAAGAGGGTAAGGGTTCAAGAAGAGAGATTGATTGAAATTTAACCACGGACATGGAGAGTAAACACGGTCACATTATTTAACATTGAAAAGGAGGTGAAGAGAAATTATTGAGGAACGCTTTGGGATAGGGAAAAGGAGGTCAATTTGTTTTCTTAAAACATTGATAGGAAAAAGGAGGGAGGGGTTATGAAAAAAAGATTTTTGATATTATTTTTTGTGGTGGGATTAACAATTGTCCTAGCGGCTTCTTCTGCCATTGCTGAGAGATTAGTGGTTTTTGGTAGACCACTCGATCTGTATTTTTATATTACTCAAAACCTTTCTTATAGTTTGTTGGATAAAGATAAATATGACACTGTGAAGGGGTTTCAGGGTGCCTTAAATAACCTCTTGGTCGAAGCTGGGTATGGTGCTACCGATCAGTTGAAGTTTTATGTCTCTGCAGGGCTGACAACAGATTTTATGTACAAAATTAGGGAGGATGGCAGAGCATGGAATGAAAAGCTATTCGACCAATCTAGTAAAAACTTATACATGGATCATAAGTATTGGCAAATACTTAAAGAGGCACATGCTACTTGGACTCCTGGAAACTTCTTTTTCCGGGTGGGAAAGCAGATTGTAAAGTGGGGAGAAACGGATGGTTTCCGCCTCATGGATCAGATCAATCCGTCAGACTCGCGCCGCGGATTTGCAGATGTCGAGTTTGAAACCTCAGTCATTCCAATCTGGTTATTCAGAGCTGAATATTATCTACCCCAGAAACCAAGCTGGCTTCAAAGTCTGGGGTTTGAATTCGTCTTTAATCCCAATGCAGATTTTATTCCCAACCAAGGTCCACGGACTGGTAATGATGAGGGTGGAATTTGGGCACCCAATGCATTGGCCCGAGGTCCATTTCCTTTTGGTGAAGCTCGCGTGGGCTCAACGCCCATGGATATTAAAGAGCCGGGCAGCTTCAATTCTGACGGATATGAATATGCGTTTAGAGCCAAAGGGGTAATAAAGGATGCCGTAATCACTCTGAACTATTTTTATGGCCGGGATAACGACCCTGTTCTTTTGACAGCTCCTATCCCGCCTAAAATCACTGTTGCATCAGATGGAAGGTTAATCTTGCATCCATTCTTGGAAGGTAAATATCCTCGTTTACATTTTGTAGGTGGTACCTTTGCGAAGGATATTACACCATTAAGAGTCGATTTCCTAGGGGGTATTTCTCCGGTCATACGTCTGGAGACCTTTTACGCATTCAACAGCACATTCGTTAATAATAAGAATGCCTATGAGCGCTATGACGAATTTCGCTGGGCTGTGGGTGTCGACTGGGGGGTAAGAATTCCGATCCTGAATCCCACCAACAGTTTTTCTATCTCTCCACAATTCTACCAGCGAACCATAATCGATTACCCAGAAATCAATGAATTAAAGGGCTTGAAGAAAAATAACTATACGACCACCCTTGCGATTAGTACGAAATATTTCCACCAAAAATTAACCCCCTCAGTCTTTTGGATGTATGATATTACCAACAAGGCTAACATGTACCGATTACAGGCTATATATGATTTAAATGATAGTTGGCAATTCGTACTGGGGGCGCTATGGCTGCATGGCGAGAAATTTGGTAAAGGATTTCAGTTATTTGACAACAAAGACTACTTATTCTTTAAAGTCCGTTACAAATGGGGCTAAAAAATTTCATTATATTGGATTCACTCAAATTAAAATAATAGATTTGCTTGAAAGTAAAGGAGGAGAAAATGAAAAAAGTTAAAAGTTTTGTTATTGGTGTTTTGGTTTTGTTCTTGGCGCTACTTATGGTAAAGCCAATGGTATGGGCCGGAGAGGAATATAAAGTCACACTTGAAGAATGGGCAAAAAATAAAAAGTTCTTTGATGACCCACGACCTTTTTTGAAAGAGTTACATCCCAAAAAGATCTTGCCTCCCGATGTCTATGCCAAGTTAACATATGACGTGGAGGCCATGAAAAATCTGTGGGCTAAGGTGGTCGGATTTAGGGCACCTGAAGTGGTGGGTAAGATCGCTCCGGAGATCAAGCCGGGCCATTATACTTATAAGGATAAGGAAAAATATCCAGGGTTTAAAGAGCTGATGACACCAGAATACTACAAACGGTTCAATCCTGGTGCCCCCCCTTTTGCGGGTAATTTTTCAGAGATAAGGATTGTTCCTACCAGGCAGTATTATTATGCCCTTCCAGTCGCTGAAGCGACCCAGAAAAACGAAGGTAGCTCAAAGTTGGACGATAACGGGATTCTCAAACAAGGAACATATGTGGCTGGTTTTCCATTTCCCAGACCGTCCGGAAAATTAATGGCCAATCAGCTTATCTACAACTACCTGTATCGTTACTTCAATTATGAAAGCACCTGTTATGCGCTTTCACATAGCGAGGGATTCTCAAAGTCTCTTAGAAGAGATCGTCATACGGAGGGCGATAATTATTCACTTCGATTGCAGGGAAGAGTCACGATGGAGCCCTATGGGTGGTTTGATGAACGAGCCAAAAAAAAAGGCGAGGATAAATCTTATCTTGTAACATACACAGCCCCGCGAGATTATGTGGGCAACGTCGTTTCTTGGAGTATTTATTTAGATCCTGACAAGTTTAATTCATTATTATTTTATGTGAGCGCACTCAGACGTGTACGTATAATGACGGCCACCGATTTGCAGCAACCTGGTGGAACGGGCGATATAATCTTCGCAGATCCTGAAATGTATGGGCAACAATTGTCTACTAAGATTTACCCGTATAAATGCGAAGTGATTTCTGAGCGTGAATACCTGGTCCCGATTGTCACAGACGGTTCAGAGTACTTCAGTTCGGAAGGTGCGGAAATGCGCAATTTCCAGTTCGAGCGCAGGCCTGTTTATGTGGTTAAGATGACCCAGTTGGATAAAAACTTCGTGTACAGTTTCCGAATCCTTTATATTGATAAGGAGACGTTTTTGATCCACGCTATCGAAAACTACGACCAGAAAGGACGTTTATACCGTAGTGCATACACCTTGTATAGCTTTGTCGATGAGATGGGAATGCCAATTAGTTCAATCTTGAATCTTATAGATCATTTGGATATGCATAGTACCCTGACCTTGATGTTTTATACACCAGCACCTTGGATAGGACGTAAACATACTGAGCTCCAAGGGTTATTTGCAAAAGGAAAGTAGCATGTGGTTTTAAATGAGATGGTCTTGAAAGGGGCCATTGTTTCCCTTTACACAGTGGCCCCTCTCTTGTCTTACACGATATTGATTGAAGTATTGGAGTACAAAGAACTGAGCTATGGTTATTAATGTTCTCCATCTAAAGTGACAACTGGAGGCGCTTTAGAATTGAAATTGAGGAGCCAAGTGGAGATCTTTCCAAAACTTTGGTCATTCCCAGCGATTAATCCTGAACATAGGAGGAGGCGGATCGCTTGGGTGTCATTGGGAAGTAAACAAAGAATAAGTGTAAGGATTTAGACCGATAATTTATAAGAAAGGATCGAGGAGTGGGAAGAGCAAACAAGGACAAGAAGGAGAAGACATATTATGAGACAGGAATCGTAATTTTGCTTGCTTTAGCAGGGGCTATACTTGTCTTGAACCGCTTAACCATTTTATACCTTTTGCCCTCTGTCATTGCTGAGTTTAAAATAAGTTATGCTCAGGCAGGGGCACTCACTTCCATTGCTGCTATTACGCTTGCCTTTGCAACCTGGTTCTTTGGGGGAATATCTGATCGTGTTGGCCGAAAAATTATTATTGTTCCAGCGACTATCTTGTTCTCAGTAATGTCATGGGTTTCAGGGGTTACATACAACTATTTGCAGATGTTTTTAACCCGTGGTGCGATAGGCATTGGAGGAGCTTTGGTACCTGCCAGCATTGCTACTATCTCAGCGGAATCAACTCCAACCAGGAGAGGTTTCAATTTTGGCTTACATCAGGCTTTTAATCTTTTGATCGCATTGGGGATAGGTCCAATTGTCATTACACAACTGAGTAAGATAATGTCCTGGAGGATGGTATTCTTTATGGTGGGAATACCAGGATTAATTATCAGCACTATCCTATATTTTTATATGAGGGAACCGAGACCCATATCATTTAACCGAGGCAATGAGGGAACAGAAGGGAAAATGGAGAAAGCCGGCTTTTTTGCCCCACTAAGGTACAGGAATATTGTTATTTCCTCTATAGTTACGGTCTCGCTCGCAGGTGGTTTAAGTGTATTCTTAACCTTTAGCATAATTTATCTAACCAAAGAGCTTCAGATATTTATATCAAGAGCTGGAATCATTATATCTTTTTTGGGATTTGGGGGATGTTTAGGCTGCATTTTCTTGCCGTTACTTTCTGATCGTGTTGGACGTAAATGGGTTGTAATCCCTTTACTATTTGGACTGGGATTGTGCTATGGGGGGGTTATATTACTGAGCTCTTACTTCTTTCTCCTATTAATAACATTTTTTATTACAGGATTTGTATTAGGAGGGATATTACCTCTTGTAATGTCTGCTCTTACCACGGAAAGTGTCCCTCCCCATTTGGCTGCCACTGCCTCAGGCATTCCGATAACTATTGGAGAAGTTTTCGGTGCAGCTCTCATGCCCCTTATAGTGGGATATTTATGCGATTTGTATGGTCTCAGAATTGCTATCTTCTCTTCTGCTGTAATGTCTATAATTGGGGGGGTTGCAGCGTTTTTTTATAAGGAGACAGCTCCAATAAAATTACAAGTCAAAAAATGATCTTATATTTTCTGAATAAGAGGGTGAGCAATGATGCCAGAACAGAAAATTAAAGTAGAGATAAATGTGCCAGCTATGATGAGGGATAGTACCATTCTTCGTGCCGATGTGTATCGGCCTGACACCGCTGAAAAATACCCAACGTTAGTAATTCGCACGCCCTATAATAAATCTGCTCCAAGGTACCATGTTACTTTTGACCCCATAAGACTTGCCAAAAATGATTATGTTGTTGTAATGCAGGACTGCCGAGGCACTATGGCCTCTGATGGCGAATTTAAACCTTTCGAAGTAGAAGTCGAGGCTAAAGATGGCTATGATATTGTAGAATGGGCCGCAAAACAGGCTTGGTCAAACGGAAAAGTAGGAATGTATGGGATTTCTTATCGAGCCAGGAAAGGTTTACAAATACAACATAGATCTTGTAGCAACCAGCAATGTGTTCAAAGCTGGGCATCGTATAAGGGTCGAAATATCGAGTAGCAATTTCCCCCGGTATAATAGGAACCCGAATACTGGGCAAACCCTTGATGAAAATAATGAACTTGAGATCGCAATGCAGAGAGTTTTTCACGACAAAGAGAGGTCGTCACATATTATATTGCCAGTGATACCGCATTAATGAAATTATACTTTTTAGGTTAGACTTACTCGAGTCAAAGAGAGGAGACATGAAAAACAGAATTTTATTCAAATTTGCTGGAAATAGTGCAGAGAGAGGGGTAACACCTTGGCTGGAGTCACACTATGTAACCATGAGTGATGGCACTAAACTGGCTGTGACAATAATAATACCACCAGAGCCTATAAAGCCACTGCCAGTAATATTTATGTACCATCCTTACAAGCGACTCACCATTGATCCAAAAACTAGTCAAATTTACATAACTTTTGGTCCTGAAGTAATTAAATCCTTCATTAATAATGGTTATGTATTTGTTTGTGCCGACATGCGGGGCAGCGGTGCCTCTTACGGCTCCAGGGTGGATATGACTCCCATACTCGGTCAGGACGGTAAGGAGATTATTGACTGGATAGCTGCTCAACCGTGGTGTGACGGCAATGTGGGCATGATAGGCGGTTCCTATCATGGTTGGGCACAGTTTGCCACGGCTGGGCACAAACCCAGAACCCTTAAGTGCATCATGCCTGAGATAATGGGTTTTGATATGTACTCTGACGCCTGGTTCCCCGGAGGTATCCTTAATCAGGAGATGATGGACAAAATGAAAGTAACTCTTCCCGTTCTTGACACTAACTATTATAATGGCAAAGAGTCTATCCTACCAATCGAAACAGCCATGTTTCCTGCTTTACCGGTTGTCGACGAGGATGGTGACGGTCAGCTCCAAGATGAGATCCCTTTGGACGTTAACGGAAGTGGCACTTTCTTGGATGATAAGTATCCTCCTAAATACGCAGATGGAAAACCGCGACAACACATTTACTACCAAGCTACTAAAGGGCATTTGAAAAACCTCTATCTTTCTACATGGGCAGATACAGTTATGTACAGAGATGACATTATCGCTGGGGCTGATACTGTGGCACATACCGGGCCCAATGATTGGCCACTCAGAATGGCTGAATCTGGCGTTGCCATATATAACATCGTTGGGTGGTTCGACATTTTTACCCGAGGTGGTTTCCGTTGGTACTGCACGCTCAAGGCGAGCAACCCCTCCAAGCTCTTAGTTACTCCATTATTTCACTCCTCACCAGATATAGTCAGCTACAATCAGGGACCCTATTTAAAATACTTTGGAGTAGAAAGAACTGAGTTCGCCGAATGGATGACTCAAGAGAGGTTGCGCTTCTTTGACCGCTATCTGAAGGGAATAAAGAACGGGATTGATACGGAGCCACCGATACGTATTTTCGTCATGAATGGAGAAGGCTGGCGTAATGAGAAGGAATGGCCCCTGGCTAGACAGGTCATGACAAATTATTCCTTTGATGCGGGAAATAATCTGACTTTGGGTGCGCCCAAGCCTACCGGATCTGATAAATACCTGGCTGATTTTTCTCATTCATCGAAAAGCATAGGGGGAACCAGATGGGTATCCCATCTGGCGCCGGATACGATCATGAAAAGGACAATCCTTGATCACAAGTGCCTAACCTACACTTCCACGCCTATGATAAAACACTCGGAGATCACTGGCCATCCAATAGTCACTCTTTGGGTCTCCTCTACTGCTAAGGATGGAGACTTTTTCGTTTACCTGGAGGACGTGGATGAAAAAGGGGAAGCCTATTACATCACTGAAGGTATGCTCAGATCAGGCTTCCCCAAGCAAAAAGCTAATGAGGATATCCTACTTTCCGGGGTCGGCATTGATGTTTTGCCAAACCTGCCCTGGCACGGCTTTAAAAAGACCGATTATGTTGACGGGGTATTTGGGGATGGCAAAATTGTGAAATTGGTCTTCGACCTTCTACCCACATCATGGGTCGTCAAGAAAGGGCACTGTATCAGGGTTTCTATCGCCTGTGCGGATTGGCCTACCTTCCGGCTCCATCCCAAGATATCGCCTAACAATAATCCGAGTGACCGGAATAACATCGTGCCGACCATTACCGTGTACCGTGACGCGAAGCATCCATCAGGAATCCAACTCCCAGTAATCCCTTAACGGGTGTCAAAAGGAAACGCATGTAAAAGTAAATTCAAGTTTCGAACAAGGAGGGTTTTATAGTGGGGGATCGTTTAAAAGGAAAGGTAGCTATCGTGACTGGGGCAGGGTCTGTCCCTGGCCCACCGGATCGGGCACCTATTGGTAACGGGAAGGCTACCGCTATAATGTTTGCAAGAGAGGGTGCTTCAGTAATGGCAGTGGACATTCGTTTGGATGCTGCTGTGGAAACAAAGCGAATGATTGAGAAAGAAGGTGGGATCTGCTCGGTTTTTCGAGCAGATATTTCTCAAGATATGGATTGTAAGGCCATTGCAAAGGAATGCATTAAGACTTATGGCCGAATTGATATCTTCCATAACAATGTTGGAATTGGTCCCCGAAAGCCCGGAGGAATATTAGAAGCTGACAAGGAGGATTGGGACCTGATTATGAATGTAAACGTGAAGGGGATATTCCATACTTGCAGAGCAGTTTTGCCAAAAATGTTGAAGCAGAATAGGGGCAGCATTTTGAATATTTCATCATTAGGAGCTGTCTTTAGCCCGTATCCAAAGTTATTCATCTATAACATTTCTAAGGCGGCGGTGAATACCTTTACCGCTGCTTGGCTGCTGAATTTGCAGACAAGGAAATCCGGGTAAATTGTATTATGCCAGGAGCGATTGATTCCCCTCTCATTTATAAGGAAGTCTTAGGGTTATATGATGGAGATATAGAAAGGATGAGAAAGGATCGTAACGATAGGGTTCCCATGAAGCATATGGGCGAGCCTTGGGATATTGCTTACGCTTCCCTCTTTCTTGTCTCAAATGAAGCCAAATATATAACCGGCCAGATCTTGGCTGTGGATGGGGGGATTCTCCTGACATCAGGGTCTTGATAGGCGGGTGAAGATACATGGGAAAAAGTTTAATGCTGAAGCTGTGAACCAAATATAGGCGCAGCTGTCAAAACTGCGACCTTAGGTGAATAGTAGGGAAAATTAATTAATCAGAAAGGAGGAAAAAAATTAAAAATTCAAGTCGAAGCATCATGGTGATAGTTCTGGCCATATTGGCAATGATTTCCACAGTTAGCACTTTTTCGGAACAGTCTCTAATAGCAACCAGAAAGGGGAAATTTTATCATGAAAGCAAAGGCTATGGTTCTAATAGGGCCCGGCCGGATGGAGCTCAATGAGTTTGAGGTAGTTAAACCTAAGTCGAATCAGGTTCTGGTTAAGATGGCAGTTACCTCGGTCTGTGCCTCAGACCCAAAGTTTTTCCATGGCAAAACCCCATTTTCAGACCCAAAGTTTTTCCATGGTAAAACCCCATTTAAGGGTTTCCCTGTCATCTTGGGACATGAACTCGCTGGAGAAGTGGCCGACATCGGGACTGACGCGGCGGCCTTGTATAACCTCAAAGTCGGTGACCGGATAACCATTGAACCTGCCATACCCTGCGGCCAATGCAAGTGGTGCAGAACTGAGTATAATTACCACAAGTGCAGGCCTCTGAGAGCCTATGGTGCAACCCTGGCAGCTGACCAGCCACCCCACCTGTTCGGTGGCTACGCAGAATATTTATATCTCTTGCCAGGCTCAATAGTCTACAAGCTTAAGGACGAAGTCCCCTACCTGGCGGCCAGCCTTAGCTCTGTAATCGGGAATGGAGTGCGCTGGATTAAGAATTTAGGCCAAATGACCTATGGTCAGAGCCTGGCTATCAGTGGGGTAGGTTCTCAGGGATTGGCCACCCTCATAGCTGCAAGGGAGTTCGGAGTAGGACCCATTGCTGTCATGGGACTTGATCGCGATAAGGCCCGGTTTGAATTAGCGCGTGAGTTCGGAGCTGACTTCACGATCAGGATCGAGCATGAGAATCCCTTAAAAGTCGTGCCTGAGGTACTTGGTGGGCAGCCGGATGTAGTAGTTGAGACCTCTGGCGTGCCATCAGCCATTCAGACAGCCCTAGAACTTGTCAAGCCGACCGGCCGTGTGGCTTCTATTGGTCTGAGTGGAGGCAAGGAGACGCCGATCGGGTTCGACACCTTGGTGGTTAAGGGGGTAACCATCGTCTGTGACCACGCACAGGCTGGCAATGTTGAAGACGCCATGCGAATCATTAACTCTCGCAAGTACGCTATCGAAAAGATCAATAATTTCAGGTATCACCTGGAGGAATTGCCAAGGGCTTTAGAAGAAACTGCCAATCCACCGGAGGGTTTTATTAAGGGTGCGGTGGTGTTCGATTGAAGGTACTCCAAGATCTTCAATCCCGAGTCTCGTCAACTAAGGAAACGCAATGGGATTGGATTGAGTCCTTTTGGCGCAGTGATTGTTTTGAATTTGATGATCGGACTTGTTACACCACCTTTTGCTATTGTCAGCTACCTTATGGCTGCTTTTGCTAATTGCACTTTCGAAAAGGTTGTAAAAGAGTCTATTTTTTTCCTGGTTGCTCTTCTTATTGTTCTTGCCATCTGTATGTATTTGCTGGGAATTGTCCTTTGGCTCCCTCATTACTTAGCACGGTAAATAAGAGCCGTGAGAGGGAGAGATTTAGCGACATAAATTTTGGAATCACAAATCATGATGCTTTTTATAGGATACATTTTCAACCAATGAAGTAAGGGATTCGCGATGAAGAAGAAAAAGAAAGTTGTTCAGGAAGAGGAATGGGGAAAGGTTGTCATCATGGATTCTGCTGCCCAGATCAGTCAGGATGAGACTGGGCATATAGTGGTCGCCGGGTCCCATGGATCAGAGTCCGCGGCTCGTTATGTCGCCCGTTACGTTCCCCTTGGAGTTATTTTGAACGATGCTGGTAAGGGAAAAAACAATGCCGGAATCTCAGGATTGCCTGTCCTGGAGGCGATGAATATTTTAGGGGCTACCATAGACTGCATGACTGCTCGCATCGGTGAAGGGCACGACAATTATTATTTCGGCATCATTTCTGCTGTCAATAATATGGCCAAGATAGTAGGAGTGCAAGTTGGTATGACCGTTATTGAGGCCACTCGCATCATGCTTGCAGCCAAAAAGTCCAGCCTAATTAACAATCCGATCTCAACAGTTTACGAAGACGAGGACGGCCGTATTATCCTTGCCGACACAATTAGTTATTTAAACGCAAGCCATCGTGGCTGCGTGGTCGTGAGTGGGTCACACTGTGCCCATACAACCTTTGATTGGGTAAAGGATTTTGAGCTAAAGGGTATTTTCCTTAACGATGCCGGCAAGGGAAAAGATAATCAAGGAATCTCTGGGTTGCCTTTGTATGATCGTGCAGGCATCCCTGCCGCTGCCTTAGATTGTATGACTGCCATGATCGGAAATGCAAGAGATGCCTGGGAGAATGGGCTTATCTCCGCAGTAAACGAATCGGCTGTAAGAAGGGGAGTGACTCAAAGGATGCAAGTCCAGGAAGCCTCCAAGAAGGTTTTGAAAATTCAGAGATAGCAGTCTGAAGCCAACATGGGTTTTGTTGAAATTAACCTGAAGTACCTTAATGCTCAAGCTTGAGATGTTAGAAACGAAAAGGTGAAATCTAACGAGAAGGGAGTTTCTCATGCAAGAGAAAAAATGGATTGCTGCTGTGGGTAAGCCAGGGAGAGTTGTGGCCGCCCGAATCGAGCGCGGCAAGGATGCGATCAACTCTATCATCGAACTAATCAAGAAAAATGGCTTTAAGTCCGGCACGGTAACCGGTATTGGCTCGCTCAACTCTGCAACGGTCATATGGGCCCGGACTACAGACCTAACCCTCCCGCGCGAAGAATTCATTGTTACTTATACCATGGAAGGACCTGTGGATCTGGGCATTGGTTGGGGGATGTTTGGTGCTGAGGAAGATGGCAACATTATCTTGCACTTCCATGTCATCATTATGGATAAAGAGGGCAACATGCGCTGCGGCAACCTCCAGCCTGGTTCAGCGCCGGTTATGGCTACACTTGACCTGACTATTCAAGAGCTGGTTGATATGGAAATAAAACCAACTCTGGATCCCGGTCTAAATAATAAATTTCTACACCCGCATAATGTGCCTTGAAGTAAACCCCGTTAGAAAGGTGGGGTTTTGACCCCGCCTATACAAGGAGCTGATGCCTACTATTTAGAACATCCTCGGCATAAATGGTGGAGCTTTCTAACGGGGTAAATTGCCATCACCCAAATCGCCTCTTTATTCTTTTTACATGTTTTCCCAAGGGGGAAGGATAGGGGACCAATAAGGGATACTTATATGGAATTCTCCTTATGTGTGGAACAAAAAAGTAGTGATAGTTTGACAGCCATTGATGGTGCAAAAAACTGAGAAAAGGTTATGCGAAAGGCCATAGTCATCGATCTGGGCTTCCAGGATTTCAAGGAATGCTGGGCCCTTCAGCATAGGCTTCACCGAGCGAGAAAAGAAGAGATTCTTCCAGATTGTCTCCTCTTAGTAGAGCATCCTCATGTATTTACCATTGGGAGGGGAGGCAAAAAAGAAAACATCCTCGTCTCAGAAACTTTACTTTGTGAACGTGGAATACCTTGTCTATCTATTGAAAGAGGAGGAGATGTCATTTATCACGGTCCAGGTCAACTCGTGGGTTATCCCATCTTCGCTCTGAAGAGGGAAGGAATTGGGATCATCGACTTTGTATGGCGTCTCGAGGAGGTGATGATTCAAATTCTCAAGGACTATGGAATTATTGGACAGAGAAGTGAGAGGAATCGTGGCGTTTGGGTCGGAAAGGATAAGGTAGGCTTTATTGGGATAGCCGTTAGAGGTGGAATCAGCTTTCATGGTTTTGCCTTGAATGTGAATCCGGATCTCTCCTTTTTCGAGCTGATCCAACCTTGCGGATTAAAAGAGGTAAAGGCGACTTCTATAAAGGCCCTTCTCGGAAAGGAAATCAGTCTTGAGGAGGTAAAAGAGAGTGCCATCGTTTATTTTCAAGAGGTCTTCAATATTTCCATGCAAAGGATGAAAATGATTGACCTTTTAAATCAGATTCCATGCTCTAAATCTTTCGATTCCACTGTAAGTGAGGATCTAATCTATAATGGATATATTAGGGAGGTCTCCAAAACCTGAATGGCTTAAAAAGAGGATTCCTGCAGTCCAAGCTTGGTCGAAGGTCTCGACTCTCCTCAAAGATTGCCAGCTCAATACTGTCTGCCAGGAAGCTCACTGTCCAAACTTAGGCGAATGTTTTTCTCGGGGGACAGCCACTTTTATGATCTTAGGAGATAAGTGTACAAGGAGCTGCAGCTTCTGTGCGGTCCGACACGATATTCCCCTTCCGCTTGACGAAGGAGAACCCGAAGGGGTGGCAATGGCTGTTGAGGCACTTGGACTTCGATATGTGGTGATCACTTCAGTCACTCGAGATGACATCCCCGATGGGGGTGCCTTCCATTTTGCCAAAACCATACGATCTATTAAAGCTCGGATGCCCAATACCCGGATAGAGGTTTTAGTCCCTGATTTTCAGGGGTTCGAATGGGCCCTGAAAATCGTGATTGAAGCAAAACCTGATGTCATTAATCACAATGTTGAGACCGTACCGAAGCTTTATCCAGAGGTGAGACCTCAAGCTGACTACAAGCGTTCTCTCCAACTTTTGAAACGAAGCAAAGAGATAGATCATAGGATCCTAACAAAATCGGGACTCATGCTGGGGTTAGGAGAGGATCATGAGGAAGTATTGAATGTCTTGGAGGACCTTCTTGAATCAGGGTGTCAGCTACTCACCATTGGCCAGTACCTGAGACCCTCTTCAAGACATCATCAAGTGATCCGATTTGTCCCCCCAGAGGAATTTACGCAGTGGGGGGAATTAGCTTCCAGAATGGGTTTCTTAGCTGTCGCCTCAGGTCCTTTTGTCAGGAGTTCTTTTAAGGCTGCTGAGATGTTTCAAACAGCATTCAAAAGTTGATATGAGTAATAAAAAAGATCTTATTTAGAATTTGAGTACATCTAAATTTTAGAAAGAAAAGAAGGGGTGAAAAAAAGAATGTTCCTTGATGAAAAAGACATAAAAGGAGAATGATTATGGAAGAGCGTGATATTGTAATAATAGGTGGTGGACCTGCCGGATATTCAGCAGCAATCAGGGCTTCACAGTTGGGGGGGAAGGTTACACTCGTTGAGCAAGATACTCTTGGAGGCACCTGCATCAATCGTGGTTGTATCCCCACAAGGACTTTAGTAAGGGCGGTAGAGTTACTTGATATGGGAAGCAAAGCTAAAGACTACGGGATAACCTATACGGGCATGGGTATTGATTTCGCAAAGATGAATGCGCGCAAAGATACTATCGTGAAAATCCTTGTAACCAGCGTAAAACAGGTTCTCAACGGGAAAGGTGTTGAGATCATAGAAGGGAAAGCCAAGCTTATTTCACCATCGCAAATTGAGTTGCAGCTAAAAGATGGAATGAAAAAAGAATTAACGGCACGAAGAATCATACTCGCAACTGGCTCCCGGTGTAAAAAGCTTTCCTTCCGTGGAGGAGGAACGAATATTATCAACACAACGCAAGCACTGGGACTCACAGAAATACCCAGGTCTATATTGATTGTAGGAGGTGGGTTCATTGGTGCAGCATTCGCCACAATCTTTTCAAAGTTAGGTGCAACGGTGAGCATTATTGAGGAATCATCTCGAATCCTTCCTCAAATTGACAAGGAGATCATTGCTATTCTTGAAAAGGAGTTCAAGGCTAATAATATTCAAATATTCACTAAGGCTCATGCTATGAGTGTAGAATCAGGCAAAAATGATGACCAAACTATTCTTGTGGATATTAATGGGGAAACAGTTGCTGTTACTGCTCAATATGTGTTGTTGGCAGAGGCAAGAGAGGCCAATATCGATGGGCTTGGCCTCGATAAGGTAGGGGTTAAACTGAATGACATGATGGGTATTGTGGTTAATAAGCAGATGGAGACAAATGTTTCAGGGATACTTGCTGCTGGTGATGTGACGATGGAGCACATGTCGACGCCTGTAGCCTATATCGAGGGAATCACTGCCGCAGAAAATGCTATGGGGCGGAATTCAGAAATTGATTATACAGCGATTCCCTGTGGGACTTATACTGTGCCTGAGATATCCAGTGTGGGCATCACTGAAGAAGAGGCCGTTACCAAGGGAAACCAGATACGGATTGGCAGGTTTCCTTTTGCTGGCAATGGTATGGCAGCAGTACTTGGTCAGAGAACGGGAATGGTGAAAATTATAACAGATGGAGAAAGGGGCAAGATATTGGGTATCCATATCATTGGTCCAAATGCTAGCGATCTTATAGCGGAAGCTGGCCTTGCCATGAAGCTCAATATTACGTCAGAGGATATAAGAACTACTTTCCATGCCCATCCATCCTTATCTGAGGCATTGTGGGAGACAGCCAAGATTGTAAACTCGACGAAATAGTTTTTCTCTTAGCAAGGTAATGATGTTGAATAAGAAATATAATTAAATACTGGTGGTCACTTGGGACTCCATACCACAGAATTCATACCATTTGTTTCCTGTGTCATGAAGAATTATTTCACGGAATCTTAATTAGAGATGGAGCAAGACTTATTCTCTACAATGAAAGAGGATCTTTGTGGTGCTGGATATTTTAGCTATTGCTGGTGGGGTGATAGTTTCCTACTTTGAGTGGGTTCAAAACCTCCAGGGGCTTCTTGGGAGCGAAGAGGAGGTTTCGGAGCGTCTTCAAAAGATAATGACCAGTGCTTTTTCTGGGGTTCTTGAGATTGCAGAGAAGAAGAAAGTTCACATGAGGATTGCAGCATCCATATTGAGTGTGGGGCGAGTTGCTAAGGCTGCAATGCTTAGAGGGATCTATCCGTAATCTGGAAAGGGATATTTAATGATTGAAATCCGATTTCATGGCCGAGGTGGTCAGGGAGCGGTCGTCGGTTCCGAGGTCTTAGCTCATGCTTTCTTCATTGAGGGCAAATACGTGCAGGCTTTTCCGGCTTTTGGTATCGAGCGCAGAGGGGCACCCGTTACGGCATTCTGCCGTATCGATGATCATCCTATTAACCTTCGTAATCAAATCTATGAACCTGACCATGTTGTGGTCTTAGATTCTTCACTGCTTGAATCCGTTGGCGTCACACAGGGTTTGAGAAAAGACGGAACCATCCTACTCAATGGCAAGCAAAACATAGACTACTACAGGAAGCATTCAGGAAAAGGTCACCAGCTCTATGTGGTGGATGCTGCATCGATTGCTATGGGTTATGGGTTAGGGTCAGTATCCAATCCAATTGTCAACACTGCTATATTAGGCGCCTTTTCCAAGGCGACGGGTTTGGTCAGCATTGAATCTGTGGAGAGAGCAATAGTGGACTATGTTTCTCTCAAGAAAGAGAATAACAAGAAGGCTGCTCGTGCTGCTTACGAAAGAGTGATTCATAGCTGAGGAGTTTCCTTCTCACGGGCAGGAAAGGGAAAAAACCCACTTCCTCATTTCCTTTTTCCCTTAGATCTCCCCCTCCCTGCCCCTCCTCCTATAGGGATGGATATATTCTTAAAAGAGATTATTGTCTATGGAAAGGAAAGAGTTTCATGAGCATTAAAAGGCGAAGTGAGTTAGCCAATAAATACGATTTCAGAACTTGGCGGGATTTTACGGTCATGAATACCTCAGTGGGCACCATGCTCCATAACCTCACTGGGAGTTGGCGCTTTATCAAACCCATCTATGAGGACAAAATTCCAGCCTGTCAGAATGTGTGTCCTGCAGGAAATGACATTGAGGGTTGGATCAAGCTTCTACAAAGAGGAGAATATGAAAGAGCTTACTGGCACTTAAAGCGTGAGCAACCCTTTCCCGCCATCTTGGGTAGAGTCTGTTTTAAATTCTGTGAGGCTTCATGCAATCGATCTTTCTTGGATGAGTCGGTCAGTATCAACGAGCTTGAGCGATTTATTGGAGATCAGGTAAGCTTATCGACCCCTTGTCCGGATTTGTCGGAATATAACGGTAAGACCCTTGCTGTGGTGGGTTCCGGTCCTACAGGCATGTCTGCTTCATACTATGGGAGGTTATTGGGATTTCAGGTCACTCTCTTCGAAGAACTTCCGGAGATGGGAGGAATGCTTAGGGTAGGTATTCCCAGCTACAGGCTTCCGAAAGAGATCGTCTCGGCAGAATTCGAGGGATTAAAAAAGATGGGTATTTCCTTAAGACCAAATACCTCTATAGGGAAAGACATCCCCTTTAAAGAACTCTGTGAAGAGTATGACTATGTCTTTCTTGCTTCGGGTGTCCATCAAAGCAGGAACCTGGATATAGAAAATGAGGAAGAGAGTCCACGGATCATGAGCGGCCTAAGCTTCCTAAAGGAAGTGGCCCTGGGAGAGAGGGCTGACTTAGGCCGTAAGGTAATCGTCATTGGCGGAGGAAATACGGCTATTGATGCAGCGAGAACTGCGACTCGTTTGGGCTGTGAGGTCACCGTAATCTATCGGCGTTCGGAGGAGGAAATGCCTGCTCACTCTGAAGAGGTTGAGGCATCCCGTGAAGAGGGTGTTAATTTTCATTTTCTTGCATCACCTGAAAGAATTGAATTCAAGAGAGATGGGACTATTAAGAAGGTGGTGTGCTCTGAGATGGAACTGGGCTTTCCGGATGAGAGTGGCCGAAGAAGACCTATGAAAAAAGAAGGGGTTTTCTTCGATGTGAAGGCCGATACCCTACTGACCGCTATTGGTGAAACGCCGATATTGGATTACTTGGATGGTACTGTGGAAAGTGAGAAAGGAGTGATCATTGTTGAAGAAGGTTTGAGGGTCAATATCAAAAATAATCAAAAAAGAAAGGTTTTTGCCGGTGGTGACATCATTGATATTCCCCATACGGTTGTCCACGCTGTGGCCAGTGGCAAGAGAGCGGCGATTGCCATGGACTGTGACCGGAAGGGCATAGACTTTAATGAAGTACTCAAAAAAATAGACATTGGTAATGGTCAGGCAATAAGTTTCTCCAAGTATATGGGCTGGGACCCTGTTAACTCAGTTCCCCAAAGTAACCGTGAAGTAGTAGATTCTAAAAAGATAGTCTTAGACTATTTTAAGAAGGTGCCCAGAGTTGAGAGGGAAGTAGAGAATCCTCAGCTTCGCAAACGCTCTTTTGGGCCTTATAGTCTCACTTTTACAATCGAAAAAACCCTTACGGAAGCCAAGCGATGCCTACACTGTGGCCGCTGTACTGAGTGTGACAACTGTTTAATCTTCTGCCCTGATATTTCTGTACTATATAAAGGGAACCATTCCTTCGGCTATGCCTTTGACTATGACTACTGTAAAGGATGTGGTGTCTGTTTTGTTGAATGTCCACGGTATGCCATTACAATGGTTGAAGAGGAGAACATCACAGGAAGGGAGAAATAATTGAGGAGGGTCATCAAAGGAAATCATGCTGTATCCTATGGAGTAAAACTGAGCCGTGTTAAGGTGATTGCCGCATATCCCATTACACCTCAGACTCCTATTGTGGAAGAACTCTCTGAGATGTGTGCGAATGGAGAGTTGGATGCCAAATTCATCAAGGTAGAGAGCGAGCATTCAGCATTAGCCGCCCTCGTTGGAGCTTCTACCGGAGGAGTTCGGACCTTTACTGCAACGAGTAGCCATGGGCTTCTACTCATGCATGAAATGCTCCACTGGGCAGCAGGCGCAAGGCTTCCTATCGTGCTGGTGAATGTGAATCGAGCCGTGGGCCCTGGTTGGAACATGTGGGCCGATCAGACCGATTCGGTCTCCCAGCGAGATACGGGGTGGATTCAGATTTATTGTGAATCAAACCAAGAAGTGCTCGACAACGTCATTATGTCTTACAAACTGGCAGAGAAGCTACTGCTTCCGGTGATGCTTACCTATGATGCCTTCTTTTTGAGCCATACTTCAGAGATCGTAGATATACCGGAAGCAGAAGAGGTGGATCAATACTTGCCATCCTATCAGCCGGAGTTCAAGATTGACGTAGAAGATCCTCGGACTTTTGGAGGCATCATGGGACCTGAGTGCTACTATGAAGAACGGTATGTGATGCACAGGGATGCCCGGGAGGTTCTGACTTACTACCCGCAGGTGTGCAAGGAATTCCATGATCAATTTGGAAGAAGATATGATCTGGTTGAAGAGTATCGAACTGAGGATGCGGAACTGATCATTGCGACAGCAGGAACACTTGCATCGGTAACCCGGATTGCTGTGGATAATTTGCGAAAAGCAGGGAGTAAGATCGGTTTGATGAAGATTCGAGTGTTTAGATTAGTGCCCAAAGAGCATTGGTGTCAGGTTTTAGGAAAAACCGAGAAGGTAGTGGTTTTAGACCGAAACCTCACGGCTGGCCTGGGAGGAGTCTTTGCCAGTGAGATCCAGGCCGCCCTTTACCCATTAGAGCACCGACCCATAGTTTATCCGGTTGTTGCCGGCCTTGGGGGACGGGATGTGACACCTAAAGATGTTGAGGCGATCGTCAATAGTCTCCTGTTTGAAAACAGGTCGGCCTATGAGACATTATTTTGGGGGCTAAAGGAATGAGAGAGGAACGGTGCAGATAACGATAGATATCGAAGCGGAACTGAAGAGAGAACAAGAGCTAATTCAACCCGGCCTATTTTCATGCCAGGGATGTGGTGCCACATTAGCAATGAGATATGCATTGATGGGTTTGGGAAAGCGCACTGTCATCGTAATCCCAGCCTGCTGCTGGTCTGCCATAATTGGCCCCTATCCATATTCCGCACTTCGCGTACCGGTTATTCACGTTCCCTTTGAGACGGCTGCTGTTTCCGCATCAGGAGTTCGTGCTGCCTTTGATGTAAGAGGGGAGAAGGATGTGGTGGTAATGGCTTGGGCAGGAGACGGTGGTACCTTTGATATAGGCCTTCAGTCTCTCTCGGGTGCAGCAGAGCGAAACGAAGATATCCTCTATGTATGTTATGACAATGAGGCATACATGAATACGGGTATTCAGCGATCCAGCGCCACGCCTGTGGGAGCCTGGACCACGACGACACCCGAAGGGGCAATAAAAGAGGAACCGAAAAAGGATATTGATAAGATCATGCTGGGGCATGGTATCCCTTACATTGCTACGGCTTCGGTGGCCTATCCGGATGATGTGGTGAGGAAGTTCAAGAAAGCTCGTGGCATTAAGGGAACAAGGTTCATTCATCTGCTGTCACCCTGCCCTCCGGGATGGCGGATCGATCCGAGTAAATCAGTTCAAATTACCCGTATGGCTACTCAGTCTAAAATCTTCCCAATTTACGAAGTGGAAAACGGTCAATACATAATTAACGTTGACCCCGAAAAGAAGCTATCTGTCAAAGAATACCTCCAGGCTCAGGGACGTTTTCGGGAAATGAGGGATGCAATGATCGAGGCAGTTCAAAAAAGAACCGACCGTAAGTGGGAAGAGCTTACAACACAAGAAGTCTGAAAGTGAGGACCGAACGGAATGTTAGCGTCAGTGAAAACTATGTTTCAGTCTGACAGCCTTTTAATTACACCATCTACCTTAACCCAGCTACTACAGATAGAAGGATACATCCCCTCAACGGAAGGTATAAACACGCCTTTGGCATTTTCAGGGCGTAACCACGTTTGTTGCTAAACCTTTTAATATTGTGGAGCTTACCCGAACCTACTACGGACAGAAAGATACCCAGTAAGCCTTGGTCATTAAGAAAATGGTTGTTGACCTAAATATGAAGATGGAGATTATGGTATTACCTCCCGTCCGAAAGGAGGATGGACTGGCAATGAGCAATCGAAATATTTACTTTGATCCTGAGAAGCGCGCCAGGTGACTACTGCCCTTTTCAAAATCCTTAGTAAAAACTGTCGAACTAAGGTATGAAGGTGAGAAGGATGCTGAACGGATTCGGCAAGAAATGGTCTCACTCATAAATAAGGAACCCCTGACAAAAATTGATTATGTTAGTATTGCTGATCAAGAAACTTTGGAGGGACTATCAACCATAAATCACACGGCCTTAGTTTCTCTTGCAGTTAGAATTGGAGGGATTAGGTTAATAGACAATATTCTCTTTTATTGCAAGCCCCAGAGAAGGCTCAAAATTGAAAATTATAGAATAAGAAAAATTTGATGCTATCCTTAAAACCCTACAGATTCTTCTTTTTCTCTGTTTCCAAAAGATGAAAGATCAAGATAAGACTAAAAAGCAACTAATAGATGAACTGGTGGAGTTGCGCCCCAAAATTGTTAAATTAGAAAAAACAGAAGCGGAGTTAAAGCGAGCGGAGGAGTTATTAGAAAAGGAAAGGGAGACCTTTTTCCCTATTCTCCATAAAGCCCCTTATGGTGTAATTCTAATTGATAAGGAGGGGAGTTTCATCTACATCAATCCTTCGTTCACCCAAATCACAGGCTATACTTTAGGAGACGTCCTTTCTGGAAGGGATTGGTTTCATAGGGTTAATCCCTTTCCGGAATACAGAGAGGAGATCATCAATACCTGGAAGAGGGATGTTATCCAACAAGGGATGGATAAAGTCTTCAGCGTGGTTTGTAAAGAAGGAGAGATAAAGGAAATAGAATTTAAACCAACCTTATTGGACGATGGCACAATCATCGTAATTTTCTCTGATATTACTGAGCGAAAGCGGGCGGAGGAGAAGCTAAGGGAATCTGAGGAGAAATATCATCTGGTCGTGGAGCACGCCAACCAGGGAATTCTCATTGCCCAGGATGGGATGGTCAAGTTTTCAAACCCAAAATTATCGCAGATCTCAGGGTACTCCCAGGAAGAGCTATCCTCTAAGCCATTTACTGAATTCATCCACCCTGATGATAGACAGATGGTGGTTGAAAACCACTTAAAAAGACTCCAGGGGATAGAGCTTCCTCATATCTATGATTTTAGAATCTTGGATAAAGAGGGAAACATCAAATGGTTAGAAATTAATGCCGCCCTAATTAACTGGGAGGGGAAACCCGCGACTTTAAACTTCCTAACCGATATCACTGAGCGGAAAAGGACGGAAGAAGAAATGAATACCCTTCAGGAGCAGTTTCGTCAGTCTCAGAAGATGGAGGCGATTGGCAGACTGGCAGGAAGCATAGCCCACGACTTCAACAATCTTCTAACCATCATCAAAGGCTATAGCCAGCTCTCTCTTCAGGAACTCAAAGAAGAGAATCCCTTGAAAGGAAACCTTGAGGAAATCAATAGGGCATCAGAAAAGGCATCGGATCTCACCCGTCAGCTTTTGAGCTTTAGCCGGTCCCAGATGATGGAAATGAGGGTCGTCGATCTAAATACCCTCTTGAAAAATCTGGACAAGATGCTTCGTCGGGTTGTTGGTGAGGATGTCGAGCTGATCACTTTTTTAGCTGAGGACTTGGGAAGAGTCAAGGCCGACCCTGGGCAGATCGAACAGGTTATTATGAACCTTGTGGTCAATGCCAAGGATGCCATGCCTTCTGGTGGGAAACTGGCTATTGAGACCGCCAATGTGGAATTGGATGAAATCTATACCCATAGCCATATTGGAGTGAAGTCAGGTCGTTATGTAATGCTTTTAGTAAGTGATACAGGGATGGGAATGGCTCCGGAAATCAAAAAGAAGGTCTTTGAGCCTTTCTTTACGACAAAGGAGAAGGACAAAGGGACAGGGCTCGGGTTATCTACAGTCTATGGGATTGTGAAGCAGAGCGGAGGAGATACCTGGGTATATAGTGAACCAGGTTATGGCACTACCTTTAAGATCTACCTTCCTCGAGTTGACGAGCCACAGGATCTAGATGAGGCAAAAGAAAAGGGGGTAGAAGAGGGACTTCCTCGTGGGGATGAGACAATTTTAGTAGTGGAAGATGATGAAGAGGTGAGGAAGATAACTGGTCGAATTCTCAGGATGCAGGGATACAGGGTTTTAGAGGCGTCTAATGGAGGTGATGTGTTCTTTGTTTGCGATCAGCATGAGGGTCCATTTCATCTGATGATAACGGATGTAGTGATGCCTGAGATGAAGGGTCCTGAATTAGCAAAACGTTTATCATCTTCGTATCCAGAAATGAAAGTAATATATATGTCTGGCTATGTAGAAAACGTTATATCTCGTCAGGGTATTTTAGAGAAAGGAATGGAATACATCCAGAAGCCCTTTACAGTAATTGAGTTGGCAAAAAAAGTCAGAGAAGTGCTGGATAAATAGTTGCAGATTTAAAGACTCAGATTTGGCAAGGGGGAGGTGACATACCAGAGCCCCTATATATTGCTCAACCCAAACAACCCACCTAACCCAAGACTGAATAGGGATAAATAGGGGCCATTCGAGCATTTGATATTGGATACCCTCTCGCAGTTCTTTTTGTTCCAGGTTCACCGGGGATATTAGTCCGCCAAGTCAAAAATACCTTAAGTTCTCCGTGATCAACCTGGTTCTTGCCTAAATACTCAACTTTGTACTTGTAATCGTCGATCTCCAGAATCCTCTGAGAATCACGACTTGTAGGTGGAAGAAATAATCTGCTTTCCTAAAATCCCTTTCTTTAGTTTTATTCGATTTTTTGTGCCCCCTGCAATAAATTAAGATTTTGACAAAATTGGACAAAAGTTATGTTTTGGATTAGACTCCTTAGAAATATTCTTTTGTGAATTTAGGAATTTCAATGAGTTGCGAGTTTTGGAAGAGGGCATCGTATTTGCATACGATAATTAAGAAGAAGGATTGGCTCATGAATATCCGTCTGCCTATTTTGATAGTATTCTTCATTTTCCTCTATTTCTCCTTTGTTAAAACCCACTCATGCCTCAGTCAGTGTTTTCCTAATGATCCTTTATTCCTATTGGCGAAGAATGAGGAGCCGACTTCTCCCAAAGAGGACACAATCCAAGGTCCTCCTCCGGCCATCGAGGAATATGAAAAGGAAAAGATTGCCAAAATGAAACGGAACATTGGCAGGCGGTTGTTGACTGTTAAAACAATCAATCCTGCAGTGTTCTATGAATCCCCGAATGATTTAGAAAGAAAATTGGGGGTCAAGAGAGAAAAAGAAGGTTTCGTGATTGTTGCAGTGGTTCAGAATCAATCGGGGACAATGAATTTCTATCAGGTAAAGTTTGATTCAGGAGAAACAGGCTATTTAAGTTCGGACGCCAACAATTTAGAGATAAAAATTAAGGAGGGAAGTCTCATCTCCCTTCCAAAGAGGACAAGCGCTAGGAAAAATTTAAGTCAAACGAAGGTGCTTGCATCTCAGGCGGTGGAACTCGTGAAGAATCATCTCACTCTGGCTGACCCAGTCACCAGTGAGAAAAGGTCTGTGGAAAAGAGGATGATCGATCAAAAGGCAAGATCATTCCCAAATCTGAAATGGCGATATGAGGCGAAGGAAATCGGAAATAATAAATACCGGGTTATGCAATATGCAGGGGAAGGGGTGGGGCCTCCCTTGATCAGGACATGGATGGTTGATTTTTCAACGGGTGAGATCAAGCCAGAAAATCTGGCTGCCAAGGAGATGTATCAATAATTCGGTCTGTTGAGGAACACGAGATTTAAAGTTCAGAGAGTGTGTCTTCTATCTTCTTTTCGAGGGTTTCGTCAATATTCCCTTTTCTCCACTCCCAACTGGCTTCAATTTCTGTTCGTATCAGTTCCACTTCTTTGCTCCTCCCCTTTTTAGAGAGGATGAAGATATAAGAGAAATCCATTTTTCTCATACGTTCAATAGTGACATCGGGGTCTTTATCCTGAATGATACTTTCGACTAAGCGCTTCACCTCACCTTTATCATCGAAAATGCTGAATCCGTCAAAACGATTAAATTGAGGGGGCATGGGGTACCCGATTTTTCTAAAAAACAAAAAAGTCCCTGACCCCGGTAGACTCTATGGGTCAGGCTTTTGCAATCTCGAAGGAAAGCTGATTATCGTCGTATTTGAGAGGCCTGATCGTCACGTCCATCCCCACCTTCACCTCTTCAGGCTTTAAGTCCTTTGCTAACCGGGCAAACAACTTCTGGCCACCACCAAAATCAACAACACCCATCGTATAGGGAGGGTCCCCCTCAAAGCCAAACGGCGCATAATAGGCGGTGGTAAATGTCTCAAGTTTGCCTTTCTTGGGCATCTCGAACCAGTCCATATTCTTTGAGAAACATTTTACGCAGTCGGCCCTTGGAGGGAAGAACTTTGCACCACAATCTTTACAAACGGTTCCTTCAACCTTTCCTTCTGCCAGGAGATCGACAAACTTTGCCGTCTTTGTCACTGCCGTAAAACTTTTTCTTCCGAATTTCTCGAAACCCATATCTCTCACCTCCCAAATATTGTTACGTTTCCGTATAGTCCAACGCCGCCAATGTTGTGGACAAGGCCGATATCCGGCTCACCGACTACCTGCATCGGGCCTGCCTCACCGCGAAGCTGCAGAACGATGGTACGGATTTGAGATCCACCCGTTGCACCTATGGGATGGCCTTTTGAGAGGAGCCCGCCATCGACGTTCACGGGGATCCTTCCCTCTTTATACGTTGCTTTCTCGCGGATGAGCTGCTTACCCTCACCCATTGGCGCGAATCCAAGACCCTCATACGCCATGATCTCTGCGATGGTGAAACAATCGTGTACTTCGGCCACTTTGACATTTTTCGAAGTGATTCCAGCCATCTTGTATGCCTGGGCGGCTGCTGCGTAGCCAACGCTCAGACCCTTGGTAAAATCAGGTCTCGCTGCCATGTTGACCGCCTCTGATGCCGCACCGATGCCTAAAATCCAAACTG
>Ga0315277_10001902_pt1 | contig 29512 bp, 35 predicted proteins | sample YL17G05_15_MG_FD_203695 | JGI IMG/M metagenome (GOLD analysis project Ga0315277, IMG submission 203695) | Sediment microbial communities from Yellowstone Lake, YNP, Wyoming, USA - YL17G05_15 | ecosystem: Environmental > Aquatic > Freshwater > Lake > Sediment | place: USA: Wyoming | collected... | reverse complement strand
TAATATGAATGACAAATTGTATCATGCCTAGAGGACGGTTCTGGCAACATTTAGTGTTGACCGGACTGTCTTGATAGGAGCCGCGTGGTATTTGGTACCCCGCAAGGCTCTCCTCTGGGTTTTTTATCGTTATTCTCTTTTTTGAAAATAGGTGTAATTCTTAAACCAAAAAAGAAGAATTTGCGTTTTAACTTTAGCTAAGTATGCACTACACTATAACTGCGATTATCATAATTGATTGAAAAAAAAAATTATTACAGATAGAATGATAAAAAATAGTTACTAGCTTGATTTTCTTTATCTTCGCTTTAATATGGGAAACAGAGCCGTTTCTTTTTAAGAAATACAATGATATATAGAAAAAAATAAACAAATATTAATAGTATGATGAGATTCAACCTTGCGGAGAGGCATCAAATGGAATATAAACTTAATGGATATCGTTGGATGGTTGTAGGCATATTTTGGTTTGTGATCTTCGCTTACGGGGCGAACTGGTTTGCGTTATCTCCGATGTTGAAAACCTTTGAAACACAATTTAGTGTTCCTGACTGGGAAGCGCACCTGTTAATCTCTCTTATTGGTATGTTTGTGATCTTCTTCGCCTGGCCTGCTGGTTCATTAATTGATAAAAAAGGACCTAAACTCTCTATCTCGATAGGTGCTTTGTTTATGGCTCTTGGTTTTGGTATTCGCCCATGGCTCCTTAACAGCTTTGAAACACTTTTATTAAGCAGTGTTATTGCAGGTATTGGTCTTGCCTGGATCTTAGTAGCTCTTGCACCACAGATGTTCCGATGGTTCCCGTTAAAATACGCAGGGCTTCCCATTGGAATTGGTGCTTCAGGATTATTTATTGGATTTGGTACAGGCTCACTTTTAATGCCCATCCTTACTCCAGATAAAAGTACTGGGCAGGTGTTCAATGGATTTCTAATCTTTGGAATACTTGCGATTATAGCATTTTTCTTTTGGCTTATTATTGCAAAAGACCACCCTGCGACACCACCTGAAGAACGTGTCAAAGTAGAAAAAATGAAGTTTTCTGAGGGAATGAAACATGTGCTTGGTTCAAAAAATGCATATCTCTATCCCCTCATTGGATTTCTTATTGTCGGCATCACTCTGGTTATATCTGCATTCATCCATACACTTTATCCTTCAAAAGAGGGAGGTTATATCGCCGGTCTGTTATTGTATGGATGTGCGTTTGGCGCATTTGTTGCTCCGTTCGCATCAAAGAAATACGGGATAAAAAAAGTTACGCTTTCTGTTGTTGGTGGATCAATTATTCTCTGGATTATTATACTTTTTTTTAATCAATATATGAGTATTTCCTGGTTATTGATTGTTCTTGTAGCATTCTTTTTTGGAGCATGTTTCCAGGCATCTTGGCCACTTGCTCTGTATTGTCAAGAGACAGAAAAAGGAGTTAGTGAAGCAAACGTTGGTATCGCAGCAAGTCTTTACATTTCAGTGAGTAATATCGGTGCAGCATTACTGCCTGTTATCTTTCCGATTCTTTTCCCGTTCAGTACCCCTGTTATGCCATTCATTGCAATTCTTGCAGGGTTAATTATCTGTATCTTCTTATGGGTGATAACTAAAAAAACATAAAAAATATTTCATCGCTCAACAACCCTCTTTGCTTTTCCTGTACTCCGAGGAATCGTCTTTAACGGAATCGCATGGACTGGAATATGCAGATTTAATATTCGATAGATTTCTTGTTCTACCTTTTTCTCAAAGTCATCGAGATGACCTTCTCGGAATCGATTTTCTGAAGGTTCAGCCTCGACGGAGAGTGAGTAGGTATCCCCTTGTTTTGTTTTCACGATTTGATAATTATCACTTACTCCAGGAACTCGCATTAAGGCAGCTTCGATCTGCGATGGGAAAACAATCACACCCTTGACCTTCATCATGTCGTCACTTCTTCCTTTAATTCTCGATTGAATTGGTAAGGTACGTCCACATTCGCAAATCTCTTCGGTCATTGATGCAAGGTCTTTCGTTCGGAATCGAATCGCAGGAAACGCCTCTTTCGTTAAGGTCGTGAACACAAGTTCACCTTCTTCACCTGGTTCTAAAGTCTCCCCCGTGTTAGGATCAATTAATTCAGGATAGAAATGATCAGCATTAATATGTAATTTTTTATATCTACATTCAGAGACCACACCAGGTCCGATCAGTTCTGTTAATCCATAGTGTTCGTGTGCTACGATCCCCCAGCGCTCCTCTATTTTTTTACGCATCTCTTTACTCCAGGATTCTGCACCAAATACTCCAAGACGAAGTGAAAAATCCTTCGTAAGTGTAAGTCCTTTTTCCTCAGCAACTTCCGCAATATGTAACGAATATGATGGTGTACAAGCAAGTACAGTCGTTCCAAAGTCCCTCATGATATCGATCTGACGTTCCGTGTTTCCTGAGGAAATGGTGATGACCATCGCACCTATTTTTTGTGCGCCTTTTTCAAATCCATGTGCTCCTGTAAATAGCCCATATCCGTATGCGTTTTGCATGACGTCATTGCTGCGAAGACCATTAGCCCACAACGATCGCGCCATGACTTCAGCCCAAAGCTCAACATCGTTTCTCGTATACGGGCCTACCACTGGTTTTCCCGTGGTTCCTGAAGATGCATGCACCTCAATAATCTCATCAAGTTCTGTGCATACAAGACCGAATGGATAATATGCTCGTAAATCCTGCTTGGTAAGAAACGGGATTTTTTCGATATCCTTCAGTGTTCTAATCGTATCAGGTTTTATCTTAGCGTCATCAAATTTTTTCTTGTAATATTTGTTTTTTGTATAAACGCGATGGGCGAGTTCTTTTAACCGTTTCAATTGTAACTCTTTTAATTTTGATGAAGGCATTGATTCGTTCTTGGAATCCCACATTTTTTCAGCCATAAAGATTACTCCTTTGTTCTTCCGAATAAGTTTATTAAATATAATGCTTATGAAATGTTTGTTAAGCAAGAATTTTTATGGATATGAGGTATTCTAAAAATTATTCATGGAGGTTTAGTGTCATGAATGTATTGGTACTTGGTTGTGGAATGATGGGGCGTGCGATTGCGTACGATCTTAACAGATTTTCAAACTTTGATGAAATCCTCATTGGTGACAAAGATATACAGACACGCAACTCAGCTAAAAAATTTCTCAATGGAACAAATGTTGATGTGATACCTTTAAACGTTGATAAAACAAATCAGCTCAAGAATCATTTTCAAAAAGTTGATGTTGTTATCTCTGCGATTCCTTATCGATTCAACTATAAACTTGCAAAGATGGCAATAGAGACGAAAACACATTTTGTTGACCTTGGCGGGAATAACACGATTATTGAAAATGAACGAAGTCTCTTTTCAAAAGCAAAAAAGAACAACGTGACGATAATCCCTGATTCGGGATTGGCACCGGGTCTCGTCTCGATTATTACTCGAGATATTGTGGATCACATGGATACTGTCGATTCTGTTAAACTGCGTGTTGGAGGATTACCACGTTATCCACAGCCTCCGTTAAATTATCAGATCGTATTTTCCCCTTATGGACTTATTAATGAATACGTAGAAAATGCTATCATCCTTGATCATGAAAAGATTTTTGAAAAGAAATCAATGACCGAGGTAGAATCTCTTGAATTTCCAAAACCTTTTGGAACGATGGAAGCATTTCTTACCTCAGGAGGATGTTCGACACTCCCGTTTACATATAAAGATACAATTGGTTATCTTGATTATAAAACAATCCGATATCCGGGTCATTGCGAAAAAATCAAAGCGATTCTTGATCTCGGGTTTGCAGATGAAACAAAGATGGACTTTGCAGGTCATCCCATTGCACCTCGAGATGTTTTTGTGTCACTGCTTACAAAACATGTTCCAACAACAGGAGAAGATGTGGTACTGTTAAAGGTCCTTAGCCGGGGTACAAAGAATAGTAAAAAAAGATCTCGGGAATACCTAATGATTGATTATTATGATACTAAACGTCATATTACAGCAATGATGCGTACTACTGGATACCCTGTAGCAATCACAGCAAACATGATCGAGAACGGGACGATTCAGCAGCGAGGTGTGTTTTGCCCAGAGGAAATCATTCCCCCTTCACCTTTTTTTGCAGAACTGAAGAAACGAGACATCACCCTTTCCATTAGTGACAGAAGTGTTTGATTATGGGGATAAAAGAGTTTTTAGATGCAAAAGAGAGTGCATTAAAATCCTTGGAAAACGCTTGTGTAGAGCAGAAGGTAGACGAAGGAATTCTACAAATCCTTGATTTGATAAATCAAATCGAAGGGTTCTATACGTCGAGTAGTTGTGCAGGGCGGATTGTTCTCTTGGAAATCCCGCAGATAGGGGATAAACGTGGCGCAACGTTTTTAGGAGTTTGGCATCGAACAATAGAGCTAAAAGAACTTAAATCTGCTGCGACAAATGCAACAAAAGGTGTTCTCTGGTTACTTGCCCAAGCACCTATTTTGCATATCGGAGCACAGACGCTTGAGCTTGCAAACGTGATGGTGAAAACCGCAATATCCTGCGGATTTAAAAACTCAGCAATGAAATCAACAGGGAAAAAAATCAGAATAGAAATTTGTAGTACTGAACGTCTTGACGCGCCTATTGGTAAGGACGGCTGCGTGTTTTGTGGGGATGAACATCTTTCTTTGTTGGTTGAAATCTCAAACGAAGTGATTGAACGTTCACGGAAAAAAATAAATCGATTTGTAAATAAAGTAGAAAAATTTGACGAGTTATTAGGATAAAAAACGATTTCACTTAAATATAGGTTAATAAGGACGTTCAGCAAGTATCGTACGAATTGGAAAAATGCTAGAGTTCATCAAACTTTTTAGCCACTTCTTGGGCAACCTCAAGGCTGGTGTTTGATCCACCGACATCGTATGTTTTGATTTTATTTTCTTTTATCACCTGTGCAATAGCATTCTCTAGTTTTTTCGCTGGTTTCTTCTCATCAAGCCAATCTAACATTAATGTTACAGTGAGGAGCATCGCCATCGGGTTCACTTTGTACATTCCTGCATATTTTGGTGCAGATCCATGGGTCGGTTCAAAAACCGCGTAAGTATCACCGATGTTTCCACTTGAGGCAAAACCTAAACCGCCAACTAACTGTGCTGCGAGATCAGAGATAATATCTCCAAACAGGTTTGATGAGACTAAGACATCATAGTTTTGTGGGTTTTTCACTAGCCACATACACATTGCGTCTATGTTTGTTTCCTGATATTTTATGTCCGGGTATTCTTGTGCGATTTTTCGTGCTTCTTCAATCATCATACCGCTTGTTTCTCGTATTACATTGGGTTTTTCGATAAGGGTGACAGATTTTCGTTTGTGTTCTTTTGCATAGGTAAATGCTTGTCGTATGATACTTTGGCAGGCTTTCTTTGTGAAAATTCTACAGGAGACAGCGATTTCATCTAAGGGGGTTTGTGCGAATCGTTTCATTTTTTTATGTGTGAGAAGTGCATCAAAGACTTGTTTTGGTAAGGGTCGAAATTCCACGCCAGCGTATAAATCTTCGGTGTTTTCTCGGAATACAACGAGGTCAATATCGTCCCTATAGTTCAACGGGTTTCCGGGGTACGCTTTGCAGGGTCTGATGTTGGTATGAAGGTTAAATTGTTGACGTAACTGTACAATTGCACTTGAATATACAAAGCCTTTGTTTGTTAACTCAGCTGTAAGTTCTTTTTGTGCATCTGCATTTGGTTTTGAGGTGATTGCACCAAAAAGACAACAGTCTGTATCGTTCAATAAAGACAGCGTTCTGTCGGGTAGTGCATTTCCTTCTTTTTTCCAGAATTCCCATCCGATATCACCAATGGTATATTCAGCATCAAGGTCGATTGTATCAAGAACAATTTTTGCTGCATCCATGACATCTTTACCAACACCATCTCCAGGAAGTACGGCAATATGATATTTTGACATGAGGGACTGTAATCCTATCATATTTAAAGCTTTTTTTATCTAAAATAAGTTTTGTTAGTTTAAACGAATAAAGCTATTTCCGAAGTTCACCAAGGGTCGTAACTCGCTCGGCAAATGCATTATGTTTATGAATCGATTCTTCACTTTCACTGCGTGCAATCACTAGGACTTCATCTGGTAATTCCTTGTATCGCTTCAACACCGCACTGAGTATATCACGAACTACATCTTCTACGAACTTTGGTCTTGTATGTGCCCGAATTACAAGCTCAGCTTCATCTTTTCGTTTTAAAATACTGTACGTCGGGCTACTAAAAGACCTCTCAACGATATCGATCAGATCATCAGCATCAATAATCTCTGTCTCTCGTGGTACTTCAATCATCAACGTTCCGATATTTCGTTGATTATGTGTCGGAGCGGGATGGTTTTTATCTAGAGAATCAAGTTTTCTTACAACTTCCATAGCGCAAGGGCATGCGGTCATTCCTATAACTTTGACGCCGATGAGCTTTTTAAGTTCACCATTGCTTTTTGCTCTTGCTTCTGCCACAAGTTTATAGGGTTCGGATCCTTTTTGACCAGATGGGTATATAACATCTAAAAAATAATCTGCCTCTACCTTAATTTCGGAAAATGTTGCGTACTCGTGTTTTTTGAGTAATAGTTCAACGGTTTGAGCGCAGAATGATTCTAAATTTGATACGGGTGTTTTTAAAGTTTGATCAATAATTTTGGTTACTAATTCAAGGTTTCGAGACATGTGACTACCTTTCTGAGATGCAGGTAAGTCTACAAACAGATCCATTGTTACTGCTAGCGGGAGAACGGATTTTTTATTTGGTCGTTTTATGTGTACAAGTTTTTTCACACCGGTCACACCGACTCGTGTGAGCCTGAAATGCAAGGGTGCAAGTCTTGATTGTACATCAGGTAAATCAATAGATTTGATAAGGGTCACCAAGAATGAGATAACCTTATGTCTCAAAAACATTCGCTTCATACTCAGATTTGTGCAAAAATAGGATTTTTGTTAATTTCATTACATTAAGGAAAAAAGTAAAATAACCCTCCTCGATATTCAGGCCCGTAGAAATGATGCCGCTGTGGCTTAGAGGTATAGCGATTCCTTGGTAAGGAATAGGTCGAGGGTTCAATTCCCTCCAGCGGCTTGATAAGAATTAGCCTGGATATTTAATAGAAGAAATAATACTTATTTCATTCCAGAATATAGATAGTTTTTCAATTTCTTTATTATTTCATTTTTTGCCAATGGGTAAAAATCTCTTCCCCTGCGTTTTAATCTTTTAACAGCGGGGAGTCTTTTTTGGGGGGAAAATTACCTCAAAGGAAGTATTACTTTTCAGTTAATTATTTATTTTTTCTTTTTCGCTAAACAGATTTCAATTGAAGATACATTAGATGTTCTCCCTTCCTCATTGGTAACGCTCTCCGTACCAATTTTTATATCTTTTAGAATTGCATCAGTGAAAAACCGATTTCTTGTTATCTCTGCTGCATCTACCGCGGTACTTATAGCCCTACCTCTTGCTTTTAGTATAACCTCATCCGAACCACTGTTAAACTGTGTCACTACTGCAAGGACATAACTCATCGGAGGTTTTTGTCCAACATATACCACGTTTTCATCAGACCTACTTTTTTCTTTTGTTTTCTTTTCTGTTGTGTCTTCGCTCATACTTTTTTCCTCGTTTACACTACCAGGGCATAACACGTACTGCTTTAATAAACTATAAGTATAACTCCAACGAACTCTATATATGAAATTGTTTGTTAAAATGGAGAGCAGATGAATCGATTTAGAACGATGAATAAAAAAGTCATTGAGTTATTTGATGAAAAAACAGGAGACGTAATAAGAACAATCTGGTTCCGTAGTCCAAAAGAGTATGACGAATTTACTAAAAGGTTTTAGCAAATGAGATGCCCAGGTTATGGTTGGAGATATAAAGATAAAGGGGGAAAGAAAGGAGAAAATAATCTTGTCAATCATCACCACAAAACATAAGTTAATTTTTTTAAAAGATATAGATTTTTAATGAAGAGTCTGTTTTCTAAGAACGAAGAAAAGAAAAAGAAAAATTTATTTCTTTTTCAGATATGGTAATTTTGTTCGTTTGTTGATGCCTGTAGTATATCCATCGGGCATATCGCAGGGTTTGCCACTTTTTGGTTTGTTTCCTGCTTTGCAAAAAAAGTATATTTTTTGGTTTCTTCCGCCTTTCAGCTGGACTTCACGTGTGTGTAGGATATATCCATCTTTTTCATATGCCATAGTATTTCCTCGGAGTGGCGTAAGGAGAGAATATTATATAAAGGTTCCCTAATCAAAGATAACTCCGTAGCTATCTGTAAAAATCATGTGTTTCTAAGAGTATGTTTTTAAAGAAGTAAGGCTTATAACATTGTAATTTGGAGGAGGTATAAAGAATATGAAAACAAGAAGTAGAACGATATACAATGGAGAGTTACTAAATCTGTATGATATATCCCCGGATACTGAAGACTTATTTGATGGGGTAATAGTAGAATATATGATCAGTCCTGATGGTAAAGGGAGACACCAAATATTCATAGATAGAGCAACATTCAATAATATAATAAAAGAGCTCCCTAAAGCAATAGCGAATTACAAACGATACAGGGAAAAATACCCGAAAAGGAAATCATAGGGAAAGGATATTATTTCTTAAATGGATCAGAGATTCTTTCAATTCTCTTTGAATTACAAAATGGACAAATCAATAAAGCTGGTAACTCATCAAAATATATTCCATAGCTTATACAATGCCACCTCATTTTCAACTCTTCTTTCCCGTATAGATTTGTAATTTCTTCTATGATAATTTTTTCGTTTTAGCAGGTTATCAGTAATTGAAATCTGTTCACGAAAACATGTTCTTTTTGAGAATTTTTCAGAATACGAAATGGGGAGTCATTTTTCTGGAGAGAGGAAGAGATTATTCAAAAATGGTAGAACCTTTGGGCGGAGATGTGAGTTCTACTTTTTTTGACTCCCCATTATGCTGTTGTTGTTTTATTTGTTTAAATATATTTTGTTTGCATTGAAGGATATGCAATTTTTGAAAAATTGGGATGAATTTGGGAATAAATTGGAAAAAATGTTTATTAATAAATCCTACCTTAAAGAATTTGTTAATATGATAGAAGATTGGAAAACACAATTTGTAATAAAAAAATTAACAGACTCGATGCTTCCTGATGATTGGGTATATTGTTTCAAAGGACAACATTTCGTGAAAAAAGAAGATGCATTGATGGGTGATTTTCACAACCCTATTGAAGGACAACGAGAGACTTGTTATTTTTGTTATGAGCATTATGAACAAGTGAATGTAAAGAAAAAAAATAATGGATGAACTAATAATTCACGGAAAATAAATAATTATTGATATTTCCCTTTACTTTTTTCCCTTTTTATTATTTGATTTGTACAAAAACATTCGTTAAAACCGTCTCAATATTTCTGTTTTAAGGAATATTTTTAAAAAAAATTGGGATGAATTTGGGATAAATTGGAATCAATTTGAAAAAAATGATTATTAAGAAAACTAAATGTATAGATTTTTAAAGAAGCAGTTGCTATGAAATAACAAGGTGGAGGTATAGAATATACCAAAATGTGAACATTGTGGTAAATCCTTTAAAACAAAAAGGGCGCTGCTTATACACTATACGAAAGCGCACAATAAAGGATACGCCTAACTGAGTCAGTTTATAACAAAGAAAAAAGGTGAAAAGATGATAACCAAAAAGAAAAAATCAATTACTCCTAGATGGAATCCATCTGAGATGTCTGAGAAACAATACAAAAATCCAATGAATGTCGAAGTTCCATATGATATAAGAACATATGAAAAGACATATAACGTCATCTACAGACTCTCATGTCTCACTGTGAACATGTTCTCAGTACGAAAGAAAAAAGAACTCATTAAAGAAATTCAAAACACTATAACGAAACTCAACGAGCTTCTCGTAGAGCTCAAGAGTGAAAATAAAGGGAAATAATCTTGTCATTCATCATCACAAAAACCATGAGGTTAAGTTTTTTGATGGTATAGTTTTTTAAAGAAAGAATTGTTACAAAACTACAATACGGAGAAACCATGAGTGAAACAAGATACTGTAATATTTGTAAACAAGAGTTAGAGTCGGAAAATCATTCACACATTTGTCGTTCATGTCATAGTATTATATTAAATATTGAAACAAAAATAGATGAATTATAAAAAGGTGGAGTGAAAGGTTGATGCGAAGAAATATTGTAATATTAGGAATTGTTGCTTCGGTAATAGCAATTTCTATGTTTATTTTCAGTAGATCAGGTTTGCGTGACGCATCAGACGAGATATTTACTGCTGAACAGGCTATACAAGCATAGGAACAGGGTGGGGGAACAAATGACTGTATAGGCTGCTATAAGTTTCATAGGATTTATTATGTTATTTATAGGGATCCTAATGGAAATATTTGGTGCTGTATCAGAAAGCAAAGAACAAAAAAATAGTATCCGGTCGCCGATGTCTAAAGTGTGGTCGTGAGATTCCTTTTGATGTAATAGGATGTCTGTACTGTCAGTATAATTTTAAATGACAACAATTCTCACAAAAACGTTCGTTTCAAAGGATATATATTTAATGAAGAAATAGCTACAAGCTTACAGTGTGGAGGTAAAAGGTATTATGGATGAAGAAGACCTAAGAACTATAGTAATTCGCGATCTTCATGCAAAAGGAATTAATGTGATAAATTTTAAAAGCGGCACTTTCGACTTAATGGTTGAAGGCAGTAATCCGATTATACTCGAATTAAAGATGATAACAGGTAGTGGAAAGAGAGGTTTTATAGAAACAGAGGAAGGAAACAAGAAAGGATTTACCGTTACGGAAGACCAAACTCGTGAAATCCTAAAGACGAGGTTTCCTATCTATGTTCTTGCCAATGATGGACATGACTATTATCTGTTTGACCCAAAATGGGTGAAATTTCAAGTTGAAGACTTGAAGGAGTATGATAGGGCAATAATATATGAATTTCGATGGAATGATACGGAGTGGAATGTTGTTTCACCAATGACATACGACGTAGCAATCAACAATATAGTAAAAATTGTTAGCCGCAGGTAAAAGATTATGAAAACCGCGTCAATGTTTCTGTTTATGAGGATATGTTTTTAAAGAAATAATTATTACGTAATGAAAAAGTGGTGATTAGAAAAATGTCTTTATTCCAAAAGAGAATACATAAAGAAGAGGACAAAGAAGAAAACTTAACAATGGAAGAACTAGGAACGGTAATGACAATTCAAATAGGAAAAAAGAATAAAAATGAAAAATTTAGTGTTTTTGATTTAAATATGTTTCATCGAGAATGTGAACAGGGAACAATTAAGTTAAACACATCTGCTGAAGGCGGAATAGCATACAAACTATTGTTTGAGTGTCAGAGATGTCATATGCAAGCATGTATTGGAAATCAAGATAACGTCGAAAAAACACTATTGGCTATGACACAGGTGGCACTGAATGATAAAATCTTTAATACTAAAGATACCTATAAAAGTACGAAAATTGTTTTTCTTCAAAAATGATAACGAGTAGAATTATTTGCTTAAAACCGTGTCAATATTTGGCTGATACGTTTATAAAAAATTTCTGTTTTTGGTTTTACGATTTCGGTTGTTTTTTAGGATATAGAATTTAATCTACGCTCTGCATTCCGTCCGGTGGCTTCTGGTATTAGAGTTTAAAGCCGTTCTACATGATTCTTTTTTTATTATAATGATCAAACACAAGCCTGAATCTTCATTGAAGAAAAAGATTGTTTAAAAGAAATTAAAGATTATGAAAAAAGTAAAAAAAAAGAAAATTAAAAAGGAACTTCATCAAAATAATATTCATCATCTACTAATTGCTGAAGCTTCCCTCCTCGTATCTTTTTTTGTTCAGGGTGATGCAATATTTTTTCTCTATGATATTTTTTACTCATATATCATCTAATAAATAGTGAGCATCATAATTTATATATTTTATCATAAATAAAATATAGGAAATTTGATAGGAAAATATATTTTTAAGGATATGTTTTTAAAAGATAGATGAATTGATATTTTCAAATGAAAATACCAATTTATCACTATAAAGTTAAATGCTGTAGTTGCAAAAAAGAAATTGACATTTATTACCCTGAAGGGTTTGCATATAAACATGGTTTGGGAAACGTAAGGGAGACAGACAGTAAAACACGACAGGGAAAAATTATCGGGAATATCTGTCCGTATTGTGATTGCTATCAGGAGAATTGGCTCGTTTTGGAGCATTTTTTAGCAGTTTGTAAAAATTCGAATATTAGGGATTCTTGTATTTGGGTTGATACGAATTTAAAATGTTCTAAATGTGGTTCGGATATCGATTATGAGATAGACCAAGGTGAGTCTACAGATATTTTTAATTTTTATGAAGGGCATTGGGGCGATAAATGTCTTTCTTGTATGAATGAGGAGGATGTTGAATCTCTTGTTAAGATGCTGCATCGAATGATCCGATGTACTGTGTGTGATCGTTTAATCTTTAATGACCAGGGTTCTTATAATAACATAACATTGGATGATACAACAATTGTTCGTTCTAAATTAAATAAACATCACGTTAATTATGAAAAAAATAAGACCATTATTGTATGCTCAGAGTGTCATACGAAAATACATAATTTTAAGAAGAAAAAATATAAAGAATATAGACCTGTTGATTAAAGAGTAATTAAAAAGATTTCCCATTTTTTATTTCCTTGTAGTGGTTGTGGTAAGAAGGAGAAAATATTTAGATTCTTGTATAGAGAAGAAAATAGCTAGTATTGTTTTGTCTGTCAAAATAAAGGAACTGACGCTAAGTCATATAATTAATTGCGATAAGCTGGAAACTATTAATTTTTTAAGAAACGAAATGAATAGGATAGAAATTGGAAATTTTTTCTTTAACCATACAAAAGAATTGTTTGTTTTTTTATTTATCGATTTTATGAAAATGATATTTAAAATTGGGAGGAAAGGGAAATGTGGAGTAGTTATTTGTTATACATTGCCTTTTCTCTGTTTCTCTTTTGAGATAAGGAGGAGGTACAGTAACATATTTTAGGATTACATATGAAGAATCGTTACCTTTCCTCACATTCTCCAAAACAATGTAACTATTTTCCTTATTAATAATTTTCTATATTTTTGTTAACATTTGTAACATAATTTATATATTTTATATTCGATTTTCATTGTATTCATAATAATACTAAGTGAAGTTTACGAAAGTCGTTTTGGTAACAGATGGTCTGTCTTATTTAAAATTCTGGCATCCTGAACAGTACATGAAATCATGTATTAATCGATGACAGATATAAAGAAAAAAGAGAGGGATTTTTAATACCCTATTAGTTGTCGTAGTAGTGGGAACGCATTGGGGAATCGCTCGAATAACCGCTCAAGTATTTGTGGTATCGGTTTGTTATAGGAATAAGGCATTTTAATTGGTAATGAATCGGACCAGTCGCTCTCGATACTGGAGGTATCCTTTGCTTTTACTTTTATGTTATATTCGCCTTTCTTTGCCCAGGTGTGATTTGTCATGACGCTCTCACCAGAAGCATAGGGTCCTATCCATTCGCTATTACTGCCGTCGCCCCAATCGAACAAATACCAGACAACATCATTATTTGGGTCAGTCGTGGATGATGTAAAATTATAATCAGTGCCAGCACTACCTTGGCTTTCACCCGAGGGAGTTTGTGGTTTCACTGGTGGCAAATTATTGCTGGTGATATTTATTCCTATCTGGAGATCGCCACTTCCAATATATGCAACATTTACTGAAAGATTTAGGGCAGGGACTTTTCGTATCCCAGCTGCTTTAATTTGATTAATGTAAATATTTGGATTATCATAACCGCCAACTAATACTCGATATCCACCGTCAACAAATGCTGATGGGAAACCAGTGATATTGTATTCATCCCGCAGTCGACTTGCTGCTTCTTCATTTTTATCATCAACCATTGCGACGAAATAAAAAGGATAATCGCCAGTTTCGTAAGCGGTGTGTAGTGCGTTTGCCATGGCTGGACAATAGGGGCACCATGTTGCGGTTCCTTCTTCAACAAAAACGGTGTGTGTGAAATTTGTAGTCACAGTATTGTATCCTATGTGTCCTGGTGTTGCGGCTGCAGTTGCATCGTTGTAGTATGCACCAAATGGATTTTTCCTAGGCGGATCAGCATATCCTTTATTTTGTTGTGAATTAGACACAACAACGATAACCATGACGTTTGATTCAGTTACATCCCCGTTCCAGGTAATTGATTTTTGAAAAGTGGCTTGTTGGTCAATTGAGATGTTTTCATTGAATGCAAAACCAAGAAATCCAAAATGGTAAGGTTCTTGGTTATAATTATTCCATCGAGAGACGGGTTCAACGATATAAACACGTAGGTGACCAGTATAACCAGGGCTTGTAATTTTTTCTATTTGTAGTTCATTTTGATTTTGGACTTTTATTTCGTTTTGTTGACTATCTGTTGCGACTATCGAAGGTAGAATACCTGCTCCAATAATACCACACATAATAATTACTACCGATATTTTTTGTAAATCGTTCTTCATTTTTTTATCCCCAGTTGTATTATTTCTAATCTGTATTTAAAATTATCGTTAATCGATTTCTTTATATTTTTTAGCTTTTTTAAGGATTTTTATAAAAAATTCTGTAAAATTTGAATGAATCTTTTTCATTGAATATCCACTCTAACAATATAGTATAATAATATTTTTTATCGTTTTTACAATGAGTTATAACTACCTGAGGTGACATTGTTAAGATTCGGTGTAGAAACATTTAAATCAATTCATTTGATTTCCATCAATGCACTAGTGAGGTGATAAATATATGAAAATATGGAACTCGAATGAGTTAATTGGAAAAGAAGTTTTTGACGCAACCGGAAACGCAATTGGATGGGTAGATAAAACATGGAACAGTTGGAACCAAGACTATCCCGGGTATTTCTTCGGGATAAAAACGAATGACTACGCGAGGAACACCTATTTTAGAGGCGCAAATAAGCTGTTCCCGGTCTATAATGACTACATCAGGACCGTTGGGAACACGGTGACCTTAACCAAAACCATGGACGACCTCTGCAAATACTGGAACAAAACAGTTTCTTGTGGCCCAACCACCTGCCCTGTTGAGGAATTAATTGAAATGCCAGTGTTCGACAAGTATCACTCCCGAGTCGGAACATTCACGACCTATACCGAATGCAACGGACAGATTGACAATTTCGGTGTGTTGCTTGACCCCTACATCTGTGAGACATGGAATCTTCCATACAACACAACATTCCCCGTAGAGCCGACCCATATCAACACTGCGAAAACCACTATTTGTCTAGACCAAGCATTACTTGAGTTAAAAGAATACTGGCAGAAAACTCGTAAATGGTAAAATAATAACATCTTTTTTTCTTTTTTTTTTTAATTCAGTAGAATAGTAGCGATATTCTTATATACGTTGACGAAAAACATCATTTATTTTTTCGGACATCCTTCTGTGATTTCAAGAGAGTTTATATAGACAAGATTTGTTGTTTCAATCGGATGAGAACTCATGGACACAATTGATGCGATCCTTACAAGAAGAAGTATTCGAAAATATGGTAAGAAAACAATTTCGGATGAGATACTACAAACTCTTTTACGTGCCGCGTGTCATGCTCCATCCGCAGGGAATCAACAGCCATGGCATTTTGTGATCCTAGATGATCGAAAGATCCTTAACGTGATTGACACGTTTCATCCAAGCGGGAAGATGTTAAAAGAAGCAGATAAAGCAATTCTTGTATGTGGTGATTTGGACTTAGAAAAATTTAAAGGGTATTGGATGATCGATTGCGCAGCTGCAACAGAAAACATTCTGCTTGCGGCTCATAGCTTAGGGCTTGGTGCTTGCTGGCTTGGTTTGTATCCGCGGGAAGGTCGTGTTACAGGGATGCGTAAGCTCTTGAGTCTTCCTACTCATGTTATTCCTTTTGCATTGATTTCCTTGGGGTATCCTGCTGAGATAAAAACACGAGATGATCGATATAATATGTCTCGTGTTCATCAGAATAAGTGGTAGAATCAAACCTTTATCTTTTCATGTTTAAAAGAAGGGATCGTTGTTGTTTTTAGAACGGGATTTTTCGTCCTGCGGCATCTCTTTTATAGACACCAAAGTCCTCAATTTTTTGTAAGGTTTTTCCGTCAAAGATTGGTCCATCGAGACAGACGCGTAACCCCTTTCCAATACAGCATTGCCCGCAAATCCCAATAGAGCATTTCATGTATCGTTCGAGGGATGCTTGGAATGGAATGGCTTTACAGAAAGAGTGAAGTGTTTTCATCATCGGTTCTGGTCCGCAGGTGAACATCGCGTCGATTTTTTCTTTTTTGAGGATATCTTTTGCAAGGCTTGAGGCAAATCCTTTGTAACCCTTGGATCCGTCATCAGTGGTGACGAAGACGGTTGCGCCGCAACGTCGTAAGCGATCTTCAAAGAAAAGTTCTTTTTTGGTTTTGACACCGATGATAATTGTTGATTTTAGTTTCCTGTTTCGTGCTTGTTCTACTGCAGGTGCAAGCATTGCTATCCCAGTTCCACCTCCGACGAAAAGAGGATGTTTTCCTGCCAGGGTGAATCCATTCCCATATGGTCCACGAATACCGATTTTGTTCTCAGGTTTTAGATCATATAGAGCGTCAGTTGCTTCCCCGATTTTTCTGAAAGTGATTCCTTTCACATCTTTGGTTATTTTAGAAACGCTCATAGGTATTTCGTCAACACCGGGGATCCAAATCATGAAAAATTGACCTGGAGTAGTAGTTTTAGGGTATCTGAATGTGATAGTTTTGATGTCTGTTGCTTCCTTTGTTGTGGTAAGGATCGTGGTTATAGTTGGAATATTCATTGGTATGCGACTCCGGTAAGTTCAGCGATTTTTTTATAGCCATGTTTGTCCATCCAGACATTGATTTCTTTACAGATATATTTGAAGACATCAGGGCCTCGATAATACACAGCGGATCCTATTTGGACGGCAGATGCACCTGCCATGAAATATTCAATCGCGTCTTCTCCGGTGGTGATTCCTCCGACTCCAATTACTGGGATGTTAATGGATTGTGCGATGTCGTAGACACAGCGAATCCCTATTGGTTTGATTGCTTTGCCTGAGTACCCGCCTGTTTTGTTTGACAGGATTGGTTGTGCTGTTTCTAGATCGATTTTCATTCCTTTTACTGTATTAATGGCGACTATTGCATCGGCTTTTCCTTTTTCTGCTGCCTGTGCGATTTCAACTATGTTAGTTACATTTGGTGAGATTTTTACAAAAACTGGGATGTGAATCTTTTTTTTAATCGAAGAGACAATAGTGTGTAGTAAGGATGTATCGTTACCGACTTCTAATCCGTATCGTTTTGCATGTGGACAGCTGACGTTTAGTTCGACTGCTGCTGCACCGTATTGTTCCATTTTTGTAGCCAATGTGACAAACTCTTTTGCGTTAGCACCAAAGATGCTACCTATTAAAGGTATTTTGGATTTTTGGAGTGTTTTCATTTCTTGTCCGTATAGATCAATACCGGGGTTTGGCAGTCCCATCGCATTTAAAAGCCCAAACTCGAGTTCAAGAATAGTTGGGTTTGCATATCCTTCTTTAGGTTGCATTCCGATTGATTTTGTGACGATAGCTCCTGCGCCACAAGTACTCATGCGTTGCATGCTGCCTGCATCTTCATCCATTATTCCTGAGGCAAGTAGTGTTGGGTTTTTTAATCGAAGTGTGCTAATTTTTGTGCTAAGATCTGCCACAATTTCACCAGAATGTTAAATGATATCTTGTATAAAGTCATTTTCACGTTTTAGAATTAATAAAATGATATGATTAGTGTTAACAATCGTTAATTATATAAACTGAAAAGATATTTCTGGTCTATGCAGAGAACACCCTGCGAATACATACTATGGAATGGGATACCAAATATACGAAAAGTATTCGCTGAAACGTTAATTAAACAGTATGGACTCAGCCAGCGAGAAGCTGCTGAAAAAATTGGAATAACTCCCTCAGCAGTCAGCCAATATCTTTCAAAAAAACGGGGGAATAAAGATATTCTTGATGAGGTAATCATCCAAGAAATTCATATTTCTACAGAACGCATTATGAAAAATAATGGTAATAATGTTATTTGCGAAACATGTCGTATATGTAGACTGGTACAGAAAAACAAATATTTTTCGTCTTTATTCGAAGCGTATCTGAAAGAAAAAGACTAATTTGAAAAATTTTTTTAAAAAAAATATTTGATATTTTTCAATAGGGATTAGAACATGAATATGTAGGAGGAGGTATACCAGGCTCATTACATAAGAACATTGCTTATTAACAGAAATGATGATGAATTGGTTGAAGGTGGAGTGGGATGCAAAATGAGGAAGAGGTAGCCTCAAAGCTCGAATTAAACCGACCAATTGCAATTCGAGCTCTGAGAAGAAGTAATGTGCGTAAGAAAATCGCAGAATATCTTTTTGAAATCAGCCCGAACTATAGTTACACAGCTGAAATTGCGTATCATATTCAGACAACTCCTTCGAATGTGATTGGTGCAATACGAGGAATGGAAGAACGATACAAGGAAGATGAGTCGTTGTTGAATCTTGATATTGTGCAAGAAAAAAGCTGTGGGAATAATGTTCGTCTATATGGAATAACTGATTTTGGAAAGGATTTGATAAAAAATAGTAAGGATCGATGGTAAGGTGAAAAAATGTTTGTAGGAAGATATCTTTCGTCTTTTGATAACAATTGTGTGTTAATGGATGAAGAGTTTTTTACACACGAAGAAAAAAAAGACAATATATAAAATTATTGTGGAACGGTTTCAGATGAGCCGCATGCAGTTAGAAGTTCCTGGAGGACGATACTGTACTGTTCTGGTTTGACATCCAGGAGTTTTCGAGCATGGTCTTTTAAGAATTCTCCGTAATCTATTTCTTCTTTTGAGTACTTCCATTTCACTTCAGCGCCTTTTCCAAAGGCAAGTAAAAATGCGTATGCGATTGATTTTCCTTTAGACGTATCAGGATGGTTTTTTATTTCCGCAAGAGCTTTTTTTTCTCCGAAGGTTTTATAGGCGCGAGTGATAGTATCTGCAAATCCAGCAAGTGGTGATAAGCTGTCGTAGCTGGGGAGCTGAGAAAGTATCATTCTTCGTTGTTTATATTCATATGCGAGACTGACGATATTTGATGGTGTATCGTTGAGCTGGAAAAGAGACGTAGCTTCTTCCTCATCCAGGATTGATTCAAGAAATTCTTTTCCATACTGCGGCCAATATCGTTCTAATATTTTACTGGGGGTTGTTTTTGACACAATCAGAGGTTCTTGGCTTTTTTGTAGGATAAATTCTAATGCTGTTTTTTCATAAGTGTTTGGCTGTAGTGCATCGACAAAACGATCCACGTCTGTTCCATAGGAGATGCCGTCCATTACTAAGATTTTTTCCTCTGATTGTTTAGCGTGTTCTTCTTGGCTTTTTGCTATTTTTTTAATGAATTCGTTGTCGGTTAATGTTCCTTTGAGGTAGTCTTGAAGATGTGCGGTTTTTTGTTTTTCAGAAAGAGTAGTATGTTTTCCGATTTGAGTGATGACCTCGATATTAAAATCATCTGAGAGATTTCGTTGTAACATGTATTTTGAGATTGTAAACATGGTGTTTTTTGTTGATTTTGTACAGTTTTCGCAGAGGGAGACAATCGTGTGTGCGGATTTCCATTCGATTCTGAGGTAATTGAGTGGCAGGTATTCTTTTTTCTGTGCTACTTCTTGAGGGATATGTGGGCAGGCTAGGATGTCTTTTATGGATGGTAAACCGATTTTATTTTTGATGAAATCTATAAATTCTTGGGGGGGATGTGGGTCTTTGCCTGTGCAAACATATCCTTTATCCCAGGAGTAGACGTAGAGGTTTTTCTTAAAAATAAGATCTTTTATGCCGCGAAGTCGAAACACAGGGTCATCGAAATGTTGAACGGCGATGAGTTTTTCTTTGTCTGCTTTTCCGCGTTGTGCATAGGTGATGTCGCCGGTAGGAAAGGAGAGTGCTGCGAGGTATGGTGCTTTTTCTGAGATTGCGAGGAGATATGTTCCTGCGAGTGCGCCGTCAAGGCCTTTTTTATGTGATAGTCTGTCGAGTTTTTGTTCGTTATCGCAATATTGATGTATTTTTGTTAGTTGTTTTCGTAGTTTCTGGAAATATTTTTTTGTATCTTCTGTGCATGTTGGCAGAAGGAGAAAGGGGTCTTCTTGTAATTTTTTTGCGTTTTCTATGAGGTGTTTTTCTTGTGATTTCGGTGCGGTTCGTGCAAAGCTTCTGGTCATTTTGGGTTTTTTTGCCATTTATTGAAGTGATAAAAGCAGAGGTGTTAAAGTATATTGTGGTTGGGAGATGGAGGAGATTCTTGTTTTATAACAGGAGAAATGTCGGTCTCCTGCGAATGGTGGAGATATGATCGTCGAAAGAATGAGGGAGAGAAAAACAATGAAGCATTCTCATTGAATGTTGAGATGTTGTTTGATGTGGAGGAATATGGAGAGGATTTTTTTGTTCTTTGTTTGTATAAAATGAAGAATTTTGTGGATGGTAGTCTGAATTATTTGTTTTATAACGTTTTTGATGTAAATATCTGTTGTATATTTCCGATATCTTAAAAGAAGGATACTGCTTTTACGGTAGTGTGGGACTATGACTGTGTACGATGTGGTGATTTCTCGAAGGACGATTCGTCGGTTTCTTCAAAAACCAATTGATTTGTCTGTATTAAAAAAATTTGTGAATGCGGCAAGGTTGGCACCATCAGCAGGGAATCTTCAGCCTCTTGAATATATTATTGTTACTGAAAAAAGGCTGTGTACTCAACTTTTTGAAACGTTAGGATGGGCTGCGTATATTCAACCAAAATGGATTCCAAAGGAACATGAACGGCCAACTGCGTATATCGTGGTTCTTGTAAGAGATGTTACGAATTCCTATTATCAACGTGATGTTGGTTTTGCGACAGAAAATATCGTACTAGCTGCGGAAGCTGAAGGTTTGGGAAGCTGTATTTTATGTAATATTAACAGAGAGAAGATTCAGCATATCTTCGATGTACCGCAAACCATTGCAGTCGATTCCGTCATCGCCCTTGGATATAAAGCAGAGAAATCGGTTGTTGAGGAGATGAAGGATTCGGTAAAATATTGGAGAGATACGGACGACGTGCTACATGTCCCGAAACGGAAATTAGATGATGTTATGCATATCAATAAAATTTAATAATGTTGAATAGGATAGAACAAAACGTTAAAATCGATGTTTTCATATACCTTAACTCATGAGAGAATACAAGATAAAGAGAGGACATAACGCTGATATCAATGCACTTGTTTTCCGATATTTTGAGGCTAAAGGTGACATCGAAAAAGGCATGAAGTTTTCTGTTGAAGGAATCGGTGATGTTACCATTAAGCAGGGAAAAAGCTCGCTGATTATTGACATCGTACCACCTCAAAAGGTGTTGAATGATTATACTATCATTAAGAAATGGAACGATTTTCTTTTGGAAGCTACAGGCATGAATACAAAAGAACGTAAAAAGGAATTTGGTAAGTGTTAACAACAAAATAGTATTTTACCTATTTACAAGGAGAAAACGTATAAATAATATTATTTTTAGTTTCTTAAGGATGATACCTTTATATATTATGAACGGTCAAGTATGGACACGGATTTAACACAAAAGAATAAAAAGAAAATTAGTTGATTCTTATAAACTATATTTGTTAAAAAGGGGTTGGTGGCGTTGATTTTGAGGCCATCTCGGTTTTATTTTTTGATGGGACATGTACCGTTGTTGGTATTAGTGGAACTTGGTTGATAAAAGATAATATGTTGGTTATTGTCTTGGCTAACTTACCAATGCAATCAACGTTTTCGTATGTGTTTTCAAATTATGATAAAATGGTGACGCTCATTGATATCGGTATAGGGATTAGCACAGTATATACAAAACAATAAGAGATGAACGTGTTGAAGAAAGGATGGTGAGGAGCGGGTTTTTGATGATCTTCACCCTCTCCTTAATGTATTATACTGGAGAGTTCGTTAGTCGTGGAATAGGAAATGTTTGAGTCGGATACCAAGAAATCGCACGTCACCATTCAGGGTAATATAGGGTAATTCATAGGGCGGGCAATCGATAGTGCAGTCTCCGGAGAACCCAACAAGTGTGAGGAGGGGACTGGTTGTTCCTTGATGTTGCCAAAGGAGATTTCCGTTTTTTTCATCATAGACCTTGATACTTGCGTTTTTTTCAAAGATAATGTAGGAATACAATCCATTGCGAACATGCGTAGTCCCTGCGTCATAGGTCCAGAGAAATCGGACCAAGTTGGGGAATTTAATGAATGCGGGCCAGTCGTTATGCATATAGCCTGATATCTCAAGGTAACAATTTCGGTATCGTCCTTCTTTTAGGAGTGGTTGAGCGTCAGGTGGTGTCACCGGTGTGGTCCTTGATTCTGTGTCGGTAGCGTCATCCGTGTCCTTCAGAGGTGATATCATGATAAAAGAGGTTCGTCCATCAAGATTAGCCATAAGCTTTTGAGCAGTCGATCCATCATTATTGTATTTACCGAAGAACCCGATTAGATACAGCACCCATTGTCCGGAGTCAAAGGTATCCTCCCACAGGACACGCCCGTTTTTCTTTGAATAGATCGTCACATCAGCATTTGGTTCATTGAACACAATAGGCCAAAATGAGATAAAGCGGTATCGGAGCCCTATTGGAATGTCATTGATTTTAAAGGTAAAATCAATTGGTCCTGTTGCTTCGAGGTAACAATTGGCGAAGACCTGTTTTTTATTTTCAGTTGGAGACGTGGCTGCGGTCGACGGCAGCACGAGTGGTACAACCAGCATTATAAGTATTATTCCAATTACTTTCCTTCTCATATTTTTTTACCCCATATTACAGTAGAGAGATAATTATTTAAATATTTTCGGTTGATTTTTTGTTCAAAATTAAGATTTTATTGCCAAATACTGAGTTTTTGGTTAAAAACTTGTTTTTTGGTTGATTTTCATGTTATGACAAGTTTTATACGAGACATTCGTTAAAACCGTGTCAATGCTTGTCTAAACCAGTTGATCCTTTTTTATTCCCAATCATAGACAACAGCATCTTATACGATTAGCATCAAGCTAATCGGAACCGGTGAACTGCGAATAAATAAAATAGTCTGATTATTGCCGTTCAAGAAAATCAACAAAATCAGGGTAATTTTTACTACTAAGCACGAGCTGTTTATTATCACTTGAAAACGAATAATCTCTCATGAATGCAGTGCCACTCGTATCAGTTGTTACTAATTGTTGTCCTAAGAATTCATAACCATACCAATTTCCAAAACCAGTATCGATAGCGTAAACAGAACATGACCGGTTATGATAAAACGTGTAGTGGAGATCCGATCCGTTTACGTATTTACCGTTATAATATGTTTTTGATATCCAGTCTCCTATGACTTTTTCTTCTGGCGTAGATTTTTCTTCTGTTGAATTACATCCACTCAATCCAACAGTAATAAGAATGGCAACGATTCCTATGATTACAAGTTGTTTTTCCATAACCTTTCTATTCAATCAATAAACATCTACACATTCATTAACTTTTTTCATAATTATCCATGCTAACTCTCTGTTACATCGAGACGAGACCCGTACTTTTTTCTTATTACGTGTATTTTTTTCGTCTACAAACATTTAAATAAATATTCAGGCTTATATATCATTGACCTGATTTTATCAGCGGAGGAATAAAAATATGAATAATAAAATAATTGGAATATTTGTATGTATGCTGTTGATGGTTACAGCTGTTTCTACAATCGGGTCTGTAAAAATTTCAAGTGTTCAAAATACCCCTAATAACTCTACGTTGCAGACACTAACGTATCAACAAAAAGCTCTTATTTTTGGGCAGATCACTAATCTTACTACATATGATGAATCTATCGTATTCCAAGCTTTGAAACTTAAGATTATTACCTTTTCCCCCTTCTCTTTTAACCCCTATACGTCAGGAGAATCTTTTGAAATTTTAAAGGAGCATAAAGGGTTTATTGGTTTACAGTTTATCTTCGCCTGGACCGCGTTACATACCCCAGAGATTGTTTGTAGTGCTGATTCATTTACGAATAGACTTCAGGTTATTATGGTAGACATAAGTATCAAATGGAAGGATATTGATATTACTTTGAATAAACCAGGAGCAACGTATCAAGTCTTTAATGTTAGTGAAATAGCTCTTGCTCCAGTGAATAATACAGCTTACGCAGGTAAAGCAGTAGTTACATATCACGATTATATTCAACTCTCGACGTACAAAGGTAATGTCACCGCGATGTTACGGTACATTCCCACAAATATATCTCTTGGGTCCTGGACAGTCCATGTCTAATTTGACTGTGTGCATCATTTGGTCACCAACATTTCGTACTAAAATTATAGATCTTTAATCATTTTCTTGAAAATATAGCTGTAAACCAGTATTTTTTATGATAATCATCAACAGAGATAAAAAAAGAAAGGATGAAGTGAGTTTCTAATATTTTAGTATTTGTCTAAGTATAGGGAACGCTTGTGGGAATCGCTGGAATAATAGATCGAAGAACTGCCATATCGGGTTATACGAATACGGCATACTTATCGGCAAGGGGTCTGACCATGGACTTTCCGCACCAGAAGGATCCTTTGCTTTGATTTTGATGCTATATGAACCTTTGATAGTCCATGTGTGGTACGTGTTGATCGTGATACCAGAGTCGTATGGTCCAAGCCATTCACTGGTGTTCCCGTCACCCCAATCCCACAGGTAGTAAACCTGGTTTTCATCAGGGTCAGTCGTGTTGCAGGTATAATAATATTCAACATTTATTTTACCGTTTATTTCGCCAACTGGCGATCTTGGTTTATTTGGTGGGTTGTTAGGAGCGTTTATGGTTGTAAAAAACCATGCAGGACCTTCAGTTGATAGACCATGGTTATCCCATGCGACAACTTTCCAAAAATATGTGAGACTATATGCGAGAGTCTCTGGGTTAAATGAGGTTGTAGTGATATTGCTCGCTACTTTTTGTAATGGTAGCATACTCCCAAAGTACACATCATACGTAACGGTATCACCAGCGTCTGGGTCACCACCGATCCAACTTATATTTGTGTTTATTTCAACATCTGTTGTTTGCTCTGGTGGACTTGGGTCTTTTGGAGTATTTGGTGGATTATTATCCTGTTTTGTTGTGAAATCCCATATCGGGCTTAATGTAATTTCTCCTTGGGTATCTGTTGCTACTATCCTCCAGTAATATTTTGTTTTTTTATTCATTGTCCCTGGATTATATGTTGTTGCTGATTGACTAGAGGATACTTTTGGTGCAGATGCACTTGTTCCAAAATAGACGTCATAGGTTAACGTGTCACCAGGATTAGGGTCACTACAAATCCAGTGAAGTTGTACAGTCGGTTCTATATTTGTTGCATGATTCACTGGATTTGGATTGCTGGGTGTGTTTGGTGGTAAATTACTGAGTGAAAAATCGCAATACACCAGTTCGGATTCGATATAACATTGTCCATATTTTATTTTAAAATATCCACTCTCGCCCCATGCTGACCCCCAACTATTTTTACAAATCCAGTAGCCACCGCTATCTGAATACCCAACACATACAACCTGATGTGCTCCTAAATAAACGCCATATGTGTGCATGTAGATTCCACCAGTATAATCCTTAAAATCTGAATAGACTTCAAATGAGAGACAAACCGGTCCTTGGGATAATCTCGCTTTTATCTGTGAACTCCCACTTGATCGACCATAATTTGTTAGGGTTTTCACAAGATTTGTTGTCCAATCTGAACATTTACTACTGCATGATGGTTCAGCGCCTGATCCACTCGTATAGGGGAAGCATGATTCTGGTAATGCGCCATCATTTGGGTAGGTGTCATCCTTCATATATTGATAACAATTGTAAGCATTTCCGCCATTACAGCCGTCAGCTGATGTCACACAAGACACCATATATTGTTCAGAGAGATCTTCGTCCATATTTGGATTTTTACCTGCAATATTAATCATTGCTTCAAGACATCCTATTGCAGCAAACGCCCAACAAGAGCCACAGTTTCCCTGGTTTTTTACTGAGGTTAACCAATTTCCTGTAACATCATTATACGTGTAGCTCCGCCAATCTAATTCGGTGAGAAATACTGTTGGTTCCGCAACTGGTGTTGATTGAATCCAGTCAGGGAGAGTTATACAACCAAGACTATATGTTCTTGTTTGGTTACTACAATTACATTCTTTGTTGGATGAGGAGTTGATGACGTCGTGATTAATAATGGGATTGAAAATTATTGTAGCTGTATTTTTTTCAGTAGAGCTTACTAACGGGAGAGTAGCTCCAACTAAGAGTATACATATGAAAATTCCTACGAGTTTCTTATTTATAATGTGTTCCACCCCGGGTAAACAGGATAATATTTAATATCTTTTTGATTGATATAAATGTTTGGAAAAGATAACAATAGTTGATTCCTACTGAATAAACAAATAAATCTCGATAGAAAAATTGGTGTTATTCAAAAATTAGTGGGTTCAAAATATTTATGAAATTTAGTCTGATACAAGGACCCAGAATTACTAAATACGAACCGAATATCCAGGTATGAACTCGATTTCCCATCTTTAATATTATATTCTGATTAATGCTTATTCCGCTATCCCGATTTAGAATACCTCTTCCATAATAAACTAATAGCTTAGTATGTCCAATGATATTATCGCCTATTTTTATAAACTTCGATATCAGACCAAAAACCATTAAGTGGCGATGAGAGAGTTGAGTGGGTCGAATCGCTGCTGTGGTTGGTATCAATGTGCCTAGAAACAATATACATACAAAGATAACTATGATTTTTAAATTTGTTTTTTTCAATATAACACCTCTGTCCTCTAATTAATTTGTTATCCTTTGGTTTCATTTAAATGTTTGGAAAAGATAAAAATACAGAAACTGAAGCATTGACACGGTTTTAACAAATATTTTTGAGTTTACCAATCCATCCAAACCCTATTTCCATAACAACTTGTACCAGTAGCGCAGTTAACACCAGTAAAAAGAAATGTTACATTTCTCGATTCTTGATGGGATAAATAGATATTTTGCTGTTGAGTTTGATTATAAATAGTTCCATTTCCGCAAAATTGATAATTTTCTATACCTTGATATACTTGAGCATATGCCTTGACCTCACCTGCTGCTCCTGTATTTGTTATCGTATAATTAATCCAGACTTTACCATTACCTCGGAATGTTGAGCTACAATTATCCTCATTTCCGCCATTACTCATATAAAAATTAGGCTCCTGTGTATTACTTGGTCCTAATCTCGATGTATCTTCTTCATTGCATCCACTCAATCCAACACAAACAAAAATACACGCAATTCCAATTATCACTAATTGTTTTTTCATATAACGTACCTCTTCTCCAAGATTTTGTAACTATTCCATCCTTAAAAACGTATTCTTTGAAACAGAAGCATTAACACGGTTTTAATGAATAAAATATTTATAAATATCCTCCAATTTTTAGACTAGGATCACCTTGTAATACGAATCCATGAATAGTAGCAACGTTCTAAGCACGCATACCTCCTCCAAAATCTCCAAATTTTTTGATATTGGTTTTATTTATCATTTTTCATCTAAAACAGGTATAAAAGCTTAAAAAATGGAACCAAAAATATCAGATGATGAAATTATCAGTAAAATGTATAGTGTTAAAAATTTTTAAAAAATAATAATTATAGAGTAATTAGTCTAGTAAAAATAGCTTCCATACTTTTTATAAATAAAAAATTGATAGTAATTTTTCAATTATCGGGAATTTTTCTGAGAGGTGATAAAATAAGTAATTATTTATTACTCTGCTTTTTTCGACTATTTTACTATAATCTTTTGTTGTAGTAAATTTATTAAATGTAAACATTATTTGATCTATACCATTAACTTTATAAGGAATAATTGATGTGTTAATATCTAAAGATACTCTTCTATTTTTATTTCCATTCTTATCACAATAAAATACTCGACCATGTAAAAAATCTACTGCCTTTTCAAAATAATTTTTTATAAAAAGTGGGACTTCACTAGAAGATATTGTTACGTTATCAGGTATCGAATCAAACACGTTCTCATATTTTCCTTTATATGATAAATCATATAGATAGACAGTTCCATTATATTCAAACAAATTAATAGCATGACTATTCCATTTCCAAGCACGAAAGGTATATTTATCTACATCATCATTTTCTGAACCAGGGCCATAGTAGTTTGGGTATGGGTAAGTGTAATTTACAACCCGGCCATCTATATTAAAATCTTCTGTTAGCTGTTCTCTTCCAAGACCGGGATTTGTAATATCCATGTAATTCCATAGAAGTTGATAATTTACTATTTGATTGGAAATATAGAATACATATCTAATGGTTGTAACACCTTGAGTTCCACATGCATAATAAAAAAGCATAGAGAGATCTCCACACAAACCATTACCATTTCTTAAGACACGAGCAACACTATTTTGATTTAAGGTACCATATCTTATATATTTATCATTCACAAATCCATTTAGAATAGCATCTGCCAAATCCATATCATCGGATAAACCTGTGCACCAGGTAGTTGTCCAATCAGCAAGTTTTTCCCAAATCGTATCTGCGATTGGTTCTTTATTTAACAAATAAACCGTATGATTAGTTGTATCAAATTGATCCCAATTTGTTGTAGATGTATTATATAATAACCAACTCCAGCTTACACTCTGATTTTTAATCTCAAAAGGCGTAAATTCATTACAAGTAAAGAAAATCCAATCGGATTCATAATTCTGAAATGTAACATTTTCTGGAGGAAATCCGCCAAATGTTCCAGTAGCTTTAATCTGAGCATTTGAAATACTTTGAGAAACAAATTTTATTTTAACAGTTATTTTGCATCCTTTGATATAAGTCGCGGGATTATTAACTCCACTTTCTATATTAAACTCAGGAGTAATCAAAGGTTTTTCTGTCCAACAATCCCATAATGTTATAGCTTTTGATTCTTCTCCCCAATTAAAACATATTTTATTGACTTTTAATAAATCATCATAATCTGTTTTTTCAATTATTGAAATGTTGTTTGCTCCCTGACTTTCGCAGTTGATCGTTCTTTTCTTGATTAGAGCACATTTCGCACTTCACAATATTTTCTGGTTTTCAGCCAGAAAAATAAGCAAAAAATCTAT
>Ga0315277_10001901_pt1 | contig 29521 bp, 22 predicted proteins | sample YL17G05_15_MG_FD_203695 | JGI IMG/M metagenome (GOLD analysis project Ga0315277, IMG submission 203695) | Sediment microbial communities from Yellowstone Lake, YNP, Wyoming, USA - YL17G05_15 | ecosystem: Environmental > Aquatic > Freshwater > Lake > Sediment | place: USA: Wyoming | collected... | reverse complement strand
GTTTCTTCGGATGAAGCCGACTTGCTCGAAATCCCCTCCGAGCAATCTCTTCAGCCAATGAGCGGGGCGCCGGTCATGGAAGACGGCAAGCAGGAGAGGGATCTGTTCGTTTGCCTTAAGGAGCCCGAGGAGCTTCACGCCCACGTTGCGCTCCTCCCAGTTGGGATGGATCAGAAGAGATGCCGCCCGGTTCCTGAGGTAAGCGAGGTCGTCCAGGTTGGGAATCACGGCTTCGGGCGCGTAGTTACTCCCCAGCTCGTTGCACGCCCGTTCGAGCTTCGAAAGCAGAGCGCGGTTGCCGGGGAGTTGGCACTCGCTGCTTGCCTGGATAGGCCTGCCTTCAGGCAAAGTCTTCCCTTCAAGGCTGGCGTGAATGTGACGCACGATCTCAGCGACGGCATCCTGTCGGTGGAAGGCCTCGCTGAGGCGCCCCATTTCCTGCAGGCGGTTTTCGTTCTCCAGCAGCGAGAGCATCTTGTCCGCCAGATCCTTGCCCTCCACGTGTTCGACAATCTGGCCGTTGACGAGCGTTATTTCCTCGTAAAGAACTCCGGCTCCGCAAGACCGCTGCAGGGCTCTTGCATTCATCACCTGGTGCTCGCCGGGCAGATTCGACTTGGGAATGATAATGGCAGGCAATCCCATGGCCGAGATTTCATTGAGACTGCCCGCTCCACCGCGCACCACGACCAACTTGCTTATGGCATACAGCAGTTCTATGTTGTGGAAAAACGGCTGGGCGAAGTAAAAATCCCTTATCTGCTGGATCTCCTCCTCCGTGTAAGCCCGGTGCAGCCGTGCCTCCGTGTCCCCGGTGGCGTGATAATCCCGTGTCTTGAAAAGCCCCATGCCGTGGACAATGAATAGCTTGTGTCGGTGCGGAAGAAGGTAGCGCAGGGCGTCTATGACCGCGCGATTGATGGCGCGCGATCCCTGGGAACCTCCGAAAGCCAGCACTACCTTGCGGCCTTCCGGAACCGTGAAGTCGAGCTTGCCGCGCGCCTCCGCCGAGCTGACCTTGTGAATACGCTTGCGAAGCGGGTAGCCGGCAAAAACGGCATTGTTGGGAAAGTAAGCCAGCGTTTCCGGGAACGTGACGAACACCTGATGAGCAAAGCGTCCCATCAGCTGGTTGAGCTTTCCGGGTGCCGCGTTCTGCTCGTGAATGAACACATGTGTCCGACTGAGCCGCAGCTTGCGCAGCAGGGACGACGCGATGATAAGGGGAGCCGAGGCATAACCGCCGGTGCCGACGATTACCTCAGGCTGGAAAGTCAGGAGAATGAAAATGGACTGAAGCGTGCCGATGAGCAGCTCAAGAAGAAACCTGGCCAGTGCAAAGGAAGGCGTTGCACCCGGATATCCCACCGAACGGACGAATTTGACGGGAATCCCTTCGCGCGGGACAACAACCTCCTCAACTCTGCCGCGCACTCCGACGTAGAGATAGCGGGTACCGGCGGCACCGAGCGCCGCGCCGATGGCGAGGGCCGGGTTCACATGACCGGCAGTTCCACCGCCAGTCAACAGGATTCGCTTTAACTCTGCCATGGTGCAGATATCTAACCACGTTAGCCACGAATTGCACGAAAAAAAGCAGCCACGAATTGCCCGAAATCAGATTTTTTGAGTTTTTGTTTCGTGAAAGACTTTCGCCAACTTCGACATGCGCATGCAACGGCTCTAAATAAACACCACAGAGGCACAGAGAATCCAAAGGACTTTGTGCCTCTATGGTTCAAAGGCTAGGCGTTAAGCCGAGGGCGCTCCTTACGGACAAAATCCATATCCTGCTTCGGTTCGGATTCACATTCGACAGCCACCACAGTAACCGGATCATCCGGAGGACTCGCTGGAAGTCCCGCAAAGCGGACGCGGAACTTTTCCTGCTCGAAGTCTACCTTCCTGCCTGAAGCGAACAAGCGCGCAGACCTCACGGGTGTCATTAGACCACCGAGGGCGAGTGTTTCTCCCGGCCAAAAGTGGGCGTGGATATAAAGCGTGTTTCCCTTGCGCGTGAAATTGGCAAAGTTGGAGCGCCTCACTTGACAGCGATCCGCGCCATAGATGGTGGCTCCATTGCGGTCCATCCAAGAACCGACGGCGTTCAGGATCCGGATCGACTCCTCAGGGATTGATCCGTCCCCTTTGGGGCCGATGTTGAGCAGGTAATTGCCGCCGTCGCGGGCGCAGGTGATGAGATTGCGGACAGCCTGTTTCGGAGTCTTCCAGGCGTCATCCGTTTTTTGATAGCCCCAGCTGTCGTTCATTGTCATGCAAGCTTCCCAAGCCCTGTCGCCCTTCTCGGCAGTAATTCTCTGCTCCGGCGTGGAGAAGTCGCCCTGCAGCTGGTTTCGGTTGTTGACGATGATATCCGGCTGAAGCTCGAAGACCATCTTGTTCATCTTTTCGGATTCCCAACCTGCGGCATTGAGGGGCCAGGCCACGTCGTACCAGAATATGTCTATTTTGCCGTAGTTTGTGCATAACTCCCGAATCTGGCCGTGGATGTAGTCGACGAAACGCCTCCGTGCCCTCTCATCCTGCGCACATCGAGCACCGTCGGGGTGATGCCAGTCCATGAGTGAATGGTAGAAACCAACGCGCAGCCCTTCGCCGCGCGCCGCCTCCACATACTCCTTCACCAGATCGCGGCCGCAGGCTTGCTTGGGCGCGCAGTAGCTGGTGAGCTTGGAGTTGAAAAGGCAGAATCCTTCGTGGTGCTTGGTGGTCATGACCATGTACTTCATGCCGGCTCGTTTCGCGAGCTTAGCCCAGTCGCGCGCTGCATTGGGTTTGGGAACGAACTTCCCAGCCAGTTGCTCGTACTCCGCAACGGGAATTCCTTCGTTCTCCATAACCCATTCGTGCCTGCCCAGGACGCTGTACAGGCCCCAGTGAATGAACATGCCGAACTTCGCTTCATGCCACCACTTCATGCGACGTGCGCGATCGGCCGCCTCGTCGGCCGAGGGTTGCATCCACGTTCCAAGATCATCTGCGGTTCCGCTTGATGCGAGCAGCCCTGCTCCTGCACCAAGCATCGCCAGATGAGTGCGTCTGGAAATTTTGTTTTCGAGCATCGCTGTTCTCCTTTCGATGGAGCATTGCCGCGGAACTGTTTCATCAGGGGCCTCATTGTAGCACCCCCAATGACAACACAATGACACAAAGCTCACAAAGACCTCCTGGTTGCCTGTACTACTAACGCAAAAATCCTTTGCTGGCGGGTAAGGATTGTTAGCGGCATAGAAACCGAAATGTGCGACAAGCAGGCAGCATGCAGTAGGCGGCCGGCAGTAAGAACCTCCATTGGATGCATGCGCACCAAGGGAAGTCTGCCGGCTGCCTTCTGCCTGCTGCCTGCTTTTGGCGTTAAAGTTAGATCTGCGCCCAGATCGCAATACTGGTTTTGGTTGCGGCTAAGCCGCCCCGAGATTCATACATCCTAAGTCTGAGAAATTGTCTCCCACAATTTCGGATTGCGAATTGAAAAAATCAAACGGGCAATCCGCAATCTACAATCCGCAATTGAGCAGTGTCTTCGTATTGTCCGTTGAGCGACGCGAGATAAACAGGTAGAACTGCAGGCGTGGCTTGCGTAAGATGAACGTTTGGGCCGGCATTAAGGGCTCGTGCAAGAATTAATTGGCATTTTGGCGCGAGCGCCGGGCGGGCAGATGCAAGGCGCCGCGACGCAGGCGATGTCGGTGTACATCGTCGAGGAGCGGCAACGAAGCAGATGCCCACCCGGCGCCGCGCCCTTTCAGGCTGCGGCCCGCAGGCCCGCTGGCTTTGTTGCTCGCTCCTCACATACCACCCCGGGTATAGCTCGTCGCTCGCGCCTCGCCGGCAGGCCTGGGGGCCAGCAGCAAAATGCCAAGTAATTCTTGCGCGAGCCCTAAGGGAAGCATTGGAAATGAATCGCCCCCGTGCACTTCGAGTTTTCCGACAAAGGATCCCGCTGGCTACTGACCACTGACCACTGGCACCGATGTTGGTTCGAACAGGAAACTCTTATATGATAAAGGCGAACCCGTTCCTCTGAAAGGAGCATTCATGGCAGCAAAACGTATAGGTATCTTGACCGGCGGGGGTGATGTCCCCGGACTGAATTCTGTGATCAAAGCGGTCGTATATCGAGGCAGTGAGATCGGTTACGAGGTGATCGGAATCCGGCGCGGATGGGAGGGTTTAACCCATGTCAACCTGCAGGATCCTGGTAGCAAGGCACGCTATATCTGGCCCTTGACGAGGGAAAACACGCGCACCATCGACCGGACCGGCGGAACCGTACTTCACACCAGCCGCACGAATCCGGCCAAGATGAAATCCCTGCCCAAACATCTCAAGGGGGTGGACTTTCCAAAGAAGGAAGTTACCAAGAAGGGTGAAACATCGATCGTCTATGATGTCAGCAAGCAGGTCTTGAAGAATCTGGAAGACCTCAATTTCGACTACCTCATTGCGATCGGCGGAGACGACACGTTGAGCTACGCAGCCGCTCTGGACAGGCTTGGAGTAAAGGTCGTTGCCATACCAAAAACCATGGACAACGACGTTCAGAACACGGAGTACTGTATCGGCTTTTCGACGGCAATCACAAGGGCGACCAGCGCCATTCAAAGGCAGCGCTCCACCGTCGGTTCCCACGAACGTTTCGGTATTTTCCGGGTCTTCGGGCGCGATGCCGGCTACACGGCGCTCTACACTGCCTACGTCACCTCGATCCGCTGCGCCATTCCGGAGCATAAGTTCGATCTCGAGAAGATGATCGACCTGTTGATCACGGACAAGAAGAACAATCCCAGCAACTACTGCCTGGTGGTGCTTTCTGAAGGTGCCGAATGGGTCGGGTACTCCCTCCGCGAGTATGGCGAAGCGGATGCTTTCGGGCACAAGAAGAAGGCTAACGTGGGCGAAGATCTGTCGGAAGAGATCAAAAAAAGGACGAAGGAAGAGACCGTGATCAGCGACCTTACCTACGATCTGCGCAGTGGCGATGCAGATTTCGTGGATAAGATGATTGCCAATACGTTTGCCAGCATGGCGCTGGACTGCATTCTGGAGAACAAGAGTGGGTTGATGATGGGAATCGTCAATGGCTGCTATACCACGATGCCGATTCCCGACCCGAAGCTCGGGCCGCGCAAGGTAGACGTCAAATCCATGTACAACACCGAGCGCTATCGTCCGAACTACGCGAACAAGATCGGCCTGCCGATCTTTCTTACCCGCGCCTAGCCACTTCGTCTTGCTCTTCCATATCACCACAGAGGCGCGGAGCGCCCAGACACTCTGCGTCTCTGTGGGGGCACTTTCATTTACCAGCTCAATTGCAGCAGGGAAGCACCCTGCCGCGGCAGAGCAAAATTGATCCCCACCTTTCCACCTTCGTTCCGGAGCCACCCAGGAGAAGAGAGGATCTCCAGCCTTCCGGCTGCCTCGAGCTGCCCATACTGGCCAGCGGAGGGATTCTGCGGCGAGCCCATTTCTTTCCAGATCGTATAGGCGTTGCTGTGATTACCATCGATCCGGTAATGCAGGACGCGCACGCGTCCCACGCCCGGAATTCCATCCACTGTGAGATGGATTGCGGCGTCGGGAGCGGGTAGGTCATCGTCGTGGTAATTCCAGACCAGAATGGATGCCTCCCGCGGGCCGCGGCTTGCCAGCCCATTGATGTCCGCTTTTTCATGCACTCCGGCTTTGAGAAGGTCGTCCAAGGTTATGGCGCCGTCGCTTTGCACCCTTACCCTCTTGCCGCCCATCTGCCCGAACATTCTAAAGATGTTCAGTACCGGCTTCGAAACGCCGTTTGTAGCCAGTGTGCGGAAGCCGTCGAACCAGGGCTGATCCTCGAATTCGAACGCCCAGGTCACGGCCCCCTCTAGGCTGACCCGGTAGCGCGCGGCCAGGTCGAGAGTGTGGTGCAGCATGGCTGCCGTGTAAGATGAATACATTGTGCCGTTGCGGTAGGCGTTCTGCGGATGGGTCCGCGCTGAGCAGGCGGCGCAGCCCTCCGGATCCGATTCGCCGATAATGACGGGCTTGTCCCGCAGTTCAGGGAAAGAAGCGACGATTTCAAATCCGCGCACAATGTCCTGGGCTTGCTTTCGCATGCCCATTCGGACATGACCCTCCACAACCACGGGGCTGCCTTTCGCGTGGAACCCGATGTAGTCCAGGGGCGAGCCGGTTTGACCGCTGGCGTAATTCCTGCCGCGCGTGCAATGCTCCAGGAATGCGCGCAGGAAAGCCGCCGCTTTGTCGCTCGCCGGACCCGTAGAGTGCGGTCCGCCGATGCGCGCCCGTGGCAGTGCGCGCTTCACCGCATCGGCTGTGAAGTCATAGAGTTTTTGGTACTCCTCTGGCGAGCCCCGCCAGTAAGAGATATCTGGCTCGTTCCACACTTCCCAGTACCACGATTCGACCTCCGGGGCACTGTAGCGCTCCACCGCGTGCCGCACCCACTGATAAACGAGCTCGGCCCACTTTCCATAGTCCTTGGGCGGAAAGGCCCAGCCGGTCGAGATGCTGCCTTGAGGCCAGGTATGCCGATACGGCTCAGGATTTGTGGAGAGCGCCTCCGGCATGAAGCCGATCTCCACCAAAGGCTTCACTCCGGCGTCCCGGTAGGTATCGAAGATCCTGTCGAGGATCTTCCAATCGTAGATGGCCCGGCCACCTGCGTCCTCAGTGTAGGCATTGGTGGAGCCCCACTTCAGGGCCGGCGTTCCGTCTCCTGAGGTCAGGAGGTTGTGAGTGCGGATGTAGACCGGAGCCGGACTCAGCGCGGAGAGTTCTCCCAGAAGTTTCCTGCCGTATTTCATGTAGGTATAGTTGGGCTCGTCGTAGCCGAAGAAGCTATAGACAGGCTTCCAGGGTCCGAGCTCGGCCGCCAAATCTACGCGGATGTTTACCTTCTCCTGCGCGGCCAGAGCAATCGGCAGAAGCATCATCCAAGCAATCAGCACTGCGGCACCCGTGCGCAAAAGGGTACACCAGGCATGGGCTGCCGATTCAGTGAATGAACTCCTCATTTTGTCTTAGACCCCAGCTTTCCCGCGTTAATTGTCAACAGATTGTCAACCTGTGATATCTCATAATTGTCAAGCACATGGCGGATCATGGGCTGCAATGCCGTGCTCAGGTTAACTGCGCGGAATTCGACACCGGGATGCGCGTTCCTGTAGACGCGGAAAATCTCGTCGGCAAATCCCTGCCCCAGGCTTTTAACATCGCGGAAGTCAAGCTCCACGAGCCTGAACTTCTCAAGCCCGGCCAGCAGCCGGCGGGCTTCGGAGCGGGAGACATATTCCTGGTGGAACAGCTTAACCAAGACCCTTGTTTTGTCAAAGCGATAGTCTAGGTCGGCTGGAGCAAACTCTTCAAATACGGCCTGCAGTTTCCGCCTGCTGCGGCGGCTGATCTCGAAATCAACCTCTGTGCCGCGAAGGAACCTCTTTTGCTTCACGAACGCATCCTGGTTTCGCCCGTCGAAAATCAGCTCGATTCGATGGGAGCGAAAGCTGACGAGGTCGGCGGCCTTGGACGTAAAGAAGATGCCTTCGCCGGTGTGGCGTTCGGCCATCGTGGTAGTCTTCCCTTTCAAAAGCTCTCCTACAGCGGCGCTCTCGTCCGGAAGATCGAACTTGGAAGCAACGGAATGGAAGAGTCCGATTCCGAAGTCGCGGATTGTGAAAGTGCAGACATACGGGTCCAGGCGGATTTGAATGCTGCAGTTGCGCGACCGTGAATGTTCAATGGCATTGTTCAACATCTCAGTGAAGCCGTACTGCACAACTTCCCAAACGTTGGTCGGAAGTTTCTTGTCGAGCTGCGTCTGGCGCGCCACAGCTCGAAAAACCTCGTCTTCGGCGAGCTTTGCCAGAGTCAATTTCTTCGAAAAGAATATGGTGACGGGCTTTCTGGAGGGATGGGATGCGAGCTCATAGACCGCCGCGCGGGTTGTGCCGATCTTAGTTACCTGGCCGAGCAGCACAAGCTCTTTAAGGTAAGTGTGCACAGCCTGCCGAGAGATACCGAGTCGTTTAGCGAGTCCCGCTCCGCTGATCGGGGTTCGGGTCAATATCCTGAGAATTTTGCCCTTTGTGTCCATCGACCAAGAGAATATCCATTGTCAAGCGATTGTCAACTCAGATTAAATATTTATTGTCAATGGCCTTTCTTTCCTTCCCGCCTCTTTTTTGCCCATTGCGCAGAGATTATAGTTCTTGGGGCATCTGTTCTCAGTTTCCGATAAGCCGACAATACGTCCACTTGGAGCGGATGCGTAAACCAATCGGCGTTACGCGCAGGTAACCGCCGTTCTCGGCCATTGGGCGGCGCCGTCGGCATCCTTATTGGGATCCCATGGGTCGTACGTACGCAACGTTCCAACTGTGCTCTACCACCTCGCAGCAGGTGAATCGGGTGAATCGGCGCCCGCTGCCTTGGCACGAGACTGCATCGGCATCGATGATTGACACCCCGGGTTTCGGCCGCCCCAATCTCGATCGGATGATGCCGAGGACTCACAGTTACGCGTGCGTGCGGCTGGCTGTTTTCGCATTTGCTGCAATGCCGTCCCGTAACCAATTGACGAAATGGTTGACAGGATCTACACCGCCGGCATAGGATTAACTATCGGATTCCGATAGGAGAGAACCGTGGGCAAGCCCAAGACAGACCTAGTTCGTGGAACTCTCGACCTCCTCATCCTGAAGGCACTGTCTCTCGAGCCGCTCCACGGTGTCGGCATTTCCAGACGAATCCACCGGATCACGAAAGATGCTTTTCGTGTGAGTTTCGGTTCCTTGTTTCCTTCTCTGCACCGGATGGAAGAGAAGGGATGGATCGTGGCGGAATGGCGCATGTCGGAAAACAATCGCAGGGCCAAATATTATCGGCTTACCCATGCAGGACGCGAGCAGTTAAAAAACGAAGAGCTAGATTGGCGCCGAGTAGTCAAGGTGATGTCGATGGCCATTGAATCTGCATAGAATCCAAGCTCTGGAAATGCCATGCCGAAACGCCTGTTCATTTTGCTCAGGAATCTCCTTTCCAGGCAGAAAATCGAGCGGGACCTGGACGAGGAGATCGAGTCCTCTTTGGAAATCCTCACGCAAGAAAAACTGAAAGCCGGACTTTTAGCATCAGAAGCTCGTCGGCAGGCGCTCATCGAGCTGGGTGGAGTGGATCAGGTAAAAGAAGAGGTTCGGGTAGTGCGGATCGGGCACTCCATCGATGCTTTGACGGAAGAAGTCAAGTTTGCGGCGAGGTCTGTGCTTCAGAAAAGGGTATTCGCCTCCGGCGCTGTCCTGACGTGCGCAATTGGCATTGCAGCGCTGACCTCAGTTTTCAGTCTCTTCAGATCGGCCCTTATTCAGCCTTTGCCGTTCGAGGGCGAGGAAGCTTTGATTGCAGTCACCGACGACCGAGGAGCCCCCTACTCCGTATCCCCGCCTTACTACCTTCAACTGACGCAGCGCAGCCGCTCTTTCGACAAGATCGGGATGTATGCAACCAAGCAGGTTGATTTCAGAACCGGGGAAACGAGGGAGTGGTTGACTTGGGCTTCCGTGACAGCAAGTGTCTTCGAGATGCTGAAGACGCGTCCGCTCCGGGGCCGCGTTTTTGGAGCAGGAGAAGACCTGCCGGGCGGCCCAAACGTTGCGATGATCAGCGCCGCATTCTGGCGCAACCGGCTTGGGGGACAGGAGGATGTGCTCGGAAGGCAAATTGAAATCGGCGGCACAGGCCGCGCGATCATTGGGATTCTTCCGGATTACTTCAGGTTCCCTGCAAAGGACGTCGAGGTCTGGACTCCTCTTCACGTCGATTTCGGACCGATTCTTGATAATCCTCGAGCCCGCATCTTTCAGATGGCGGCGAGCCTGAGGCCCGGCTTCAGCGTCGATCAGGCGGCGGCGGAATTGCGATACAATGTCGGCCAGCTAGACAGAGAACATCCGGGCCTATCGCCCAGTCGTGAACCAGCCTTAATGCATTATCGCGATTACGTCGTCGGCAATTACCGACCGGCTTACCTGGTTTTGCTCCTTGCCGGCCTTTTCGTTATGGCGATTGCGTGCGCGAATGTGACCAACCTGTTCGCCATCCGATCGGTTCAACGGCGCAGAGAGCGTGCGCTGTGTGTGGTGCTTGGAGCCGGGAGGGGACGGCTGCTAGCCCGGCCACTCCTTGAGGCACTTTTAATTTCCGCGGCCGGAAGCGTACTCGGAGCGCTTCTAGCCTGGTGGAGCCTGACGTACATGAAGGTTTTAGCTCGGGAATCCATTCCTCGGCTGAATGAAGCCGCAATCGGGCTGGAGGGGATTGGTCTGGCGACGGCGTTGGCCGTGACCACGGCCGTCATCGCCAGCATGCTGTCAGCCTTCAAATCTCCGGAGACCTCGCTCGCGAGTTCACTCAGCATGACGTCGATGGTGTCGAGTCAAAACCGCAGCCCCATGCGCCGATTCCTGGTCATGCTCCAATTTGCACTGGCAGTGATTCTGATGATCGGTGCAGGATTGATGATTCGAAGCCTGCATAACCTGCTCAACATCGGATTGAATTTCAACCCTGACAACGTTCTGACTTTCAGTCCGAAGTTGCCCCCATCCCTGTACCCGTCTAACAAGAAGAGACTGGAGTTTACCGAGCGGCTGGAACAGCGCCTGAGCTCTCTCCCCGGGGTGGTTGCGGTCGGAGCCACGAATACCCTTCCGCTCGGAATTCTCGCGCGCCGCATGTCGATTCGTGCGGAGAAAGATCGTCAGACGGAACGACAGTTGTCGTCGATATCCTGCGTCGTTTCTTCCGGTTATTTCCGTGCGATGGGAATCCCCATGCTGCGGGGGCGTTATTTCACGGAATTCGACCGCAATGGAAAGGAGCAGGTCGTCATCATCGATGAGAGCCTCGCGATGCATTTCTGGCCGAATGACAACCCGATAGGAAAGCAGTTGTTTGTGGATGTGTACAGGGCGGGGCCGAGGCCCGAGCCGGAGGCTGTGCCGCTGAGTGTTGTTGGAGTCGTGCCGACTGTCACGAGACACGCTTTCAAAAGAGTGCTTGGAAGCGGAGTTGAGACGGGCCAATACTATCGGCCGTCAGGTTGTTATATGGGCACGATCCCTGAAGCGGCATCCGCCCTGATCGGGGTGAAGCCGGGAACTGCTGACGTTGCGGTGGCGGCGATTTTTGCTGTTCGGACCCAAGGGGATCCAATGAGGCTTGCCGATGCTGTCCGACACGAATTCAGCTTGCTGGACAAAGAGGTAGTCCCTAGTGGATTTACCACGATTGAAAATCTCTGGCTTGATTTCTCTGCCGAGCGCCGATTCTACATGACCGTCCTGAACATCTTCGGACTGTACGCCCTGCTTCTTGCTGCTGTCGGCATTTACGGGGTCGTCGCCTTTTCGATCTCGCAACGAACGCACGAGTTTGGCGTTCGCGTGGCCTTGGGAGCGAAGGCTCCTCAAATCTTCCGGCTGGTAATGCTTGAGGGGTTGCGTTGGGTCGTGACGGGCACGGCGGTTGGCTGCTTTGCCGGGATGGCCCTGAGCAGATATATCAGCAGCATGCTGTTTGAGGTGAGCGGTAGGGATGCCTTTACCATCGGGAGTTGCATTGTGATTCTATCCTTCGTTGCTTTCCTCGGATGCTATTTTCCGGCCCGCCGTGCAACGAGACTCGATCCCTTGGCCGTCCTGCGGGCAGAGTGAATGACTGCCGTGAAAAACGCGGGTTGGTGGATGGTCTTATCCCCTCACATCCCGTGAGGTTTCCTCAAACATACAACGAAGCCGGGACCACCCTGAGCACCATCCTCGCACTTTGGAGCACAGGAGTCTTGCCCGGCGTCGATGCGCTACTCCTGCGAGCGATGGGCCGCCTTCCGTGACACCTCAGAAATGTCGGGGTACGGCGCGCTGCGCCCCTACAGGGGACAGAATTGTCATCCTGATCTGCGAAGCTCAGTAAAACTGAGTCTCGTGTCAAGATCGGCGGCATCGCTGCGTGGACCATTTGTATGAGCAGGATTGCCCGCATTGTAAGTCGTTGATATTTCGCGCTGTTTCCACGTCATCTGGCCGCGTTGGGTTTCAGAGCATGTCATGATTTGACGAGTAGAGTATCGGAGAGGCTGAATGCCGTTGAGAATGGGTTACTGAGCCCTGATTGAAGCTTTCGCATGAGGTGGAAACTTGAGACCGACAGTTTCCCCGAAGTCCCGTTCCGCTATTGCTCTGGTTCACTCGGCCGCGTAGTGGACGTCCCATGCTAGTGACCCATCTTCGTCCAACTCCAGCGATACGGCATTCGGGGAAGTCGTGGTTGCACCTGGACGTATTACGCGCAAACCGTACAACTGGCAGTTCGTTCTAAAGGAACCGGCCCACCTCCCCCCACTTCTCCGATTTGCCGACTATACCTCCGGATGATCCAACGAGTGGTTAATTGCTCGAACAGGATTTCCAAGGAGCGAGGCTCCCAGTTTCCGGCAAGCGCCCAAGAGCTAAGCCGCCTCCCGACGCGATCCATGGGATTGATCCCGTCCCTCGAGTATCTAATAAGCAGTTCTCTTTGATAAAATGAGATTCGTGAGAAAAGAAATTAAGATCTGCACTAGAACGCGCCACGTCTGCTGGCATTTGGTAATAGCACTGGCCATGGTCTTCGGCTGTACTCTAGTGCTGGTGGCCCAAACCCCTGTCCTGGCACCAAACGATCTAGTACGCCTGTCGGTAGAGAACGAGCTCAAGGCGGCCAACGAATCCACCAGTTTCATGTTTCGTGCCCGCAAGGAGACTCTGCACGGCTCACAGACTAAGCTCTATGTACAAACTCGCGAAGCTACCGTCGCTATGCTAATCGCGATCAACGATCAACTGTTAACCCCTAAACAACGGCAGGCGGAAGAAGCACGCCTGGATAACCTATCTGGCAATCCCGACGAACTGAGGCACAAGCAGAAACAGGAGAAAGAAGATGCCGACCGAATCAGTCGGATCGTGCATGCGATGCCCAATGCATTTATCTACGAGTACGATGGAACCCACACAGGGAAGTCAGGCGTCGGAAGATCGGGAGACAAATTGGTCCGCCTAGAGTTTCGGTCGAACGCGAACTATTCGCCGCCGTCCCGAACGGAGCAAGTAGTTGCGGGCATGCAAGGCTATGTGTTGATCGACGCCAACAAATATCGAATGGCCGAAATCAGCGGAACGCTGTACAAAGACGTCAGATTCGGATGGGGCATTCTTGGCCATCTCGACAAGGGAGGTCATTTACACGTCGAACTTGGCAAAAATGGCGACAGCCCATGGACAATCACCCGGATGAGTTTGAACTTTGCGGGTAGGATTCTGCTCTTCAAAAGCCTCGTGATCAGGTCTGATGAGGTCTACAGTAATTTCCAGAGTGTGCCCGCCAACTTAACGTTGGCGCAGGGAGTCGAATTGTTGAAGAAGTAGATAAAAGGACATCTCCAACAATTATTACGAAAAACAAAAGGAACCGGCCGACCAAAGTCTTCGATCAATCAAGAGCTGCAACAGCCCTGGAGAGGAAGCCAAGCGGCCGTGTAACGGGCTATCCGCGGATGTGACCTTGGGCTCCGCTCGGCAGACCAGTTTTCCGGTTTGCCGACAAACCGGCCAAGTGATCAATAGTATTGATATGGCGTAGCTTCGCAAACGGCACTTGAGAATGTGCATTCTCTGCGGCGCAGAATTCATTCTCAGGGCCGGACGTTGTGATGATAGGGCTCAGCGGAAATGGGCTACTTTGAAACTGGCAATTCGGTTTCAGGAAAGGCCCAGTAGCAAATCGATAAATTTGCAACCCCTTCCTCCTGGCTACGTACAGAAACCCAGGTTCACCCTTATCCATGCCATGGAGGAAAAACGATGAGCGGAAAAACTCTAGTGGGCTTTGCGTTCTTTGTGGTGTTTCTGCCTGTGCTCGGGCAGCAAGCTCCAACGAACCAAACAACCCAACCTGTCGCAGTTGTATCCCCTGCCAAGTTCGCGTGGGTGGATATTGACCAGGTAATAATGAGCTGTGGTGAGGGAAAACGAGACTTGGGAGAACTGCAAAACTACATATCCGAGAAGACCAAGCAGGGTGAAGCCCTTAGCAAAGAGGCGAATGATTTGAAAACCCAACTGGATCTTCAGGGCCCCAAATTGACAGATGAAGCTCGAGATGATCTTGAGGACCAGCTCGAAGCCAAGAATGTTCAACTGCAGAGATTCCAGCAGGACACCCAAGGCCAAATCGATAAGCGCCGCACCCGGATAGCAAACCGGATCATCCGAAAAGCGCAACCCGTCATTGAAAAACTAGCAAGGGAGAAAGGGCTGAACGGGGTTTTTTATCTAACCCAGGTCGCGTGGGCTGATCCGAACACACTCATCACCGACCAAGTGGCGAAGGCGTACGATGCGGCCTACCCCGTGACTGCTCCCATGAAGAAGTAGGGATGGGATTGCGTAAGTAAACCCTGCCTAGTGAAGCTTGGCTGGCTCCGGCCGTGACGTGTTTGTTTACTCGGTAATGGCGGCAGATCGCGAGCCTCACACTCGAACGAATAGGAATAAGTGTCTGCAGGCGTGACGCTTTGGGGGAAGGCCGACCCAAACGATCGAACCAGCTTCCGCAACTGCCAAACTAAAATACCTTCTTATCAAAGACTTCAAAATGAAAACGTCTTCCCATTGAGGAAGGCTCTCAACACGGTCGACATTCCGGGAACGATTTCGGCAGTCGGGTGAGGCTCCACGTAAAGATTCCGGATGTTGTTCAGATACAGCGTTCAGCGAATCATCTATGCAATTCCACTTCAATTGGACGTATAACGCGTTACCCGCCGATGTGACCTTGGGCTCCGCTCGGCAGACCAGTTTTCCGGTTTGCCGACTTATGAACTGGCTTCCTCTAGAGAACAGCACCAGTTGAGCCCGCGACGCTGGAAGATATAGGCGGACTGGAAGCTTTCCGTTCGGGCGGCATGAACGGGAGGCGCCGGAGAGGGGACGTGTGGGCAAATCTCACGCCTGAAGCATCTTTCTGCTGTAAAATCGGTTTGAATGGAATTCCGGGGCGTCCTGTGCAGTTGACATAGACACCAGAAACAGGAAGCAGGAGAGGCAGCATAGGCGGATTTCGATCCCGAATCTGCGCCTTGTTCCAACGACACGGGGATTGTTATGGCCGTGGGCAAGCGGGCGTTTTTCGAAAGACTCCGCGCAGCAATACAGCACGCCGAGGCGCATGGCACAATCATCAAATGGAATAATTGCATTGATGGCCGTCAGTTTGATGCGACGCTTCGGATCAGACGAGGGCCGTTTGAATACCTCGTTGTCGTTGACTGCATAGAATCGCAACTGCCAGTCACAGTCGAAGTGGTCGAGGCATTTGCCGCTAAATCGAAGGCGATCGCGGCGCGGCTGGCAATCTTGATTTCCTTATCCGGATACACGCAGGACGCCATGGCTGTTGCGATCCAAAACGATATCAAGTTGCTCACGCAGGATACTGTCCAGAAACTGTCTGCCGAGGAGCTATCAGAACAATTTAGTCCGGTGATAAATATACGCACTTTTAGGTTTCTAAGAGCAGGCGGCATCGGAGAAATAGCCATCCCCGAGGAGCCGGAGATCCTAAAGTTTTTCATGCGTGAAGTGAAGATCGAAGGGCCGGATTTCCAGACCTTTCCCGAGCGGATTGTGGATGAGCAATACGAAAGACTGGCGCGCACGGCAACTCGTAGTTCGCAGGTGCTAAGAGTGCTTTTCTCCCAAGGCACGACAATAAGACACCCGAACACTGGGCACAAAATAAACGTCACGGCGTTTACTTTTACTTATCAACTCCTGTCTGCCTGTGATCTGACGATGAGGGAGGGACTCGGTAGCGACCCTTACCTATTGGGCTCTATGCTCAGGGATGAATTAGGCAAGAGGAACCGATCAGCCGACGCCTCGAGAATAGACAGCGACTTTGACACGACACCAAAGGCTGGAAAGTACTACTACAATCCGCGATTGCGCTTTTCATACTACTGTGAAGCAGTAAGGCGGTTACAAGCCCGAATTGTTCTTGTCGAGTCCTACCAATCAGGACAGCTTGTGCAGGCACGGACAGAGATTCCGATCTCTCTTTTCCGTAAGCTCGTTGAGGTCACAGAACCCGGAGAAATCAACCGGCTAACACAAATGTACGAGGCTTTCGCTGTTTCAGACAAGAACCTGGAAGAGAGATTCAAGGTGTTCGCCAAGGGGTTGGATGGAGCCGAGTGCATCGATGAACTCGTACTTACGCCGGAGCAAAAACGGGCAAGCAAAGCCGATTATTTTTTCTGCAATAGAAAAGTGATTGCTGAGTTTAAGACATTGAAGACAGACACGTCGCCCAAGATTGAGCGGATCCTTACCCCCTACAAAGAAGGGCCCGAGTGGCCCCTCTTTTATGGAAGACAGGCCCTCCAGAAAATCCTGAGCTATCTGCCGGATAAGGAGAAGATTAATGCGCAGATCACCTCTGATGTCACGGACTCCATAGAAGGTATCGTTGAAAAGGCCAACAGGCAGATAAGGGGGACAAAGCAGACTTTCAACCAGCCAGATTCGGGAGGCTTGCTCATTATCTTCAACGACATTGTAGACATTTTCTCGCCTGAGCTAGTTGCCTACAGAGCGAGAAAATCGCTTACCAAGCGCACCGCTGATGGGAAGATTCGCTTCCCGCATGTTTCAGTTGTCTTAGTGATCAATGGGGCACACTACGCGCAGATTACTCCAGCCTTGAAAGGAATTCCGATTCTGATCATTCCCAACAATATCAGCGGCACGGAAAAGGTGGAGGAATTCGTCACAAATCTGGTCAAGAAGTGGTCTGCTTTCAACAAAATGCCGCTCATTAACATCGACGTGGAAAAAGTTACGGATCTTGAATTTAAGAGATTCTCTTACCATAGCAAGGAACGAACCGGCCCGCTTACCGTTATTGATCTCTGGAGGTATGAGTACCGGAAGCGTCCTTATTTGCGGTCATACGGCAATGAGGATTTGTTCCGACATGGAAGTAGAGTGTCGGAAGAATTATTACCTTGCTTCATGAAGGGTGCCCCCAAAATACCTCAGGAGAAAAGAGACCGCCTAATAGCGCGATGGACTCATTTTCTGGAGGAAATCAACTTCAGGGGGATAAACATGAAGGAGTGGACACCGTGGTTAAATGGCCTTAAAGAAAGATGGAATGAATTGCCTCCTCGATAGCCGTGTTCGACACGTTTGATGACCCTTCCTTTTCTCTCGCGGCTCGGAGCAGCCCCCGACGAAGGAACTATGAGCAGGAAGCAGGGGAGGAGAGGCAACCCGACTTTGATCACAAAATGCTTGTCTTGTTCCGACTATCCTCTTCCGTGAGGCAACACGAAGAGGAAATGCAATGATGGGAACGACGGTTTATAACGCCCCCGTGTGGCGGGTTGAGGTGCCCCCGTTGCCCGTGGGCAACCATTGGTCGAAGAACCCTCATCCGTTGTGCAAATCATAGTTTGCAGCTGGGCGTTTGCTTCAGAGGTGGACGAATTCGCCGGTGACGGGGGATGTTTCACTCACCTCCGATTCCTTTTTTAATTTTGCGCCTGAAACGAATGTCACCTTGCCGTATAACGCGCTTACCGGAAACTGGTATCCTCACTCCCCCGGAGGAGCCGTGCTGCATCCTTCGCCGAACAGGATCGGCAGAAACACCACCACCAGTGAGCCCACAATGCGGGCAACCCAGGTCATATTGCGACGATCGGAATCATCGATGGTAAGTATGGCCACCAGCGTGCCCAGGATGCAGCCAACCCAGTCCAAGTTTCTTCCAGGAGATTCTTCGGAGGGCATATTCCTCTTATGGCGAAGAGGGCCTTGCCGTCGAGAGTGTGGTGCGCGTGGTTTTGTATATTTTAGATCCTATCCAATTCCGCATCAACAGTCTTCCCGTATTGTCCGTGTTGTGAGCCCGCTCCAAATTGTCTGTCAAGTCTTTGTGGCAGGCGCGATGCATTGAACCCTGCAAACGGGCTTCAGAACGCACCCGTTCCCCCTCGACTATCGATGGGACTTGACAAGGGTGTCAGAGATAGCGCATCATTTCCATCGATAAACGATGGGAGCAAGCCAATGGGAAAAAAAACTGATTCTCCGGATCTTCTTCCAGGTACGCTGGATCTGCTCATCCTCAAAACCCTCACCCGCGGTCGCATGCACGGTTATGGTATCGCGGAGCATTTAAAAAGGACCTCAGCCAATGTTTTGCAGGTGGGAGAAAGCTCGCTCTATCCTGGTTTGCAACGATTGTTGCTCAACGGTTGGGCCAAGGCGGAGTGGGGCTCCTCCGACAACAACCGCCGAGCCCGCTATTACACGCTTACTTCCGCCGGCCGCAAGCAGCTCAATGCAGAGCGGGAGGAGTTTGAACGTCTGATTGACGCCGTTCAGAGAGTCCTGCAGACTGTTTAAAGACATCGCAATGATCAAATTATTGCGCCGCTTTCAATTTTGGATCCGACAACGTCAGATTGAAGCCGAACTGGCCGAAGAAATCGAGATTCACCGTGCCATGAAGCAGGAGCAACTTGAGCAGTCTGGTTTGCACTCAGGGGAGGCAGCCTCCGCCAGTCAACGTATACTGGGCAACATCACACTGGCACGTGAGGACTCTCGGGAAGTCTGGATCTGGCCGTGGCTCGAAAGTGTATGGCAGGACTTGGCCTACGCCGCGCGCAATCTGAGAGGGCAACCCGTCTTCACTCTGACGGCGGTCATCGTTCTCGCGGTTGCCATCGGTCTGAATACCAGTCTGTTCACCGTATTCAATGCTATTGTGCTCCGCCCGTGGCCCGTGAAGGACCCTGGCCGCGTGGTGAACGTGTTTGCCTATGGTCCGAAAGGTATCAGCAATGTCGGCGGTTTCTCTATCGCCGAGTACCGGTACCTCGACGAACATGCGAAGTCGTTCGGTGGTCTCGTGGCCATGCGACGGGACAGCGTCAGTCTTGGATTCGAAGAGGTAGGCGAGCGGACGGGCTGCTTAGTCGTAAGCGCCAATTACCTTCGGGTGTTGGGCGTCGAGATGGAGCACGGCCGTAGCTTTATTGCCGAGGAAGATCGTTTCGAAACACCCCAGCCGGTCACCGTTCTCAGCTACCGGCTCTGGAAGAGCCGATTTGGCGCTGAGCCAGGAATTATTGGCAAGCAGGTCAATCTGGACGATGTTCCCTTCACCGTTGTGGGGGTTGCCGCGCGCGATTTCACCGGTACAAGAGTTGGCCGCGAGGATCTCTGGATCCCGCTTTCAGCACTCGCTATCCTGCGATCAAACGACCCCTCCATCCATCGCTTCCTGAGCAAACCGCAGGAGTGTTGTTCAGCGGTCGCCGGCCGACTTGCTCCCGGCGTGTCACGCGAGCAGGGGCGGGCCGAATTGGAGCTGCTGAGCCATCAATTCCGCTCTCAGTTCTCCCTGGAGAGCAACGGAATTCTGCTTACCGGCACGACCTTCTTTGCCAACCCAACTTCGAAGCGCGCAATCGTTCCTGTCTTTGCGCTCATGTTCGTCGGGGTTACTCTGATTCTTCTGCTTGCGTGCGCGAATGTCAGCAATCTGCTGATCGCCCGTGCCGCGGCCCGCTGCCGCGAGGTTGCCGTACGCCTCTCGCTCGGGGCGAGTCGCCCCCGATTGATTCGTCAGCTGCTCACCGAAAGCCTCATGCTCGCCACAGGAGCCAGCGCCATCGGGATCCTTCTCGCTTACCAGTTGCCGTCTCTTCTGCTGAATCGGATTGGTCAATCTGCGCTATTGCGTGTAGTTCCCGATGCCAGCGTCCTTTGTTACGCCCTCGGCCTTGGCATCGTCACCTGCATCACGTTCGGCCTTGCCCCTGCGCTGTACGGCACAGGCTGCCAAATTACTGACGCACTCAAGGAACACGCCCGGTTTCCACACACGCGTTTGTCTCTTCGCAGTTTTTTACTCTCGGCGCAGGTTGCGATCAGTATCGTCCTGCTCATCGGCGCCGGACTCCTCCTGCGCGGTGTCTAGCGTGCCCGCGGTAACGATCCTGGCTTTGCGATCGATGATGTCTCCGCCGTTTCTTTCGAGATGCCAGTCCAAGCGTACGATGAACCTCGAACGCGCGCTTTTTTCTCTCAGCTCCTGCAGGAGCTTGAGAACGTGCCGGGAGTCCAGACTGTCGGGTTTGGCTCACGAGAGCCGCCTTCCACATCCCGGGACTTTACCGCCTTCCGACTCCCAGGAGAGGATCAGAATCAGCAGAAGATGGTCATGGTCCAGAGAGTCTCCCCAGGCTACTTCGAAGTATTGCGCATACCAATCCTTGTGGGTCGCAACTTCAAGGCCGCAGACGCCAGTCGCCCAGTCGTCCTGATCAATGAGTCGATGGCGCGCCGGTACTGGCAAATTGACAGTCCTGTCGGGAGAACGATCGTTATGGGACAGGCTGCACGCGAAATCGTCGGCATCGTCAAGAACTCCTATACCGTTGGTCTGGACCAGATTGAGCCGATGTTGTATCTGCCGTTTACCGCAAGCCCGACCTCAAGGCTGCTGCTACGCACGACGAAGATGGATTCGTCGAAGGTGGTCGGCGCGACGGTAGCCCGTCTCGATCCGCGCGTGCGAATCAAGATTACACCACTTTCGGAGATCCTCGATCGCTGGCTTGCTCCATCGAATGTTGGCGCTATGATCGCAGGCATTCTCGGCGCATTTGCCCTGCTGCTCGCCAGCGTAGGAATGTTTGGAGTTTTTGCCTATGTGGTTCAGCAGCGGACGCAAGAAATTGGTATCCGGATGGCACTCGGCGCCAGGCCCCGTCAGGTGATTGGCCTCTTGATTGGCACTAATGCCCGTGCAGTATTGATCGGCCTTGCCATCGGATTCGCGGGCGCGGTGGCTGGGTCGCGCCTGCTCGGTCGCTTTTTGTTCGGCCTGAGTCCATTGGATCCGGTGGCCTATGGGGAAGTGGCGCTGCTCCTGGCCAGCGCAGGCGTCCTGGCTACGTACTGGCCAGCCAGGAGGGCGACCAAGACCGATCCAGTCAAAGCATTGCGTTATGAATGATGATGTGCGGGGGACTCAGAGCGTCGTGAGGCGATACAAATCCAGTCAGTGTAATTATTTCCGTCTACTAAATGCGGCCCTCCCCAAAATCCGTCGTGTATAGCAATTTCCAGCAGTGAGCAGGAGCACCCCCCGAAATGCGTTAGGGGAAAAAGCTGCTTTAGTTGGAGGTATAACGCGCTATCCGTCAATCTGATCATCCCGCCAAGTGGCCTGAGCCAAATGTCCGGTTTGCCGACGATACGTTCATGTGGTGGCGAATCAACCTCGCGTGGCGGCACACTTCCTCGAACGGGACTTCGGGAGAGTAAGGGTCCCTCCGGCGCAATAGGAAGCACAAACCGCAAATTCGATCGAGGTTCGCCTCAGGGCCTCCTCGTGCCTTCCGCCCTCGGGATCGTCAGGTTCCTAATTGGGACGTTATTTAAACTTCGCGGGCCTCCCCGGCCTCCCTCGCCCTCAGAATGCACAGCTCGGGAGTCGCTCTGGCAGGATTTTACACTCGGGAACGGATGTGCGAAGTAGACAGACCGCGTCCGGCTGTTGAGCCTGCCGTCGTGATATTGGCATGCGGTCCGGAAACGGCGTACTGGGAGATTGCGAGCCAAATGGCCGTGTAACGCACATCACTTCCTCTTGACCGTTGTGCGTTAGGCCTATCAAAGCGGAGACGCACGTGTTCACCGCGGAGGCGAAGGCTAAGGGAAGCGTGCCAATAGATCATCAAGCTTCGTAAAAGCTCTGCCTGATAGATCGGCTCTGGCATCACGTTGACGAAGCTTTTGGAAAACCTTGCCGAGAAGGTCTGCGATTCGCTTATCCACAGTCAACAGGTCGACGTATGGGACCGCCGCAATATGGGCAAAATCCGCAATATCTCCGTCCTGAAAGGCCATTGATTTATCTCTGAGCAACTGGTGATAAGCCTCAAAGTGAAGTCGCAGTCCGAGGCAATCCAGTATTTTTCTGATTGCATCCGGGCAGCAATTGCCATGGCTGCAAAACCGATTTCATTTGGACCCCAATGCCGATCTCATATCAAAAAGTGCAGCATCAGGTCTTTGAACTCGGGTGTCAATCGCAAGAGACGGTTGTCAGTGGGCATGCCACCATTATCTGCAAGTAACCTTGGTACAACTACTTGCATTTCGGCTGAATATTTTGACCATACGGGGCCGGTCTGAAGGGCGCGGTCGAGGTGCGCCCGACATCGCCGCGCTGGGCCTGGGTCGAGTACATGCTCTCTCAGGGGGACGAGCAGGCCGGCCTGGCAGCGATGGACGCCTGGCGTGCCGGTGGTAGCTTCGCTTCCTGGAAGAGGGCTTTTCAGCAGCGCGATGTCCGGACCTTCGGCTTTCGCCCCGCCGCCGATGGCCGCAGAAATCCGCCTCAGATCCCCATGTCGAGTGAAAGCACTATTTGAACCTCCAAGCCCTCTGAGAGATTCTTTGCGGTCTTCGAGGTCTTTGAGGTTCTATATTTATCCCGCACAGATTTCGTAAATCAACTTACCCCCACCGGTGTTATCCTCTTGCTCTATTCACACTAGGGGGAGTTATGAGAGTGTCATATCGCTTGTATGTGAAGCTGATCGTTCTCTTTACTTTCTGTTTTTCGCTTCCGGCACAGGCCCCGGATCTTCAACCGATCCGGCTTCCCAAGCCGCAGATGGACGGCGGCAAGCCATTGATGCAAGTATTGCGGGATCGGAAGTCGGCGCGCGCCTTCAGCAGCCAGAAGCTGCCGGACCAGGTCCTGTCCAACCTTGTCTGGGCGGCGTTCGGAATCAATCGGCCTGATGGCCGGCGAACGGCGCCTTCCGCGTCGAACCGGCAGGAAGTTGACGTCTACGTTGTCGCCCCGGAGGGAGCGTATCTTTACGATGCAAAGGAACATGTCTTGTCGCCGGTGGCGGCGGGGGATTTCCGGGCTCAAGCTGGCACCCAGGATTATGTGAAGGACGCGCCCGTCAACCTTGTGTTCGTCGCCGACACCGCCCGGATGGGGAAAGGAACCGAGGAGCAAATGGCCCTGATTGCCGGGGCGGACACCGGTTTCATTTCACAAAACGTCTATCTGTACTGCACCTCGGAGGGCCTGGCTACGGTCGTTCGCGCTTCAGTGGACAAGCCCGCGCTTGCGAAAGCGTTGAAGCTCCGCGCGGAGCAGAGGATCATTCTCGCCCAGACCGTGGGCTATCCGAAAAAGTGATCCATGTTGCACTCGCGCCTATGGAGTGCGGCGGACATGACGCCGCTTTTCTCAGCAATTTCTGTGGCAGCCGTGTCTTTGTCTGCACGAATTAACCGAATCTCCCGGAGGGAGAATGGATATGACCGAACAATCCCAGAGAAGAAATGCCTTCATTTGGCTTTTTATCGCATTCCTCGGAATCGGTGCCTGTTTTATTCCGATGGCTGGCGATATCAGCATTGAAAACGGTGCGCCGGCGTATGTGGCCCTGGGCGGCCTTCTGATAATTGCCGGGCTCGTTGCGGCGCCGATTTATTTTCGCCGGGCGCGTGTCCTTGCCGGGATGATGTCCGGAGAGAAGTTTCTGGCGCATTGGGTAGAGGCCGCGGGCACATCAGAGCAGCTGGAGGCGACTATCTCCACAGAGGGCATGATTTTCGGAAAGGAGCTTTACACCTTCAGCGGATACTCCTGCCGGCTGGAAGACGTGGCGCTGGAAAAGGGGGATGGAGGCGACCGCCTTAAATTCACCCTGTCTACTCCGAGAAAGCACGGCAACAGGAGCAAGCATTATTGCGATATCACCGTCCCGCCCGGCGAAATGGCGAACGCGCAGCGGATCGTGGAAGTCCTGAAGTCCAAATTCCGCGCCTAGAAATCCTGGAGTGCGGTGGCATGATTTGCACCGCATACGCATTTCTATCGCCCCTCAGGGCTCCCATTCTTTTCACGCTGGCAACCCGGGGCTCTCAGAAGTGGAAACCGGGTGAAACCGGGGACGCTTGCCAATTTCTCACGGAGAATCGGGTGGAATTGAATATAGCATCAATATAGGTGAGCGTCCCTTGTTTCCTGGAGAGGTTCCGGGCAGGGCACCGCCAGCATGCTAAAGTGGGGATTTCAAACCCGCAATAGCAAAAGTCCGTCTATTTTCTCGTAATCCCTGCGATTCAGCGTTGCGACCGAAAATCCCAGCGAGATGGCAGTGGCCCCGATTATCAGATCATGGGCACCGACTTCAACCTTCTTTCTTCGCAAGGAAGCCCATAGCTGCGCGTAAACACGGGCCGCCGAAAGATCGAACGCAAAAATCGGGTAATTCTCGATCACTTTTTCCACAAACGAAGATCGCTTAATACGCCTGGCAGTGGTATCGGCTAGATGCACGCCGTGCAGCAATTCCGAAACTGTCATGCTGCAGATGCCAAAATATTCTCGCTCACGTCCCAGAACGAACCGGTCCGGATCCAGCACACCACGCTCAAAACCAATGATGACGCTTGTGTCAAAGATCACTCCCATACGTCACCAGCAGGCAGGTGCGGCTGCCTCAAGGCTGACAAACGCAGATCGCGCTCGAAGGCCTCGGATTCTCTGCCGAGCCTTGGGATCCGCGTCAGAATTTCCCTCAAGTCCGACAGCTTTCTCTCGCTCGCTGCGGGCACGGCAGGCCCAAGGGCTGCAATAGGTTTGCCGCCGCGAACGATGGTATATCGCGCCCCCCGGAATTTTATGGTTCCGAGCAGATCTGAGAATCGTCGCACTGCCTCTGTGGCTGAGATTGACTTGGTCATATTCAGAGCCTCAGTATTATAAGATAATCGCATTATATGATTCTCATGGAGCCAAATCAAGCCCGTCGCGCAAATAGGGGACGCTTCCCTATATTTTGCTTAAACCGCTATCATGGAAGTAAAGACTGTTTTGTAAGTACCAAAATATAGGAAAGCGTCCCCTATTTCCCCCAGCTTGTTCAGCGTACGGTGGGCGAGACACCAAGGTCTGCACTCGCGAAAAGGTCTCAATGATACGGCGTCATCCTGCCGCTCACGCGCGCGAATCAACCATCCACCAGGATTATGCGCCGTCCAGAAGAAGAACCGTTGTTCTTACAGCTAAAGCTGTCCTAAGCTAGCCATTGGATTCATACATCGTATGTCTGAGAATATGTCTCTCACGATTGCGAATTGCGGATTGCGGATTGCGAATTTGAAAGAACAGAACGTGCAATCCGCAATCTACAATCCGCAATCCGCAATTGACTAGTGGCTTATGGCTGAGATTCCTTTGAACCAACCTGCAATCCCCAATTATACGGCATCCCCGAACATGCGCTTCTTCCGGTGGTGGGCTGCTCTGCTGCTGCTAATCACCCTCGCTATGGGGCCGTTCATGGTCTTTACCTTCGGTGCGGTTACCTTCGGTGCGTTGTTCGCTCTGACGGTACGCGACATGAAAAAGGGAAACCGCCAGTGTGCGGATCCTGTTAACGCCTTCACTATGTTCCTCACGGTGATCTGGTTCGTGTACAACTTGTCTCTGGAACTGATAGCGGCCTACCCAAAGCAAGCGCCCGAGCTATACACAGGGATCATGGCGCTGGCCTACCTGTACCCACCGCTGATTATGCACGGTGCCTACCTGGAAGAGCAGCCTCATCTTCCCCCGTCGCGCTACTGGATGCCGGCGGTTCATGTTGTCTATTTCTTGAGCATCCTCGGAGCCGTCACCTCGGCCTTGCTTGGTTTTGGATACCTGAAGGAGTGGCTCGGCCCCATGATCGTGAATCTTCAGGTCCTCATGTTCATGCTGTTCATCGCCGCCGTGATTTACAGTATTTTTGTTACCGCTAAGACTGGCAGGAAGCGGGATCGGCGCGAGCGGGCTTACCGCAAATGGAATGTCATCATGTTCGCGCTCACCGTTGTCGTCTTCGTGGTTCTTTTGTCGTTGCTGTGGCAGTCATTTCAGGAAATGTGGTTTCTTTCGAGGATCATGGTCATTTCCCGATCCCTGCCCCTCTGTTTCCTTTTTGTGGGAACGTACTATCAGAAACGCTTCACCTTTTTCGATGTCTTTATCAAGCGCGGGACCTATCTGTTTCTGCTGTTTGTCCTCCTGATGGGATATTTCGTTCTGGTTGCCCCCGTCGTCGAGCGATCTCCGATCTCCTCGATCAAGCCGTGGTTCTTCACGGTCGCCCTGCTTCCTTTCCTTCTTGCCTTGCCGTGGTGCTATCGGCGCTTGGACAGCTGGTTCGACCGCGCCTGGCTCGGGAGAATCTATTCGACGGTCGAGGCAGTCAAGTTCTTTCTGAATGGAATTCAGGATGCGACCTCGGAAACTCAGCTGATCAGGCATGCGGAAGGGCGCCTGTCCGAGATATTCCAGGCCGGCGCCACGATCTCCCTCGACAGCGAGCAGGGAGCCAAACGCACCTCAATGCCGGCGATCCAGGAGGTTCCGATTCTCAATCACGGCCAGCGCGTAGGCCTGATCCGAATGGGACCACGCCCGAACGACACGCCCTACTTTAGTGCCGACATCACCTTGCTGGGCTCACTGGCAGATGTTTTCGCCTCCCTCCTCGAAAACGTCCGATTACAGCAGAGAAAGCAGGAGCAGGAAAAGAAGGAACAGGAATTGATGTTGCACGCGAGCCGGTCGGAATTGAAGGCTCTGAGGGCACAGATAAATCCTCACTTCCTGTTCAACGCGCTGAACGCCATAGCGAGCCTGGTTCACAAGGATCCCTCGCGCGCGGAGGAGACCGTTGAGCAACTGGCGGAGGTGTTCCGCTATACGCTGAAGCGTTCCGAAAAAGAATGGGTGCGGCTGGAGGACGAGTTGGATTTCGTCCGGTCCTACCTGGAGGTGGAGCAGGCCCGTTTCGGGGAGCGCCTGGTGGTGCGCATGGAGATCGATGAGGAAGTCAAGCAAGATACAGTCCCAACCATGATGGTTCAGACACTGGTCGAAAATGCCATCAAGCACGGCGTCGCTTCCGTACGCGGCACGGGAATCGTGGAGATCCACGCCAGGCGCCTGGCTGGCGTCATCCGGATCGAGGTGCTCGATAACGGTCCCGGGTTCTGTTCGGAAGACGCTCTCGGGGAGGAGTCGAAAAGCAGGTCGGGATATGGATTGAGGAACCTGCGGCAGCGCCTGAGCGCGCACTACGGCGCCTCGGCAGAACTCATGATCACTCGAGATGTTGAACGCGAGATGACCGTTGTCTGCGTGGAACTGCCTTTAAGCCAGTCTCCGCTTCTCAAGGAGGGCGAGAGCACATGATCCGGGCGATTCTTGTGGACGATGAGCAGCCAGCTCGGGATCGCCTCCGCATGCTGCTGAGCGCGATTCCTGATGTGACTATTGTCGGAGAGGCGGAAGACGGAGAAGAAGCGGTTGGCCTGATAGCTCGCCTCAATCCTGATCTGGTGCTTCTCGACATTCAGATGCCGGGGAGGAGCGGTTTCGAAGTGGCGGCTGCACTACCCGCGCCGCGCCCGAAAATCATCTTTTGTACAGCTTTCGATCAATACGCGATAGAAGCCTTCGAGATGCATGCCATCGATTATCTGCTCAAGCCGGTCAGCCGCGCACGTCTGGCCGAGGCGGTTGGAAGGGTGTGGCAGCCTTTGCTGGAACAGCGGCAGTGGAGAAGCGAAATCGACGGGGCCAGCGAGGTGCAGGCTGGACTGCTCCCTAGCGTCGTTCCGCGCATGAATGGCCTCGACCTCGCGGCCATCTGCAGGCAGGTTCTGGGTATAGGCGGAGACTACTACGACTTCCTATCCCTCGGGCCGGGAAGGCTAAGCATCGCGCTAGGTGATGTGGCAGGAAAGGGGGTCGCGGCGGCTTTGCTGATGGCCGGGCTGCATGCCAGGCTCCAGAGCCTTGCTCCGATTCGTGGGGAGAATGTGCACGAGTTACTTGCGGAGGTGAACCGGCACATGTGTTCGTGCCGGGGCGGCACCAAATACGCAACCCTGTTTTATGGTCTGTACGACGAAGCCCGACGCACTCTGACTTACACGAATGCAGGTCACAACGCGCCGATCCTTTTCCGCGCAGCTTCCAGTTGTGATCCGCGATTGCAGCGCTTGTCCGCCGGCGGCACCGTACTGGGGATATTTCCGCAGACGGACTATCCGCGAGAAACCATCCAGATGGCCTCGGGGGATGTGCTCGTGCTTTTCACCGACGGCATCACGGAGGCGGCGAATGGTCACGATGAGGAGTTCGGCGAGGAACGCCTGGAAGGGGCCGTAGAACGGAACTGGCGCCTGACGGCAACTGAAATGCGAGACAGGATCCTGGCGGAGGTGGCGGATTTTACCGCTGGGGCCGATCCGCGCGACGACATGACCTTGGTTGTAGCCAAGGTTCTATGACACAATCCAATGAACTTGGATAGGGTGGTGCCGTGATCCGGACAGTGCTGGTCGATGATGAAGAACTTGCGCGTGAGCGCCTGAAGCAATTGCTGCGCGCATTTGAAGATGTCGAGGTGGTGGGTGAAGCCGCCGATGGTGAGGAGGCAATCGAAAAGATCCTGGATCTCCGTCCCGATCTGGTTTTCCTGGACATCCAAATGCCCGGGTGCAGTGGCATGGAAGTTGCTGAATCTCTACCCTCGCCCCGCCCCCACGTTATTTTCTGCACTGCATTCGATCAGTATGCAATCGATGCTTTCGAGCTGCATGCCGTTGACTACCTCCTAAAACCGATCAATCGCGCCCGGCTGGCAAAGGCCATTGAACGAGTACGTGGGGCACCACCTCATGAAACGGATGCCGCGATCGAAAAGCTGAGCCAAGGCGAGAAAGGGAAACCGCGACGCTTGCTCGCGAAGCGCGGCAACAAGTTTCGGGTCATTCCTGAAGATGAAGTGTTTTATTTTGCCTCGGAGGATGGGCTGACCAAGCTTTGCACGCGCGAGCACGAGTACTGGATGCAGCTTACGCTTTCGGATCTGGAGAAGCGGCTCGACCCATCTGTTTTCCTCCGGGTTTCACGAGCCGCCATCGTGAATCTCAATGTGGTGGAGGAGCTCCAGCATTTGGTTGGCGGTTACGGCGCGGTGGTCCTTAAAAATGGCGCGCGCATCGAGGTCAGCCGGCGCAGAATGAAAGAGCTCGTCGCTCTTCTTGGCGGGTAGGGGAACGGCGCGCGATGCGCCTACCCCCGGTATGCTCCCAGTTACGCGCGGAAAGAGCGCCGTCGGGCCGCCGGCGCCCACTTCAATGCGCAGTAGGTCCCGGCCGCCGGACGGGACCTGTTTCCCGCGCGTCTGTGAAAAAATCGGGGACATTCCGAATTTCCAGCTTTCCTCCGCTGAATAGAAAAGATCAACCGCTGGTTGATCCGTCCGATTCAGCTG
>Ga0315277_10001900_pt1 | contig 29522 bp, 27 predicted proteins | sample YL17G05_15_MG_FD_203695 | JGI IMG/M metagenome (GOLD analysis project Ga0315277, IMG submission 203695) | Sediment microbial communities from Yellowstone Lake, YNP, Wyoming, USA - YL17G05_15 | ecosystem: Environmental > Aquatic > Freshwater > Lake > Sediment | place: USA: Wyoming | collected... | reverse complement strand
TGAATCAGCGAGGGCGTTCAACGGGCCGCGGCCACTTCCACACGCGGCTTGATGCCCAGGTCTCCGGCGATGCTGCGCACAATCATGCCCAGGTTGCGCGTGGTGGGGTTGCCATTGCGATTCAGCATCCGGTGCAGGGTCTTTTCGCCCAGGCCGGTCTGCCGCGCCAGTTCCTTGAAGGTAATTTGAGCGTGGACGAGATCGCGCAGCCGGGAAAGCGCCTCCGCCGTCTCGCCGTTCAAAAGCATTTCAATCGCACCAGCATACATGAGGCGCGCAAACTTGCGGTCGCGTTGGATCCGCGCCACGACGGTTTCTTTGTAGCTTCGTGTCAGTGCCATATCAGTTCGGTGCTTGTCGGTATCGCTTCCAGCGTTCCACGGCGGCGGCGACGTCAGCGTCCTGCCGCCGTTTGCTCCCGCCGCCCAGCAGGATGATGAGCGTGCGGCCTTCGCGCCCGTAATAGACGCGGTAGCCCGGCCCGAAATCGAGCCGCAGTTCAAACACGCCTTCACGGAGCGGCTTGACCGCCCCGAAATTGCCCGCCTCCAGCCGGCGGAGGCAGCGGTCCACGCGGTCCGCGGTCACTGCGTCCAAGTCGTTGAACCACTCGGCGAACGGCGAGCGCCCGGCTTCGGTGTATTCCCGAAGCTCAAAAGGGCCGTTCATATAGTAGCCTTTACGTTACCATTGTCAACCACCGTTGCCGGTCAATACGCCGTCTTGCCGGATACGGCGGGCAGCGTGACGACGTTGCGGATGCGTTTCGGCGGTCGCACGGAGAACCATTGCGAAGCTTCGGCTTTCGTCTGAAGTCCCTTGTAGTGCGCGTGGACCATCGCCGGGGAGTTGCCCGCCAGTGCTGCCGTCGCGTTTTCGTTCTGGAAAAGCGCGAAGTGGCAACTGCAAAACGTGTGGCGCAGTCCGTTCGGTTTGCGAGGGACGCCCGCTTTCTCCCACAGGTCCCTTGCCGCTCTGACAAAAACGCTTTCGGTGTCGGGCCAGACCGGGCCGGACTCCATCTCCTTGAAGGGGTGCAACCATTCCGCCAACGCAGGGCAGATTTCGACCAGTCGGCGCGCGCGGGTCTTGGCCTTGCTCGCCGTAACTTCGATATTCTTTTTCACGCGCCACACGTCCGCCCAATCCAGCCGGAGCAATTCCTGTGTGCGCAGTCCCGCCAGTCCACCGATCGCAATCAAGGCCCGCATCGGGCCTTCCGCTGCGTTCAACAAGGCGCGCAGTTCGTTGGCCGCGTAACAGTGAACTTCGGAAGTGTTCGCCCGCTCGGGTCGCATCCCGTCCGCCTCATTCAACCGATGCCCCACGGGCAGGTAATCCTTGCGGACGCACCACGAAAGGAATTGCGCGACGGCGCGACGATGATGATTGCGGCTCTTGGCTGAGAAATCTTTCACAGGTTTTGAGCCGATGAAGGTGTCCAAATGTTCCTTGCCCAGATCACAAGCCGCGTGGCCCGGAAACGTGCTGGCAAAGCGGCGAAGTTGAATCGCCCGGTTGTAATGATACTTCCCGCTGAGTTGCGCCCGGTCGCCGTTGCTGGTCCGCGTGCGCGGTTCCTCTGAGGCGAGAAACTCCTCGACAGCTTCGGCAAGGTCTTTGCGCTTCACGCTGGCGACGGTGCGCAAGTAACCCTCCACCGCTGCCGACAACGGACGCCCACCCAGGCGTCGCGCCGCGTCGAGGTATTCGTTCACGGCTTGCATGGCGCTTACCGTCCGCCCCGTGTCGCGCCGGTAGGCGTCGAGGGCGTCCCGGATGCTGAGAGCGGCAGCCGCTTCCTTCCCGGTCAACGCTGACGATTGCTGGCCCTGGTGAAGCTCGCGCACCTTGTCCTCTGCCGCCTGCCTGGCCTCTGAGTAGGTGCCAAAGGTCAGCATCCGGCGCCTGCCCGCCGTGCGGAAGCTGACGCGGTAGTAGTCGAAGCCTTTGGCGGGCGCGTAGATTTTCGCCCGCTGGCCCCGGTATTCGACTTTCACAGGAAAGGTCACTCGCCGGTCAGGATGTCGGGCCGGCTTCTGTGCAAACTCTGTGCAAGAAACCGAACAATCACCGTTTTCCGTAGGAAAAATGGTGCGCGCTGCAGGCTTTGAACCTGCGACCCCCAGTGTGTGATACTGGTGCTCTACCGCTGAGCTAAGCGCGCAACCATGCATAGGCTAGCCAACCGCCCTGAGAGTTCAAGCGATTCTTGTCGCGCCTGCGGGCATCTGCTATCCAAACCGCCGGTGATGAAAACCGTTGGCGCCGCCGTCTAAGACTCTCATGGCTGGGTCCGCTTCCTCCTCAGCGCGTGTCAGCGTGGATGGCAAGTTTTTCCGCCTGGGCGAAAAGAAGTTTTTCGTCAAGGGTGTGGCGTACGGACCTTTCGCTCCGAACGCACAGGGACATCCCTTCCCCATGGCGGAACAGGCCGCGCGCGACCTCGATCAAGTCCGCGAGCTGGGTGCGAATCTCGTTCGCGTCTATACCGTCCCACCGCGCTGGCTGCTCGACTTGGCGGAGGCGTGCGGACTAAAGCTGCTCGTGGACATCCCGTGGGACAAGCACACCTGCTTCCTCGACGCGCCGGAAACCCGGGCTGCCGCGCGTGAAGCCGTGCGCCGCGCGGTCAAGGTGTGCGCGGGGCATCCCGCAATTCTGGCGTTCAGCGTGGCGAATGAAATCCCGCCGGACGTGGTGCGCTGGAGCGGCGGGCGAGCGGTGGCGGAGTTCATTGACGAATTGGCCGCCGAAGCGAAAGCCGCCGATCCGCAGTGCCTTTGCACATTCACGAATTTCCCGCCCACCGAGTTCCTGCGCCCGCAAAGCCTCGACTTCCTTTGCTTCAACGTCTATCTGCACGACCGCCAGCCGTTCCGGAATTATCTCGCCCGCCTGCAAATGATCGCCGGCGACCGTCCGCTCGTGCTCGGCGAGTTCGGCCTGGACACGCTTCGCGAAGGCGAGGCGTCGCAGGCGGAACTGCTCCCGTGGCAAATCGAATACGCCTTCCGCGGCGGGCTTGCGGGTGCGGTGGCGTTCACCTTCACTGACGATTGGTTTCGCGACGGCCAACCGGTCGAGGATTGGGCGATGGGCCTGACGACGCGGAGCCGAGCGCCTAAACCTGCATTCGACGCGGTTCGACAGGCGTTCGCCTCCGCACCGTATTTCCCGCTGGCGCGAATCCCGCGCGTGTCGGTTATCGTGGCGAGTTACAACGGCGCCCATACGTTGCCCGCGTGCCTGGATTCGCTGGAACGGCTCAACTATCCTGATTACGAAGTCATTCTTGTGGACGACGGTTCCACCGACGGCACGCGCGAGATTGCCGCGGCGCATCCGAACATTCGCTGCATCCGCCACGCCGCAAACTACGGCTTGTCGGTGGCGCGCAACACCGGCATCGAGGCCACCACCGGCGAGATCGTGGCGTTCACCGACGCCGACTGCCGCGCTGACGAGGACTGGCTTTACTACGTCGTCGGGGATTTGTTGAACAGCGCCTTCGTCGGCATGGGCGGGCCGAATCTCCTGCCGCTGGAAGACTCGGCTGTGGCCGCGGCCGTGATGGCGTCGCCGGGCGGGCCGGCGCACGTGATGTTGACGGACCGGCAGGCGGAACACATTCCCGGCTGCAACATGGTTTTCTACCGGTGGGCATTGGTCGAGATTGGCGGGTTCGATCCGAATTTCCGCAAGGCCGGGGAGGACGTGGACATGTGCTGGCGGTTGCAGCAAGCCGGCTTCAAGCTCGGCTTCAGCGCGGCGGGCCTGGTGTGGCACTACCGGCGCTCGACGGTCGGCGCGTACCTCAAACAACAATCCGGCTACGGCGAGGCGGAGGCGCTGCTGGTCCGCAAACACCCGGAGTACTTCAATTCCATCGGCGGCAGCCTGTGGCGTGGGCGCATTTACACGGACGCGAAACTGGGTGTGTTGCTGCAACCGCCCATTATTTACCATGGCGCTTTCGGCGCGGGCTGGTTTCAAACGCTCTACGCGGCTGAACCGGCAGGCGTGCTGATGTTTTGCACGACGCTCGAGTTCCATCTGCTCGTCACGCTGCCGTTGCTGATTCTCAGCGCGAGCGTGCGCGTGCTGCTTCCGCTCGCGCTGGCCATGCTGCTGCTGTCCTTGGGCGTCTGCGTAGCGGCAGGTGTGCAGGCGGCGCTGCCACGTCACAAGGCGAGCTGGTGGTCGCGGCCGCTCGTGGCGCTGTTGTTCCTGCTGCAACCCGTCGTGCGCGGCGCGGCGCGATACCGCGGGCGACTGACGTTTACGCCCGCGGCACGAGCGCCGGAGGAATCCCTGGACTCGGTAGCGTTGCGCGCCCGCGGCGCGGCGCTCGACCGCGTGCAATACTGGGGCGAGCGCCCCCTGGACCGCGTGGCGTTCGTGGCGGCGATTCTGGCGCGGCTCGAACGGCTCGGCTGGCCGCACAAGACGGACATCGGCTGGAGCGAGTTCGACGTGGAAATCTACGGCAACCGTTGGAGCAACCTGCAACTCACAACGGCGACGGAAACGCACGCGGGCGGTCGCCAGCTCGTGCGATGCCGGCTGAAGGCAGTGTGGTCCCTCCCAGCGAAGGTCGCATTCTGGTCGCTGCTCGGTGCCGAACTGCTCGTGCTGGGTTTTCTCGGCCCGGCTTATCCGTGGCTGTGGCTCGTGCTCCTCTCGCTGCCGGGCGCGTGGTGGTTTTTGCGAAGGCAGAAGCGGCGGTTGCAAAGTATCCTCGCCATTTTTCTCGACGAACTGGCGGCAGAACTGGGTTTGCAGAAGCTTGCTTCCGGCGGTTCGCCGCAAGCAGGGGCCGCGGCCGAAACCCAGTCCGCGGAGGCGCGCGATCGAATTCGTGTTGCGTTGCCAAAGGAACCCGCGCCGGCCAAGCCCTCTTCCTCGTCGCCTTTCACGGAGTCGCCGCCGGCGCAATAAACTTGGCGCGCCGCGCCGCTTTTCGCTACATCATCGGGCGTCACCGACGACGTTTTTTCAAACGCATGATTCAGTATCTCGATTTGTTGCGTCACGTGCTGGAGCAAGGCCGGTTCAAGGCCGACCGCACCGGCACGGGCACGTATTCCGTCTTCGGCGCACAGGCGCGCTACCGGCTGGCGGACGGCTTTCCACTGCTCACGACGAAGAAGGTTCACCTCAAGTCCATCATCCACGAGCTGCTCTGGTTTCTGGCCGGCGACACGAACGTGAAATCGCTCAACGAGCGCGGCGTGACGATTTGGGACGAATGGGCCGGCGAGGACGGTAGCCTGGGTCGCGTTTACGGCGCGCAATGGACCGATTGGCGCGCACCGGATGGCCGCTCCATTAATCAGCTCGACCAGGTGGTGGCCGAGATTCAGCGCAACCCGGACAGCCGCCGGCTCATCGTGACGGCGTGGAATCCCGGCGAGCTGGACCAGATGGCGCTCCCGCCGTGCCACACCCTGTTTCAGTTTTACGTGCGCGACGGCGAGTTGAGCTGCCAGCTTTACCAACGCAGCGCGGACATCTTCCTCGGTGTGCCATTCAACATCGCCAGCTACGCGCTGCTGACGACGATGCTGGCGCAGGTGTGCGGTTTGAGGCCCGGCGATTTCGTCCACACGTTCGGCGACCTGCACCTCTACAGCAACCATGTCGAGCAGGCGAGACTCCAGCTCTCCCGCGAGCCGAGACCGTTGCCGACGATGAAGCTGAATCCGGCGGTGAACAACCTGCACGGTTTCAAGTTCGAGGATTTTGAACTGGCCAGCTACGATCCGCACCCAGCGATCAAAGCGCCGATTGCCGTTTGATTCCACCGGCGGTCTGTGTTTAACCTCCGCGCGAATGCAACCGCTGGAGAGCTACCTTGAAGAATTGGCCGCCTTACGCGCCTCGCGCGCGGTCACGAAGGAAACCTCCGGTTACCCCGCGCTCGCCAAGCTCTTTGACGCGGTCGGCCACACGCTCAGGCCCAAGGTGCGCTGCTTCATCCACCCGAGGAACAGCGGTGCAGGAAATCCGGACGGCGGATTCTTCACTCAGGACCAGTGGAAACAGCAGTCGACGGAAGAGCCGTTTGGGACGCTTCTCCCCGCGCGCGGCGTGGTCGAAGTCAAAGGCACTTCGGAGGAGATCGCCGACACCGCCCAGAGGGATCAAGTCAAGGACTACGTGGCCCGCTACGGCCTGCTGCTGTTGACCAACTACCGCGACTTCCTCCTCCTCAAACGCGGCAAAGGCTGGAAACCCATCGAACTTGAATCCTTCCACCTCGCCGAGAGCGAAGCCGCCTTCTGGATTTGCGCCTTGCATCCGCGCAAGAGCGCGACCGCGCTTGGCGAGCGTTTCACCGAATACTTGAAGCGGGTCCTGCTCCACGCCGCGCCGTTGAACAACCCGAAGGACGTGGCGTTCTTCCTCGCCTCGTATGCGCGCGACGCCCGCGTCCGCGTGGAAGCCGCCAAAGACTTGCCCGCCCTGGCCGCCGTCCGCACCGCGTTGGAAGAAGCCCTCGGCATGAAATTCGAGGCGCAGAAAGGCGAACACTTCTTCCGTTCCACGCTCGTACAAACGCTGTTCTACGGCGTGTTCTCCGCGTGGGTGCTCTGGCACAAGGAAAATCCTCAGCGCAAGAACGACTTCGATTGGAAATCCGCCGCGTGGACGCTCCGCGTGCCCATGATCGCCGCACTGTTTCATCAAGTGGCCGATCCACAGAAACTCCGGCCGCTGGGCTTGGAGGAGGTGCTGGACTGGACCGCCGCCGCGCTCAACCGCGTGGATCGCGCCGCGTTCTTTGAGAAATTCCTGGAGACCCACGCCGTCCAGTATTTCTACGAACCGTTCCTCGAAGCCTTTGATCCCGAGCTGCGGAAGGAACTCGGCGTCTGGTACACGCCGCCGGAGATTGTCGAGTATCAGGTGGAGCGCGTAGACACGGTGCTCCGCGAGGAACTCGACATCGCCGACGGCCTGGCCGACCCGCGCGTCTTCGTGCTCGATCTGTGCTGCGGCACCGCGGCGTATCTCGTCCAGGTGATCCGCCGCATCGTGAAAACGCTCCGGGAGGAAAGGGGCGAAGGCGTGCTCTCCATTGTGGAGGCCAAGCAGGCGGCGATGAAGCGCGTGTATGGCTTCGAGTTGATGCCCGCGCCGTTCGTGGTGGCGCATTTGCAAATGGGCTTGCTGCTGCAAACCCTCGGCGTGGCGCTGGACGACGCCAAGGGCGAACGCGCCGGCATCTTCCTCACCAACTCGCTCACGGGTTGGGATTTCGCGGGCGAGAATCCCCACCTCAAGAACTGGCCGGAGTTGGAAGCCGAACGCGCAGGTGCAGGCAAGGTGAAACAGGAAACCAAAATCCTCGTCATCCTTGGCAACCCGCCGTACAACGCCTACGCCGGCGTCAGCCCGGAGGAGGAACAAGGTCTGGTGGAACCCTACAAGCAGGGATTGATTTCCGACTGGGGCATCAAGAAGTTCAACCTCGACGATCTTTATGCCCGATTTTTCCGCCTTGCGGAGCGGAAGATCGTGGAAAGAACGGGCCAGGGCATCGTCTGCTTCATCTCGAATTTTTCTTACCTGGCCGACCCATCGTTCGTCGCGATGCGGCAACGCTTCCTGAAAGAGTTCGACACGCTCTGGTTCGACTGCCTGAACGGTGACAGCCGTGAAACCGGCAAGGTCACGCCCGATGGCAAGCCGGACCCGTCGGTGTTCTCGACCGACTTTAACCGAGAAGGCATCCGCGTTGGCACTGCCGTGGCTTTGATGGTGCGTCAACCCGAACACGGCAAGAAACCGCGGGTTTTCTTCCGTCAGTTCTGGGGAGTGAACAAGCGCGCGGACATTCTTGAGAGTCTGAAGACGCGGAAATTCAGCAAGCAATATGAGCGCATCGGGCCGACGAAGACCAATCGTTTCTCCTTCTGCCCTTCCGACGTGGCACAGCAATACTATGCCTGGCCTCGTCTGACCGCGCTCTGCGCGGAGCCGCCCGGCAACGGGTTGATGGAAAAGCGCGGCGGTGCGCTGATGGATTTGGACCCGAAGGCTCTGGAAGTGCGGATGCGGCAGTACTACGACCCGAATGTGAGCCTGGAGCAGTTGAAGGCCATCGGCTCGCCGCTTGCGAAAGAGGCGGCGCGCTTTGATGCCCGGAAGGCCCGCGAGAAAGTCCTGGCGGCGGAGGAGTTTCAGCCGGATCACTTGCGCCGCTATGCGCTTCGGCCGTTTGACGTTCGCTGGTGCTACTACAGCGCCGAGCGTCCATTGTGGAATGAACCGCGGCCCAAACTCTGGGCGCAGTGCTGGAAAGGAAATGTCTTCCTGATGAGCCGCCCCGCCGGCGTGGCCAGCCCGGAAGGCGTGCCGTTTTTCTACACGCCGCTCTTGGGTGACAACGACTTTCTGCGCGGTCACGCCTACTACTTTCCGTTCCGCCTCCGCGCCGCTGCGCCCGGCAAGGCGAAGAAGAAAGACGACGGCAATGGCGAGTTCGGCAGCATTCTGCACGAGGCCGCGCCCGCCTACAAAACGGGTGGAGAGAAGATCACCGCCAACCTTTCGCCCGCCGCCCGCGCTTACCTCGCCACGCTGGGCATCAAGAATCCTGACGCCGACGCCGACACCGCCGCGCTGGTTTGGCTCCATGCGCTGGCCATCGGCTACGCGCCCGCCTACCTCGCCGAGAACGCGGACGGCGTCCGGCAGGATTGGCCGCGCATCCCGCTGCCGGCTTCAAAGGCCGCTTTGCTCGCGTCGGCGGATTTGGGCCGGCAGGTGGCGGCGTTGCTCGACACCGAAACGCCCGTGCCCGGGGTCACCGCCGGCAAGCTGCGGCCCGAGTTGAAGAGCATCGCGGAACTTCAGGCGACCGGCTCGCCGGATTTCCGCGTCACCGCCGGCTGGGGGCACGCGGGCAAAGGCGGGGTGACGATGCCCGGCAAAGGCAAATTGGAAACGCGCGGCTACACGGCGGAGGAAGCGGCAGCTTTGCAGGGTAGGGCGCGCTGTCCTCAGCGCGCCGCCGATGCCAGTGAGACATCCGAAGCCCGGCGCGGTGAGGACACCGCGCCCTACCTGGAGTTGCTCGGCCCTGCCACGCACGACGTTTTCCTCAACGGCAGCGCTTGCTGGCGCAACGTGCCGGAAAAAGTCTGGGACTACACGATTGGCGGCTATCAAGTCATCAAGAAGTGGCTGAGCTACCGTGAGCTTGACTTGCTGGACCGCGCCCTCACACCGGACGAGGCGCGCGAAGTCACGCACATGGCCCGCCGCCTTGCTGCCTTGGTTCTGCTTCAGCCGGAGCTGGACGCGAATTACCAGCGCGTGAAAGCCAAGACCTTTGATTGGAAGCCATGATTGCCGAACAATTGGAATTGGGTCAACGAGTCAGCCGGGCGGCCACAGCCCCACGACCCCGCGGCCCGTTTGAAGTACCGCCCGGCGATTTCGCGCGCCCCGGCTTGGTAGATCGCGGTTTCGTCGAGCGTTCCGTTGCGGCGATGCGTGAGATACCGGGCGCGGAGCACCAGTTGCGCGAGGACATGGCGGAACGCCTCGAATGCATCCGAGCGATTGACCTGGTTTATCGGGATGAGTTGAACGCCTGGGCGGCCGCAACTCGCGAACGGCTGTTCCTGGAGTACTTCACAGCGGATGCGATCCTGCAGCATTTGAAACCGAGCGCCATGACGAGTTGAATGTCGCTCAATGAGCACCCGCACCTCTCCTTCGGCGGCGAGCCTTCCCCAGCGGCGGGTTGGCGGTCCGCGGTTTTGGCAGCTTGACCCGGCCATCACGTTCTTGAACCACGGCTCGTTCGGCGCCTGCCCGCGTCCGGTGCAGGAATTTCAGCGCCGGCTTCAAGAGCGCATGGAGCGCCAACCGATGCGGTTTTTCGTGGACGACTTCGAAGCACTCTGGGACGAGGCGCGACGCACGCTGGCACGGTTCGTCGGCGCGGCCGCGGATGATTTGGTGTCGGTGCCGAATGCGACTTGCGGCGTCAACGCCGTGCTGCGGTCGCTGCGGTTCAAGGCGGGCGACGAACTGCTGGTCACGGACCACGAATACAACGCTTGCCGCAACGTGCTGAATTTCGTCGCAAAGGAATCGCGGGCGCGTGTTGTCGTGGCGCATGTTCCGTTTCCGGTCCGCTCCGATGAACAAATCGTCGAGAGCGTCCTGGGCAAGGTCACGCGGCGAACGCGGCTTGCGTTGCTTGACCACGTCACGAGTGCCACCGGGCTGGTGCTGCCCATCGAGCGGCTGGTGCGGGAACTGGAGGCTCGGGGCGTGGAGACGTTGGTGGACGGGGCGCACGCGCCAGGCATGGTGCCGCTGAACTTGCGGCGGCTCGGCGCGGCCTACTACACCGGCAACTGTCACAAATGGCTGTGTGCCCCCAAGGGCGCCGGCTTTCTGCACGTGCGGCGCGACAGACGAATGCTCGTCCGGCCGCCGGTCATCAGCCACGGCGCGAACTCGCCGCGCACGGATCGCTCTCGCTTCCTGCTCGAATTCGGCTGGATGGGAACGGACGATCCCTCGGCGTGGTTGAGCGTGCCCGAGGCGCTGCGGTGCGTGGCCGCGCTGCTGCCGGACGGTTGGCCGCAAGTCATGCGCCGCAATCGGGAGCTTACGCTGGCCGCGCGAGGACTGCTGTGCGAGTCACTGGAGATTCCGCCGCCTTGCCCGGAGGCGATGATCAGATCGCTCGCCTCGCTGCCGCTGCCGGATGCCACGGTTAACGGGCGCGCGCACATCCTGCATGGACTGGACCGGATGCGGGACGACTTGCTGCGCGGTCACCGCATCGAAGTTCCAGTTTTCCCATGGCCGGCGCCGCCGAAACGCCTGCTCAGAATCTCGGCGCAACTTTACAACGCGCTTCCGGATTACCTCCGGCTGGCCGAAGCGGTGAAACACCTGCTCGCCAATGGCGCTTCGCGCAACGGTTCGCGCCGCCGAACATGAAGCCTCTCCAAGCGATTGCCGCAATGTCGCTCAACCGTGTCATTGGTGTGGGCAATCGGATTCCTTGGCATCTGCCGGAAGATTTCAAGTGGTTCAAACAGGTGACCACCGGCCATGTGCTCGTGCTGGGCCGCAAGACTTTCGAATCCATCGGCAGACCCTTGCCCAACCGGGAAACCATCGTTCTCAGCCGCTCATCTTTTTCGCGTCCGGGCGTGCGGACGGCACGGAGTTTGGAGGAATTGCCCGCACTGGTGGCAGAGCGGCAGGCTTTCATCTGCGGCGGGGCGCAGGTTTACGCGGAGGCGCTGCCGCTGTGCTCGGAGCTTTTCCTCACGCTGGTGAAACGCACGGTTGAAGGCGATGCGTTCTTCCCGCCGTTTGAGGATGCGTTCGAGTTGACGGATGAAATCCGCGACACGCCGGAGTTCAAGATTCTGCATTACCGGAGCCGGAAGCGGCAAAGTTGAGCCGCGCGGAGGGCGCAAGGGTGCGAAGCTCGACTGGCTCCCCCTCGCCATCTTCACGTCCTTCGCGCGACGCCTGACTTTGGACTTTAGAATTTGGACCTTGGACTCTAACTTCCGCCCGCGATGTCGCAAATGCTCAAGTCTTCCGGCGCGATGGCCGCCGCCACGCTGCTCAGCCGCGTGTTGGGCATGGTGCGGGAAATGGTGTATTCGCGCTTCATGGGCACGACCTGGGTGGCCAGCGCGTTCCTGCTGGCGTTCCAAATCCCCAACCTTTTCCGGCGGTTGCTGGGCGAAGGCGCATTAACGGCGGCGTTCATCCCCATCTTCAAGGAGAAGGAAAAACTGGAGGGCGACGCGGCGATGTGGCGCGCGGCCAGCGCGGTCATTTCCGCGCTCATCGTCGCGGTCAGCGTCGTGGTGGCGTTGGGCTTCGTGGGAGTGTCGCTGGCGCTGGCTTACGGCAGGCACGTGGACGGGGACACGACGCGGTTCAGCGGCAATACGCTGCTGATGCTCGAACTGCTGCGGGTGATGCTGCCTTACCTGGTCCTCGTCTGCCTGGCGGCGGTGATGATGGGCATGTTGAACGCACGAGGGCATTTCTTCATCCCGGCGATGGGAGCGACGACGCTCAACGTGGTGATGATTGCTTCCGTGTTCTGGCTCGCGCCGCGATTTGGCCACGAACTGCCGGCGCACAGGCGGTTGCCTGTCCAGATCTTCGCGCTGGCGATTGGCGTGCTGGCGGCCGGTGTGGCGCAAGCGGCGTTTCAGGTGCCGTCGCTGTGGCGCGATGGTTTTCGCTATCGGTGGGTGACGCCATGGCGCGACGAAACTGTACGGCGCGTCTTGCGGCAAATGATTCCCGGCATCGTGGGCGTGGCGGCGTTTCAAATCAACGTGGTGCTGACGCAAGGCCTCGCCTACTGCTGGGTGGACGATTACATCGTCGCGTCGTTCCAATACGCCGTCCGCCTGATGGAACTACCGCAGGGCCTCTTCGGCATTTCGCTCGCGACCTACCTGCTGCCGACACTCGCCGGCCTGGCCACGGAGAAAAAGTACGACGACTTCCGGCAGGAACTCCGTCAGGGAGTCGGGTACCTGGTTTTCACGAACGTCATCGCCTCGGTGCTCTTGCTCGTGCTGGCGGAGCCGATCATCCGGCTGTTGTTTGAAGGGCGGAAATTCGACGCCACTTCAACGGCGCAGACGACGCTGGCGCTGGCGTGCCTCGCGCCGGGCCTGGTGGCGTTCTCCATGGTCAACGTATTGGCGCGGGCCTTCTTCGCGCTGGGCGACACGAAGACGCCGATGAAAACCAGCGTGTTTTGCCTGATCTTGAATCTGCTGCTCGCGTTCGCGCTGGTGTGGCGCTTCAAGCAAGGCGGTCTCGGGATCGCCAACACCATCACGGCGATGCTCAACGTCGGTTTGCTGACGTACGCCTTGCGGCGGAAGCTCAAGCGCCTGGAGTGGCAACCGCTCCGCGCGACGTTGTTGCCGGTGGCCGGCGCCGGGGCGTTGGCGGGTCTGGTGGCGTGGGGTGGCTGGCGGTGGTGGGAATGTGCGCTTGGCCACTGGACGCTTGCGCTGAAGCTGGGGGCGGTGTTTGTACCTGCGTGCGTGGCGGGGTTGCTTTATTGGCTGCTCACCTTGGCCGGCAAGGTGCCTGCCGCCTGCGACATCACGCACGTCGCTTTCTCCCGCTTGCGCCGGTCGCCTTGAACCGCACCTGCGGACTGACACGCGTGCCGGCGATTCAACCTCCGCTCAGCCCGCCGACGCGTATTCCTCGTCCGTCATGAGGTCCATGCCCAGCAAGATGTAATCGTGCGGGCGGTATTTCATGTCGCGGAGGTAGTCGCGCAGACGAACGAGTTCGCGGAAGCCGAACTGCATCAGCGCGCGGATGGCCACTTTGCGTTCGCCGTTGAATTCAGCCTCGAGCTTCTTCAGACCGCAGTATGGCGCGACGTGGAGTATTTCTTGCGTGAGCAGTTTGGCCACGTCCAACCCTCGGTAATCCGGATGCGTGAGCATCGTCACCAAGCCGATGTGCCGTCGCCAACCGCCCTGGCGCTGGTGCAGGGTCGCCTCGCCGACAACCTTGCCCTTGGTGAGCATCAACAACGTGAGGTTTTGCTCGTAATCCAGCCGGGCGCACCACTGGTGCAACAGCCGTTTGTCCGTAATGGGGCGCTTGATGAACAGGCGTTCCTCCTCTGGCACATCGGCGAAGAACTTCCTCAGCCGCACTTCGTCCTGCTTGTGGAGCGGGCGGATGATGCAAGCCGTGCCGTCGCGGAGGCGGACCTCCATCGGATATTTGTCGAGAGCGAATTCGAGTGACATAATTTTGCGGTTCCTTGTCGCCCCAAACTACCCCATGAGTCAATAGAAAACCAACCTAAGCAAAAGATATTGCGCTAACTAACTAATGTCATCGCGGCGGATTCTAGACGGAGATGCGGTTCGGCGGTTTTGAGCAGAGGCTCGCCCGGACCGGTCTGAAGCACTAGAGTTGGGGCGACATGCACGCGGTGACGGAGAAAGAGTTGCTCGCCCGCTGCCGCCGCGGGGAAGCGGAGGCGTGGGACGAGTTGTTTGACCGGCACTACGCCGCTGCGGGCCGCTTCATTTTTCAACTCAGCCATGATTTCAGGCCGGAGGACGTGGAGGAAATCTGCCAGGAGACGTTCCTGGCGGTGATTCGTAATCTGTCGTCGTTCCACGGCCAGAGCCGGTTTCAGACGTGGCTCTTTCGCATCGCCACGAACAAGGCGCGCGACTTTCGTGAGCGGCAGCAGGCCGCCAAGCGCGGCGGCGGCCAAACCCCGCTGTCGTTGCAAGCCGAGGATCCCGAGAGTGGCTTGACCCTGGATCCACCCAGCCCCGCGTTGCCGCCGGACGCCACGCTCCTCGGAGCCGAGCAGATGGCGCTGGTCCGCGCTGCGCTCGACCAACTCGGCGAGCCGTGCCGTGAGATCATCGAGTTGCGTTATTTCGGCGATCTGAGCTACGAGGAGTTGAGCGCCGAGTTGAAGCTGAATCCCAAGACCGTCAGTTCCCGGTTGAGCAAATGCCTGGACCGGCTGGAGGAAATCGCGCGCAAGGTTTTTCCCGGGGAGAAATCCGCGGCATTTCCGTCTAACATCTAACGGTGAGCCATGAATCCTGAACGACCAATCGAGAAACTGCTGCAAGCCTTCGCGCGAAAGCGGCGCGAGCAGGCGGGCGATGGCTTTGACTTGCATCCGGCGACGCGCCGGCTGTTGCAGGGTGAAGTTGCGCGCCAGTATGGCCGGACCGGCAGCGAATTCGCGGGGTGGGCGTGGGCGAGGTTGTGGCCGCGCCTGGCCTTTGCCTCGGCGACGCTTGCGGTGCTCGTCGTCGCGGCGGTAATCCTGATGCCGCCGGGGCAAAAACCTGAAAAAACCCTGTACCTTGCGAAGGGCGAGGTCGCAGCACGACCGATTGGAGTTGCGCCAATTCCGAGGCCGTCCGCTGCTCCAGCGCCGGTCGCGGAAGGTCCGCTGGCCGACAAACTGCCCGCGCCGAAGACGGTTCAATTCGCTAACAAACACCTCGCCACGGGGCCTGCGCGTGCAATGATGCCGTCCGAGCCGGACCAAGCAGTTCGCAATGAAGCTGTGCAGGAGAGAGCTGTGAGCCCTGCCGAAGTCTCGGCGATCACGGACAAACCGAAGTCTTCGGCTGACGGTTTACGTGCACCGGTCACGCAGGCGCCAACCCCGCCGGAAACGCTGCTGGTGCCGGCCACGCCAATCGCGGCACTCGCGGAGAAACGCCCCGCTTCGCTGGCGGTGACTGCGAAAGACGTGTCGGCCGCGCGCGAGCCCCGTGCGAAGACAGAATTGGAACCGAAGCTGGCGCTTGCCGATAGCCAGGCAGATGCAGCCCAAATGAAGGAGCGTTTCGCCGGCGTCGTGTTCGCGCGGAAGGCGCGGTCGGAGGCGGACGCCAACATGCTGGTTCGCGGCGAACCGGAACCAGCGTCGCGAGAATGGGCCTTCGACCAAAGCACGCAGAAACAGTACTTCGCCAACCGGACCGCGGCGCTGACGCGCACACGTCGGCAACAAGACGTGGCGCAAGTGATTCTCAACTCTTTCCAATTGGAACAGCGCGGGCCGGAGATCCGCATCGTGGATGAGGATGGCTCGGTTTACACAGGGACCGTGCAGTCAGCCGATACGTTGCCACGGTCTGGAGCGGCGAAGCCGAAAGCAGCGACAGTTCCGACAGTTCGTTCGCCCAGGGCGCATGGATCGGCCTACGGTGTGGCGAAGCCGGCAGAAGTTCTTCCGGCGGCGGCGCCCGCCGCGCAGTTCCTGAACTTCACCGTGCGCGGCACGAACGCGACCTTGCGACAGGCCTTGGAGTTTGTGGGGAACCTCCAGCCCGACCCTGCGGCTTCGCGGCGGATGCCGAGCAATCAAGTTCAAACCGTTTCCGTGCTCTACCAAAACCAGTCTCCCGCTCAGCGCCAAAACCCAAGCCAGCTTCTCAATTCCCGCATCACGGGTCGCGCCCGTCTGGCCAATGGCGCGGAACTGGAAATCAACGCCGTGCCGCTGGCGGTGGACGTCGAAGCGGGCCGGAAATGAGAGCTTGCAATCGCCGCGGGATTTCGTAGCTTGGCCGCGCCTGATCGGAAGCGAGCGTAGCTCAGTCTGGTAGAGCGTCACCTTGCCAAGGTGAATGTCGAGGGTTCGAATCCCTTCGCTCGCTCCATATTCTCTCCCCTTCGCAAAAGGTGTTTACACCTATCGCCCCTGGGGAGAAGATTCCATGCGGAAATGGGCGTGTGGCGGAATTGGCAGACGCGCAAGACTTAGGATCTTGTGGAGCAATCCTTGCAGGTTCGACCCCTGTCGCGCCCACCAACTTAACTCCACGCTTTCACCTGTTCCGTCCGCTCGCTCGCTCCCTTTCCTCGTTCCGCAGTTGGATCAACTTTCTCTCTTCTGCCGCCCACACGGGCTCCCGGGAGTACTTGAGGATCATCTTCGATGAAATCCCGGCCTTCAGCACCACCCGCGCTCGCAGGTAAGAGGCGTGATCCGCGCCTGAGCGTGGAAGCAGATCGGCGATTTCTTCGGCCTCGGGCACGCGCCCTATTACCAGTATTGGAGCACGCCGATCCAGATTGGTGTGGACACTCTCTCACACAGCTTCTCACACACTGGGGCGAGGCGCGCGGCGTGATTTGCGAAGGGCGTGGTCAAGTCCAAACGAGTTGTGGGCGTCAAGTTCAGCAAATTGATCATGGTAGATTGCTGGGTAAATGCAGGCGGCGGGGATAGCGAGCCCCTCAGCTCGCCGCGCCGCCGGTCGAATGTCATGCCGCCATCGCCAGGTTTGTTTTCATCGGTTTGATCGGTTCGCGCAAGAGGTCGGCCTTCAAGTAGCGACTGCCTTCCATCCCTGCCTTGTGTTGCTCGGCCGCCACCGCCCGCACCAGCCGCAGACCCCTGGCTTCGTCGGGAAAAATCCGCACCACTCGCGCCCGCCGCTTAATCTCTTGGTTGGACCGCTCCAGCAAGTTCGTGCTCTTCAAATGTGTGGGGTGCGCCACGGGCAGCCGGTAAAACGTCCCCGTCTCTTCAATGTTCGCCTCCACCCACGCCCAGAGCTTCGGATTATTGGCCGCTTCCCTTCTCCAGCCACGGCTTCAAATCCCGCCGCGCCTCGGCCACGTTCCGCCGCTCATACATCCAGCGCAGCTCCTGTAGGCAATCGTCATCGGCCTGGCACGGCAGGTAATCCAGCGCGTTCCGCAGGAAATGCACAGAGCACCGCTGCCACCACGGCCCGGGCCGCACCTCCTGGATCGCCGCTTTCCACCCCGGATGGTCGTCGCTCACCACAAACCACGCGTCGTGCCGCCCGCGGTCCTTCAAGGGCAGCAAGAACCTCCGACCGCGTCCACCAAGCGCCAAGCGCCTCGTCGAAAGATCCTCCGCCCGCGCCACGGCATCGCTGGCTAAGGATTCAGGTTGCGAATTCGCGGTCCCGAACCTTGAGGTCGTTACCCGGATTATCCAATTGCACGCCTCGTTCGTCGGTGGCGCTCCCTCCGCATTTCGACTTGACAGGCTCGGACTGGTTCGTGGCTTAACGGTCAATCGAAAAGCCAGCCCCAGGTCCGCGAAGCTTCTTGTCTGACCGGCCAAAAAATCGTTCATGGCGTCAGAACTCGGCCAGAATCGCCAGGGAACTTGTTCACAAAACCGCCTTGCCCCACCCCCGCGCGAGTGAACAACTCCGCAGCCGAAGCCTGGCGCACAGCGCATTGACGCGGATTTGCTTGCGTTCCCCTCCTCTTGGGCCAGCCACGCTTTTGTGAACAACCCTGTGGACAACAATCGGTGGTCAGATTCGAGAATCGTGATACGATGTCCGCAGTTCATTGAAAGAGCGGAGATGGAAGGCGGTGTTCAACAGAGTGCCGCCGGAAGTTTCCAGGATAATCCCAGGTGACTGGGGAAAGGTCGAGTCCGGCTGGTGGGCTCGGCCCCTCTTAAGGCGTGCCGCAAGGTGCGCGGGCGGAGGCAGGATTCACCGGCTCCTCTGGCACGTTCGCGCGTGTCAGTCATGCGAACTAGGAGCTTGGCGGCGGGGAGCGATTAGAAACCGCTTCGAGCCGGGTCAAGTAGCCCAAGCGAGTTTCGAGCTTGGGCGAATCGCAGTTACCCAGAGGGTATTTGGTTGCTACTGCGCACCAGAACGGGGCGGGCGGCAAAGGCGGTCCCGGCGACGGGGTCGCTCTCCGAAATCCATCGAAAGGTGGACAAAGGGGACGCCAACCTTGAGAAGGACACCGGGTCCGGGCAAGACCCGTGAAAACCTTCCGGAACGGCGGCGATGCTACAAACGGCACCGCTGGCTTGTGAGCGAAAAGCAACCTGAGAGTTAAGAGGCGAGACCCGTGGCACTGGGTTAACGCGCCGTTAACAGCGGCGGCTGCCCCAGCGCTAAGCGGTGGAGACGCGGAGAACAAGTCACAAACGTGTCTTCATCTGGTTCGCAGGCCGGTGGCGCAACCATCAGCCGAAGCGAGCTGAAAAGCCTCACTCGAAATCCTGCGACCGCAAGGCGCAGGACGGCCCTGCTATGAGGCCGGAAACTCCGCTTGCCGTGGAGAATGGCGTCGGGAAGCCGGCAGCCCATGAGGCGCCTAATGTCGGCACGGGAAAGAGAGCGTGGCGAACTCCCATCCCCCGATTTGTCCCTGCTTGGCCGCAAGGCTGGGCAGGGACTTATCGTTTTTGGGGAAGCGAACGTCCAACCTGCATTCCGCAATTGAGGATGTGGCGAGGTTTGGATTGCGCCAGCAAGTCCTTGCGGTCAGCTTTTTAGGCATGGCATTCATGCTGCCGAAACATGCGTCGCCGCACGGCTTCAGCCGGGAGACGCCCGCCCCGCGGCGCCGGGTGCCAGCAACCCAACTCTCCCCGGCGACCACTTTCAGGTCTCGCCCCCACCCCAGCCACGCCCCCGCTGCTCCGCATCGGCGGCGCGGCGTGGTGTCCGCAGCGGCTCCAGAGCCGGCCAAACCTGGCAGCGCCGCGCCAATGCATGCCTCGCATGCAGCAGACTGAAGGCGACGACGGCTGAGCCAACACCCGCAACCGGAGACGAAAGACGATGGAGAGTTCATGAAGGCCATTCCCGTTGAACGCCCACCAACCATGCAGCGATTTTCCGACGGGGCCTCGCGCGGTGCAACTAACAATCCCCCCAGACTCAGAACGGCTTGCCACGGGCGCGAGGCTGATTTAGAAGACCCATAGTATGGCGACTGAGCCTCGGACTCCATCGCACCAACTCCGTTACTACATTGCGCCCGGCGCCCCGCCGACCCGCGAGCAGGCAGACGGCACCGAAGCGTTCATGCGCCCGGAAGTTGGATTTACGCCCCAGTGGTATCGCCACTACTGCGATTTGGATTTCGGCGAGCGCTGGCACACCGACCCGGACATGCGCCTGAAGGGTTGGGAGCGGATGCGCCAGGAACTGCGAGAGCGTTTTCCCGGCCGGAACATCGGCGGCTGCGAGAGTGACGCCCCGCCGGACTTGCTGACCGGCGTGTACGGCGGTTGCGTGGTGGCGTCCATCTACGGCCTCGGGATTCAGTTCTGGCCAAACAACTGGCCGGCGTCCTCGCACGGGCGCGAATTGTCCGACGCTGAAGCCGACGCGCTGGTGCCGGCGGACCTGGAGTGGAACGCCTGGTTCGCCGATATCCTCCGGCAAATGGACCGCATCGAGCAGTTGACCGGCACCATTCGCGGATTCTTAAACTGGCAGGGCGTCCTCAACACTGCGTTCCGCCTGCGGGGCAATCAAATCTTTCTGGACTTGGTGGACAATCCGGAGCGTGCGCGCCGGATTTTCGGCTGCGTCGCGGACACGATGCTGGATGGTTACCGGCGCGTGCACGCGCGCCAGCGCCAGACGGGCTTGGATTACCAGTTCGGCACGACCGCCAACTGCGTGGTCAACATGATCAGTCCGAAACATTACGAGGAATTCCTCCTCCCGTTCGATCAGAAGCTCCGGTCGGCCTTCGCAAACTTCGGCATCCACAACTGTGCCTGGAGCGTGACGTCTTATGTCAACGCGTACGCCCGCGTGCCCAAGCTGGGTTACCTTGACATGGGCTTGGCCTCGGATCTCCCCGCCGTCCGGCGACTGTTCCCGAACGCGCGTCGCTGCCTGCTCTACTCGAGCAAGGACCTGCTCAACAAGACGGAGGCGCAAATCCGGGCGGACTTCGAGCGCATTGCCCGCGAGTTGGGCCCGTGCGATCTGGGGCTGCCGGACATGGACCTGGGAATGCCGGATCAGCGCATTCGCTTCGCTTTGGATCTCTGCGTGGAGTTGAGCGAGAAACACGGCGAACGCGCTCAACAACCTCCGGGCTGACCTCCCAAGGAGTCGGTCCTGAAAAACGGTTTCAGGACCGACTACTGATCACAGGCGCGCTCGAACAAAACACCGCGTCGAGCCAAGCGATCCGTGTTCTGGGTATTGACGGCCTGATTGCCGTAGGCTCGAACAACTCGACAAAGATAGCGTCCTGCGGGCCACCGGTGTCATTTGGCAACAGCCGGCTGGCTCTGGAGTGGATCGGCGCCATTGTGAGCCAGCCGCCGCGATGATCCGTCTGCGCGAAGCGAAAGTCAGCGAGGCGTTGACGAAGTCATTCAGTAGTTCGTGAACGCGCCGTCTTCCCGTTTCCAGTGCGGCGGCTCGGTCATCTCGGCGGGATGGCGACGCACGGCCTCGACGTTGAACTTCACGCCTGGTCCGGCGGCGCGCGGGATGGTCGGATGCCCGCGCTTGAGTTCAAACGCGCATTCAAAGGCATCTGGCAACATCTCGTTGGGCGGCGCGAGTATTTCTTGCGGGCCGGCATTCTCGCACGCCAACGCGAGATGCAGGGATGCGGCGGTGCAAACCGGTCCAAGGGGATTGTGGAGCAGGAGTTTGATGAAATGCGTCTCAGCCATCGCCGCGATCTTCCGCCCCTCGGTGATGCCGCCGGCAATGCACAGGTCGGGGCGAACGAAGTCCACGAGTTCCTCTTCGATGACGGTGCGAAACTCCCATTTGCCCGCCCGTTGCTCGCCGGCGGCTAGCGGCACGTTTGTGTGCGCGCGAAGGTGGCGGTAGCCCGAGGGATGCTCGGAGCGAATCGGATCTTCGATGACGAACACGCGCAGCGGTTCGCCCTCGCGGCAAAACCACACCGCCTCCGCCGGACTGAGCCGCGTGTGCAAATCCACCATCAGTTCGAGCTTGTCACCCGCTGCGTCCCGCACGGCCCGAAGCTGGCGCAGCGTTTGGCGCATCGCCTCGGTCGGATTGAACACGTCGTTCACGGCGTTGGGCGAGGCACGGAAGTATTTCCACCCGTCCGCCATGGAACGTTGGGCGATGTCCCGCACTTCGTTCAAATCCGTAGGCTGGCGTCCGGCGGCGACCGGCTGCGGCGGATGTTCCATGGCAGAAGTCAGGTAACCGGGCTGAAAGAAACACTCGACGTGATCGCGACAACGGCCGCCGAGCAGTTCAAAAACCGGCACGCCGAGCGCTTGGCCTTTGATGTCCCACAACGCGATTTGGATGCCGTGCTCGGCAACGAATTCCAAGTCCGGCTGCGGCTCGGTCGCCAGCACCCGCATCTCGAAACCCGCAGCTCGCCGCGCCACCGCCCGACCAATTTGGCCCAGGCCCACGATGCCGAGTGTTCTTCCCCATGCGGCCACGCCCATGCCGCGCTCGTAGATGCCGGCGCAGATGCGTTGATGGAAGTGGGGGATTTGCCGGGTCACGGCCAGCAGCAACGCCCACGTCATGTCGGCCACGCCTTCCACGCCTTCTTTGACCGGCGCGTTCGTGACTGCGATACCGTTCTCCGTAGCGGCGGCGATGTTCAGCCAGTCGTAGCCACTGGCGGCGAGGGACAGAACCTTGAGCGACGAGTGTCGGCGCATGTGCTCCGCGCGCGGCAGGTCGCGAATCGCTGCCGGCAGAATCAGTGCCTCGGCGTCCTGGAGTGCGGCGTCAACATCGTTCTCCCCCAGCGCGCGGAAACCGGGTCCGGCGCCAATCCAGCCCCGATGCGTCAAGCCGCGCGCGATGCGCCTCGAGCACTTCGAGGCACGTCGGATTCAGAATCACGAATTGCGGTTTGCGTTTCATGCGCGGGCCACGACTTGCGATTCGCAGAATTCGAGCAGACCGGCCAGGCCGCCCTCGCGTCCGAATCCCGACCGTTTGAAGCCACCGAACGGCGCTTCCGGCGTCGGCCCGGCGCCGGTGTTGAAACCGATGTGGCCGAATTGCAATTGGGCGGCGAGGCGGTTCAGCCGCGCCGCGTCCTGTGAGAACGCATACGCAGCCAAGCCATAGCAGGTTTCGTTGGCGGTGGCGACGGCTTCCGCCTCGGACGCGAACGTCGCGATGGCAATCACCGGGCCGAAGGTTTCCTCGCGGCAGACGAGCATGTCGCGGGTCACGCCGGTCAGGACGGTCGGCGGGAAAAACGCGCCCCAGTCGTGGACCAGCGGCGCGGGGTCGCTGCCGACGATGCGCCGCGCGCCGCGTTGCAAAGCGTCGCGGACGTGGGCTGCAACCTTTTCGTATTGCGCCCCGTCAATCAGCGGGCCGAGGTCGCTCGCGGGGTCCAAACCGTCGCCCACGCGCAACTTGCTGACCCGCTCTGCGACCAGGGCGGTGAACGCCGGCGCTACGCTTTCCTGCACCAGCACGCGGTTGGCACACACGCAGGTTTGTCCGGCGACCCGAAACTTGTTTGCCATCAGCGCGTCGGCGGCAACTTGCAGGTTCGCATCCTCGAACACAATGAACGGCGCGTTGCCGCCGAGTTCCAGCGTCAGTCGTTTCAGACGCGGCGCACTCTTCGTCGCCAGCCACTCGCCGATTTCGGTCGAGCCGGTGAAACTGATGATGCGCACCGACGGATGCGTGCAAAGCGTTTCGCCAATTGGGCCGGCCCGACCGACCACCACATTGAGTCGCCCGGCAGGGACGCCGACCTGTTCGGCCAGATGGCACAAAGCGATCATGCTCAGCGGCGTTTGCCGTGCGGGTTTGATGACTGCGCCGCAACCGCTGGCAAGCGCCGCGGCGACTTTCTTTCCCATCATGGCCAGCGGGAAATTCCACGGGGCAATCAGGCCCGCGACGCCCGCCGGCCGGTGGTGAACGGTCCATTCGCAGTTGCGCATCCTCCCAGGGACGATTTCCGATTCGAGCCGGTGCAGTTGCGCAGCGAAAAAGCGGAAGAAACCGCAAGCGTATTCCACCTCGACGACGGCCTCCTTTAGCGGCTTGCCGTTCTCGCAGGTGATAATGCGCGCGAAATCCTCCTTCACTGCCAACAGGCGGTCGTGAAGGGTTTCGAGCCAACGGCGGCGTTCCGGCACCGGCACATCCGGCCGCAACGAACGCTCTGCGGCCACGATGGCGGTGACGGTTTCCGCCGCGCCCATGTTCGGCAGCCGGGCGAGCAGGACACCAGTGGCGGGATTGATCACGTCGAAGCTGCCGCCCGGGACTTCGGTGATCCACTGGCCGCCGATAAAGCCGCCCACTTTGTCCAACAGTTTCGATTCCATAGTCACTTCACTTCCTCCAAGCGGTTCAGGAATTCGGTCGGTCATTTGCGCGGTGGCAAGCCTTCCTCCGAGGTCCGGTGTTTGGGCGACGGCCACATGACAGCGGCATTGTCATGGGACTTTCGGCTGTTGGAACAGCGGCAAGTCCTCGCTGTCGCAGCAACCGGTCCATTGCTGGCTTTTCTTGGCCGCATCGAGGATGGCGAAAGGCTGACGCCCGTTTGTGAACACGCTGCGAGTCTCCTTGTGCATCCCGGTCGGCGTCAATTGCTGATTCTGCGGCAGTGCATCGGGCGGCATGGTTTGACATGACGCCGCTGTCCAACTACACCCTCGCTCAATGAACCGCGCGTCAGGAGTTGAACGACTTCTTCACCAAGCTGAAGCGACTGGGAACCAGTGGACAATTTCACGTCGAGCCTTCCTCAAGACATCCGCAGTCGGGGCCGGCGGTCTCACGCTGGCCAGTCCTGCCGCGTCGCCGCCGCCGGCGGCTGAACCGGACACCGTGCGCGACCGGTTGTGGATCTTCACCTGCGCTGCCAACAGCGATTTCATCCACCTACGTCGCCGTTCTGTGATGACGCCGGTCGAGGGCGCGTTTTTTCTGGGCGTGCCCAACATCATCGTCGTCCAATCCAGCGCCCAGGAAGCGCCGCACGGCCGGCTGCAGCCACCGTTCGCGCAATACTTCGTGGCGATGCGACCCTTGAAACGGGTCGTATGGTCCGTCGTCGGCAGCGGCGGTTTCCATTCGCTGGAGGAAACCAGGGAGGTGCTGGAGTTGGCGCGGAGGATGCCCAATTTCGCCGGCATCATGCTGGACGATTTCTTCACCGGCGAGAAGGAAGGCAAGCGCGCGCAGTTGACCTTGGAAGAGTTGGCTGACCTTCGCGGCCAGCTTCGCCAGGGTGGCCGAAACCTCGACATCTTTGTGACGCTCTATGCCGACAAGCTGGACCAGCCGATCAGCGATTATCTCAAGCTGGTGGACGTGATCACGCTCTGGACCTCCGATCCGAACCAGTTGGCGCACTTGGAAACGAAGCTCAAGAAGGTCGAGGTGCTGTTTCCTCAGACCAGGAAGATGCTGGGCTGCTACGTGGTGGCCTACGGGCGGAAGGAAGGCACGCCGGTGCCGTGGATGCAGCGACAGTGCGAAGCCGGTTTGCGCTGGCTTCTGGAACGCCGGATTGAAGGCATCATCTTTCTGGGCAACACCACGATGGATCTCGGCTTCCCCTCCGTGGATTGGACGCGGGAATGGATTCAGAAGGTCGGGCAAACCCGTCTCTAAGTCAATCTGGATGCGGGCGAAGTGAACGCGATCCGATTGGCACGGCAAGTCAGGACCGATGTGTTGTTGATGAACGAGAAGCGTGGACGCGCCGCGGCAGGGTCGCTGGGACTTTCCGTCGGCGGCGTGGTTGGCGAACTCCTCCACGCGAGACAGGCGGGCTGGATTGCGGATTTGAAAACTGAGATCATCCGCCTTCGCAGCGAAGCAGGGTTCTGTCTCGACAAGGAGATCGAACGCTTTGTTCTCTCCCAAGTGGGCGGACAAGCAGATTAGCGGCTTGCCACCTTCCAGTTCGGCCCGGGAGTTCAAGTGAAACGTCAGCCCTACTTCAGCAAATGTTCCTTCACGAACAGCACCGTGCTTTGGAACATGAAATCCACGTTGCGCTTCTTCTGGAAACCGTGGCCCTCGTCTTGCGCCATGAGAAACCATGCTGTCCCGCCCTGGTCGCGAATCGCTTTGACCATCTGCTGCGACTCGGAGGCCGGCACGCGCGGATCATTCAGCCCTTGTACGACGAGCAGCGGCTTCCGGATTTTGTCCGCGTGATTCGCGGGCGAAATCTTGCCGAGAAACTCCGCCATCGCCGGGTCGCGTTCGTCGCCGTATTCCACGCGCCGCAAATCGCGCCGGTAATCCTGCGTGTTCTTGAGGAACGTGAGGAAGTTCGAGATGCCCACGACGTCAATTCCGCAGCGGAGGCGGTCGCTAAAATGCACCATGCAGGCGAGCGACATGTAGCCGCCATAGCTGCCGCCGGTCACCGCCACCCGCGATTTGTCGAACCGCTGGTCGCGCGCAATCCAGTCGAGAAACGCGCCGATGTCGCGCACCGTGTCCTCGCGCTTGAAGCCGTTGTCCAGCGTGACGAACGTTTTGCCGTGTCCCGTCGAGCCGCGCACGTTCGGGTAAAACAGGGCGACGCCCGGTTCGCTCATCCAAAAGTTGTTTCGGGCCTGGAAAATCGGCCGTGATTGCCCCTCCGGCCCGCCGTGGATATTGATGAGCACCGGTCGCGGGCCGGGGAACTTCCGCGTGTCCGGCAGGTAGAGGAATCCGGAAATCTCCAAACCGTCGAAGCTCTTGATGCGAACCAGTTCCGGCTCGACAAAGCCGGCCGGGTTCAGCCCGCCGGTTTCGCTCTCGGTCCAGCGCTCCAGCTTGCCGGACTGCGTATCGAGCGAATAGACATCCGCCGGCGATCTGGCCGAGGCGAGGTTGAACGCGAGATCGCGACTGTTCGCGTGCCACTTCAAACCGCCGATGACCCCGAGCGGCAGTTTCGGGGCGCGCAGTTCCCTCCCGGTGTGGGCGTCGAGCAGATGGAGCACGCTTACGCCATCTTCGTTGCGTACGAACGCCAGCTTGCGGCCATCGTGCGAAAGGTCGAGCCCCTCGACATCACCGCGCAGTTTGGGTGCGAGCGGCGTGAGCTGCTTCGTCGCAAGGTCAAAGCGGCAGAGGCGCTGGAATTCGGAATCCTTGTCCGTCGTGACGAAGAGTGACTTGCCGTCCTTCGCAAACGCCGCGTCGCCCCACGCCACCTTCTCCGTGGATTTCGGCGTGAGCAAGTCCATCGCGCCGGTCTTGGCGTCGCACAGATGCAGCCGGCTTTCGTTCACGGAGATGCCTTCCTGCACAAGCAGTTTCGCATCGTCTGGCGACCAATCCATCACGCTCCAGCCGCCGCCTTGAACCTGTGCCAGCAACCGGTCGCTGCCCGGCTCGCGTGGATTCATCACGTAGAGGTCCGTGTCGCGTCCGTTGCGGCGCGTGGACGAGTAGGCGAATTGCGTGCCGTTGTGCGACCAGCGCGCGCCGGTGTTCCTCGACTTGCCGTCCGTCAACAGCATCACGCGTCCATCGGCGAAGTCCTGCCGGTAGAACTGAAAGAATTCGCCGCCGCCCGTGTCCTGCGAGAACACGATGAAGGCGCCGGCTTGTGGATCAAACGATCCTCCGCCCACCGGCTCCGCGGAAAATGTGAGTTGGCGGCGCGCACCGCCGGGCGCCTTGACGACGTGCAACTGCATCGCGTCAGCAAATCGCGTGGCCACGAGTATCTCGCGGCGTCGCGGATGCCAGTCACTGAACCCGGCTGCGCGGAACTCCAGGTAGCGCCCGGCCTCGCGTTTCAATTCGGCGGGAATCGGCGGAATGCCTTCGATCACGAGGTTGTCGGGATTCTGTGCCGAAGAGGCCAATGCCGTGGCGAGAAGAACGGATGTGCTGAGAAAACGAATCTTCATGTCGCCAAAGGAAATAGACGCCGCGTCCATCAGGCGCAACGAAAACCGAGGTGCCGGTTCGACGCGCTGGCGTCTTGGACTCCATCGGCCTGTTTTCGCCTTTCTTGGCCGAGGCCTGCCCCTTGGCCAAAATCGTCAGGTCCAAGGGCAACGACACAAGACGAAACCACCGCGAAACGCGCGAAAACCTTGCGCCGGGGCCTGCTGCGGGATAGCTTCTGCAGCATGATCACGGTTGAAAGCACCGCCGAAAGCACACGCTTGACGATTCCCAAGCACGATGTGCCGCCCGACCGGCTGCGCCCGTTGCTGGACTGGCTGCGCCTGGAAGCCCTTGCGCAACGCAGCCAATTGACTGACGCGGAGGCCGACCGCCTGGCCGAGGAGATGAAGAACGATTGGTGGACCCGGAATAGCGACCGCTTCACCAAACCGGGCCAACCGTGAACGCCGACTGCGTCATCGTTGACGCCAATATCGCCTTCAAAACACTCGTCGCGGGGCGCGGCGATTTGCGCAGTCCCTTAAGCCCCGCCTCGCCGCTCCGGTTTTTCGCTCCCCGCTTCCTGTTCGTCGAGCTGTTCAAGCACAAGGACCGCCTGCTTCACGCCTCCCGCCTGACGGAAGACGAGCTTCTGCAAGGCCTCTACACGCTCGTCAGCCGGATCGAGTTCATCAACGAAACCGACGTGCCGCTCGGCACCTGGATGGAGGCGCACCGGTTGTGCCGCGAGCTGGACGAGAAAGACACGCCCTACGTGGCACTGACGCTCCACTTGGAAGGCCGGTTGTGGACCGAAGATGCCGCACTGAAGAGTGGCTTACAGGCGCGTGGGTTCAACGCGTTTTTCGGGATTTGATACAACCGTGCCGAACACTTGTTGGCAGGCCGGTCGGCCAAAATCATCAGGGCCAAGGGCAACGGCAGGAAACGAAAACACCGCGAACCGCGCGAAACACGCGAAAACGTTTTTTGCCGCAAAAGGGCGCACAGAACGCAAGAATGAATCCTGCTTTCCCCGTTCCGCGATCCGCGTTCCGCGTTCGGTGATTCCGCATCCAGCATTTAGAATCCAGCATTCGATATCCGGTTTCAGCTTTCAGTTTTCCGCTTTCAGCTTTTCCCCCAGACTTCGACTCCAGCGACTATCCGCAAGAGGCGGTCGCGGAAGCTCAACTCACGATGGCGTTGGCCGAAACGCCGCCGCCATTCAAGAGGCGCAAGGGGAAGGCGGGAAGAGCCAGCCACCGCTGACCAAAGCGCGGGGTGAGCGAGCGCTCCGGCAGACCACATGCACGGCTTGCCCGCCACCCTCAACGCCCTCCAAAAGCACTCCGACAGATTCGCAGGACTCCGGGTGGGAAAGCAACGCGAACTGTTGTCCTCTGCTGTGGATATGCATTCCGCAGGAATCCCATGGTGCCGCCATGCAATTCCACCAAGAACTTCGACCACAGAAGGCCAACGCCGACCTCACCCTCGATGATCGGGGTCCAATGCGGCTCGACGTCGTTGCTGCGCACTTCCAAAAAGCCGGGGCCGGCTTGCACCGACTTGATGCCGGTACCATCATCCGAAACGTCTATCACGACCTCCCCATCCGCACTGGCAAATACGCGGAGAGAAATGACCCCTCCCCTGTTGGCTAACACATGCGCGTCAAACGCATTGCACAGCAGCTCGCGGAGCATGAACGATGGGGCGCTGCTCAGCACCTCTGTGCGAAGCTCCAGCAGATCTGATTCGATCCCCTGATCGCGGTACCATGCGACACGGGCAGCCAAGACACTGTCCAGGAGCACCCCGATATGCCTCGGCATCGGTGTCGAGGCAGCCCACCGTGTCCATTCCAGCCTGAGTCCACGTAACATCCTTTGGCGTGCGCGCAGGCACGCCGCTCTGGCGAGGTGTATGTGTGGAATAAATTCCACCTGCCTCGACCAAATCACGCGTTTGCGGGCTGGAACCCCGGGGGCTGATCCCACAAACTGGGTTGGAGCAGCGGCGGATTTCATCATTCCACGTGTCACAATCGAGGTGCAGCGCGATAAGCAGCGGAGGAACCGACATCACTACAACGCTGCCGACGGACTGACGCTGGAATTAGACCTCGCAGCGGGGCAATGCGCAAGTCCTCACATGCGCAAGTCCTCACGATTGCTTCCCGTGTTCAATTCCTAGGTGGTCGTATATTACGCTTGCACCTGCACTGACAACTCGGTTGCAGATTGTCGAGCGCAAACCCGTAAAGCACCCGACGACCTAGAAGCCATCTCATAAACAGTACAATTGGGTTCTTGTACTTTTCTCGTTGATGTATAGGTAGTTATGGATGGACCTGACAGA
>Ga0315277_10001899_pt1 | contig 29522 bp, 25 predicted proteins | sample YL17G05_15_MG_FD_203695 | JGI IMG/M metagenome (GOLD analysis project Ga0315277, IMG submission 203695) | Sediment microbial communities from Yellowstone Lake, YNP, Wyoming, USA - YL17G05_15 | ecosystem: Environmental > Aquatic > Freshwater > Lake > Sediment | place: USA: Wyoming | collected... | reverse complement strand
CATCACCGAGGTGCTCGTCTCGGTGATCGTGCCGGCGTTCGTGATCCCGAACGTGATCAAGTGGCACTGGTGGCGATTCAACGGCTACGGATTCTTCGCGGGCATGGTGGCCGGGACGCTCTCGGCGATCGTGCTGCTGTTCCTGGGCAAGCCCGAGTACGTGGCGTACCTGGGCCTGGAGCCGATCCGGATGCACCCGGTCTACGTCAACTTCCCGATCATCATGGCGCTGGCCACGATTGCCTCGGTGGGCGTGTGCCTGCTGACCCGGCCGGAGAGCGACGCGGTGCTCAAGAGCTTCTACCGCACGGTGCGGCCGTGGGGCTTCTGGAAGCCGATCTATGAGAAGTGCCGGGCCGACGACCCGACGATCCAGCCGAACCGGGACTTCTGGCGAGACTGCTTCAACGTCCTCGTCGGGATCGTCTGGGAACTGGCCATGGTGGCCGCCCCGATCTTCCTGGTGATCCAGCAGTTCGGCAAGATGTTGATCTGCGCGGCTGTGTTCTTGGCGACCTCCACCATCCTCAAGTTCACCTGGTATGACAAGCTCGAGCCGGCCGAAGGCATTGTCCCGCAAACCGGCAAGGTCACCGAAGTCGCCCCTAGCCCCGCGACATCGTGACATTGGCATCGGCTGGGTGCTACCGGCCTCATCCTGCGAGTTGAATCCAGGAGCACTCGCGCCCATGCTGCGACGTCGTGCCCCCGATGCACGACCCGCGAAGGAACGCCTTACGGCGTCACTACGAGCGTCAGCCCTCTTGCGGCACGAGGCGCGTCCAGAAGGCCAGGACGAGCGCACCGAGGATGACGCAGAACCCGGCGACGGCCAGCAGGGGCTGGCCCGTCTGCCAGAGGACAGCCACGACGAGCGAGACGAGGATGCTGGCGACGCCTACGCTGGCCACCGCGGGCAGCCAGGTCTTGAGGCCCTCCGCTTCGGTCAGGCCGGTCATCTTGACGAAGATCCAGAACCCGCTGTCGTTCATCCACGAGCCGATCAGCGCGCCGCCGCCGATGCCGGTGGCCAGCAGGACGGGCGGATAGCCGAGCGAGTCCATCGACGGGACCATGGCGGAGATCATGGCCGAAGCCGTGATCATCGCCACGGTGCTGGAGCCCTGGGCGACCTTCATGATGAAGGCGATGAGCGCACCCATGACCAGGAACATGATGCCACTGCTCTGGCCGGCCGCGCCGCCTTTGAAAACGGCTTCGATGGCCGGGCCGATCTCGGCGGCCTTGAGCATGGCGCCGAAGGCCCCGCCGGCCGCGGTGATCAGGATGATGATACCGCCGCTCATGAGCGAGACTTCGACCACTTTGGCGAGTTCCAGATTCGTCAGCTTGCGTTTGCTCTTGAGGACCCACACGGCGATGGCAGCGGACAGGAGCATGGCGAAATTGACGTTGCCGAGAATGGCCATCACATCCGCGGCCCGCTGAAGCGCGGAAGGTTCCGCCGAGGCGGCCACGGCCTCGACCGCCTGCGCCTTTGCCGCTGCCTTGGCAGCGGCCGAGATAATCGTATTCATCGAGACCAGCACAACCGGCAGCACGATGGGCAGCAGAGAAGGGAGCAACGCAGGCAGTTGATGATCTTCGAGGGGTTCGGCTTCCGTCATGCCATCGGCCAGGGGACGCATCTCGATATGCGTCCGCCGGTCGAGCCACCTTGCAAAGGCCATGCCCGCAAGGGAACAGGGGGCGGCGATGAGCGTGCCGAAGAGAATCATCACGCCGAGGTCGATGCCGAGCTGGTCGGCCATGAGCAGCGGGCCGGGCGTCGGCGGCACGAGGCAGTGCGTGGCCACGCCGCCGACGGTAATGGCCAGGGCGAATCGCAGCGACTTCGTGCCGGTTCGCCGATTGGCAGAGCGGGCCAGAGGGATGAGCAGGTAGAAGACCGTGTCGAAGAAAACGGGGATGGACAGGACAAAGCCGCTCGCCATCAGCGCCCAGGAGCACCGCTTCTCTCCGAGCACCGAGAGGAAGGCCCGCACGATGCGGTCGGCGGCGCCGCTGTCCATCATGCATTTGCCTATGATGACGGCCAAAGCGATGACGATGCCGATGTTGCCGGCCGTGCTGCCGAACGCGGCCGCCACCCGGTTGATCTTCTCGGCCGTCGCCCCGGGAGCCAGCAGGCTCACGACAATCGCCGATACGATCAGCGCAATGAAGGCATTGAGCCGCAGGGCCGCGATCAGGAAGATGATCGCGAAGATGCCGATCGCAAGGATAAGCAGTGGGTGCATCTATTTACTCCCAAAGAATCAGGCAAAGCAGCATTATAGCCCATCGGGCCACCGAGTCCATCGGCGAGTTCGAAAACCTTGGCTTCCGTCCACCGGGGGTCAACTCGTACCATGGCGGGCGAGTATACCATCGAGAGCCGCTGAACGCACTGCCATATTCCGGCAGAATGTCGCAGACATAGCGCCTGTTCCAGCAACGCCGCGTTTTCTCTTGAACGCGGATAACCGGCCGCCGTATAGTCACATGTCCGTTCAGACGTGGCGAGGTCTGTTTGCGTCGCCGGAGACGTCCCTCGCTCACGATGAATGTCCGTAAAGGAGGTTGAGCCATGCGGGCGCATATCTTGTCGAGAGCCGTTGTGACCGCGTGTCTGGTGGGGAGTCTCCTTGTTGCCTCGTCGTGGGGACCGCACGCCGGCGCCGGGGTAACAGCCGACATACCCGAGCCGCACGCCTGGAGCCAGAGCGAGATCATCGTCAAGTTCAACGAAGGTGTGGAGCCCAACGCCAGGGACGGGATGCTTCAACAACACGCCTGTTCCGTCCTTCGCACCTGCGAATACGAGGACGTGCATCTCGTGAGAATCCCCGAAGGAGCAGCGCCCGAGGACATGGTCAGTGATTTTGTCGAGCATGAATCCGTCCAGTACGCGGAGCTGGATTATCAAGTCCATGTCTTCTTCGTGCCCGACGACCCCTACTTTCGATATCAGTGGAATCTCTACAACAAGGCCACCGGCGGAATCGGGATGGAGAAGGCGTGGGACATCGAGAGGGGCGATCCGAAGGTGATCATTGCCGTGCTGGACAGCGGTGTCGCCTTCGAGGACTACGGCGTCTATAAACGGGCGCCGGACCTGGCCGAGAACCATTTCGTGACGGGCTATGACTTTGTGAACCGCGACGATCATCCAAACGACGACAATGGGCATGGGACGCACGTGACCGGGACGATTGCCCAGAGCACGAACAATAGGGTGGGCGTGGCGGGCGTGGCTTTTGGCTGTTCCGTCATGCCGGTGAAGATTATCGATGCCAACGGCCTCGGGGACTACTTCACGATCGCCGAGGGAATCTATTTCGCCGTCAATCACGGCGCTCGGGTGATCAATCTGAGCCTGGGCGCCAGGGGCTCGTCCATCACCCTGGAGGACGCGCTGAAGTCCGCCTATCAGCGCGGGGTGACGGTGGTCTGCTCTGCGGGCAACGATTACCAGAACGGCAATCCCGTGATCTACCCGGCCGCCTGCGACAGCTACTGCATCGCCGTGGGAGCTACCCGCTACGACAACCACCGGGCCCCCTACTCCAGCACAGGTCCGCATCTGGACGTCATGGCGCCGGGAGGCGACATGAGCGTCGATCAGAACACCGACGGATACCCGGACGGAATCGTCCAGCAGACGTTCTCCGTGGATCCGGGAGACTTCGCATACTACTTCCTCCAGGGGACTTCCATGGCGGCGCCGCACGTGAGCGGCTTAGCTGGATTGCTCATTTCGCACGGCGTGGCGACGCCGGACGATGTGCGCGAGGCCATCGAGCAGACGGCCAAGGACCTCGGAAAGCCGGGGTGGGACGAGGAATACGGATGGGGCCTGATCGATCCGGCTGCTGCACTGACCTACCACGACCAGCCGTGATGATGAACGCGAGGCGTCCCCGGCCAGGCGATTTGTGAGCTGGCCCCTTTCGGCCAGCCGAGGTGCACGTGTACAATCATGCGCATGTCGTCCTCGTAGAGATCGCCCGATGGCCTCGGCAGGCGCATCTTGCCGAACCCTTCAGCGATGTGCGAGGACCCGGATCGAAGGAGCAACGCTGTATGAGCACTGCGAGATCAGGAACAATCAACGTGACTGTCTTCGTGGCGGTCTGTCTATTTCATTGTGCCTTGACAAGAGCGGACCTCCGCCTGGGCGCCTCGGCGGTCAAGATCACGCCGCCGACGGGGACGCCGATGGCGGGATACTACTACGAGCGGGGCAGCCAGGACGTGATCGACGACCTCTATGCAAAGGCCGCCGTGCTCGACGACGGCAGCACGAAGGTCGCGATAGTCGTCTGCGATCTCATCACCCTGCCCCGGGATGTCGTGCTCGAGGCCCGGCAGTTGATTGAGCAGCAGACGGGCATCCCGGGCGGCCACGTCATGATGTCCGCCACGCACACACATACAGGCCCGGCGCTGACCAGGGACTCCGTGCGCGACAACCTCGACAAGGGCAGCAGCAATCCGGCCCGCAACTATACGTCGGAGCTGCCCGCGAGAATCGCCCAGGCGGTAGTCGAGGCAAACGGCAGACTCGCTGCGGCAAACGTCTCCTACGCGCGCGAATCCGAGGACCGGCTAGCCTTCTGCCGGCGGTTCTGGATGAAGGACGGCACGGTCGGCTGGAATCCCGGCAAACGAAATCCGAATATCATCCGCCCGGTCAGTGCCATCGACCCGGAGGTCGGCGTGGTCTACTTCGAGACGCTCGACAACAAGCCGGTGCTGACGTACGTGAACTTCGCGATGCACGCCGACACCACGGGCGGCACGCGAATCTCGGCGGATTTTCCAGGCGCGCTGGCCCGGCGTCTGGCGGACTACAAGGGGCCGGACATGATGACCCTGTTCGCCAACGGGACCTGCGGCAACATCAACCACTTCAACGTCGCCTGGGCCGGGCCCCAAACCAGTCCCGCCGAGGCGACCCGGCTGGGCACAATCCTGGCCGCCGACGTCCTGAAGGCGTACATGGACCTCAAGCCCGTCGCCGACACCACCCTGCGGGTCAGAAGCGAAGTCCTGCAACTGCCGCCGGCCCCCTTCTCGCAGGAGGACGTGCAGGAGGCCAAAGCGACTATCGAGAAAAAGGACAAGGCCAAGTTCATGGAGCAGGTCAAGGCATACAAGGTGCTCGACGTCCAAAAACGTGAGGGCAAGCCGCTGGAGGTCGAGGTGCAGGTCATCGCGATGGGCGATACGCTGGCCTGGGTGTCCCTGCCGGGCGAGATCTTCGTCGAGCTGGGCCTGAGCATCAAGGCGGCCTCGCCCTTCGCCCAGACGCACATCGCCGAGCTCGCCAACGGCTCCATCGGCTACATCCCCAACCGCTCCGCCTACGCCGAGGGCAACTACGAAGTCGAAAGCGCCCGCTGCGCCGAAGGCTCCGGCGAACTCCTCGTCCAATCCACGATAAAAATGCTCGAAGCCCTCAAAGCCCAGACAACCTCGCGCAAGTAGGGCATGGCTGCGCGCTCCGTGAGACAGTTCCCGCTCGCCGCGCGAGGTTGCGAAGTCCGGGCACATGGCCCCATGGTCCGCTACTTGAACATCGAAAGGGGCGGGTCGCGTGGACAATACTTTATCTTAATCCAATCATCATCTTGATCGGGGCATTTTTCGACCGAGATTTCGGCAATCGTTCTTCCTGCCTTGAGCTGAGCATAGAAGTACCGCTTCATCCAAGCAATGCTTCCCAGTGGGCTTATGTCACCCTCTCTGGCCTTATGGTAGTCCACAGTGCCTGCAAGTATCTCTGTGAGGGTCCGCGACGGTATCTTGACCTCCCCATTTGACATAGAGCCGCCTCCGAGGAATGATATCCCTTCGTGTTTTCGTGCCATGACATCGTACAGGGCATTTCGGGGTGTAGCTATTGGTGTTGGGGGATTTTCGAACATGCGCTTCAAGCCTGACCAAAACCTCCGACCCACGATACATTTTGCTTGCGGATTAGACAGGAAGTCCGCTCTGATTACCCGGTCGACTCTCGGATCGAGAGGTTTGTGCTTCTCCTCGACCGATACAACCACCACGAAACTGAGGCTTGAGTTGTCCTTGAAAGCTTGGTGAATGATCCGCGTTGGTGTGAACTGGCTACCTTGAAGAAAAGGAGTAGGAAACCGCAGTGCATGACAACTGCCGTCACAGAGGAAGACCCCTTTCACCCCGACATGTTGGCAGTCGCGCAGTTGTTCGGATTTTCTCTTCAGAGACTTATATACCGGATTACGTTTAAGTGAAAGCGGACTGGATGGCGAAATGTATCCGCCCGAGAAGGAACGTTCACCTGGGTTGTAGGCCACCTGCACTCGATTTCTTCCCTGTCCGACAGTCGTTGTGAATGACTCTTGGGGCTGGCTCTTGATGCGTTTTGCCACGGCTGCAAAATGCTCCTTCACAAAGGTTGGGATCTCACCCTTCACGGGAAGATGCAGGTGGACTTTTTGATCACCGTACTCGCCAACCGCTTCCCCGTCTACTCTCACATTGACTCCAAACGCGCCCGGTCCCTTCTTGGCGAGATATGCCTTAACGCAATCGTAAAAGTACTCAACCGGATTCTCCTTTTCGGAATTCTTATCGCTTACTGTTCTCACGTCCGCCAGAAATCCTGAGACTGAATCGGACTCAAACAATACGTCTGGTCGCTTTGAGCCCCCAAGCGGTTCCTCGTAACGGACTGTGCCAATCCCGCGTAGTCTATTGAGAATGAAGACTTCCCATTCAGTTGCCAAGGCATCCGCATTGCATCCGTTCAGTCGGCGCACATGCTCCCCTACGGCTGCGTCTGAGAGAAAACCCCGATTCTCATCGAGCATTCTTTGGATCACTCTTCTTGCGAATATGGCCATGTGAGTTCGCGGTCCCTCATTTCAGCAGCTTTCCTTCTCACAAAAAGTCCCCGGGGAACACAACGCCGTCAGGTTCATTTTGTGGACAGCGCTTGGCCTAGCGCAGAACCACAGGTTGCCGGCCACAGGGTGTCAACCATCGCGTTATCTCCGTCTCGCAGAGCACATAGTCTGCGAATTCATAGCCATATCGTAGGGACAGATGGAGGGAAAAGCAAGGAGAAGTGACGAGGGTCAAGCAACAGCCGACAAGCCGGAGGCGAAAGGCACCTGTAGCAAGAGAGCATCAGATGCGCCCCTGCCAGCCCTTGCGCGAGAGGTGGGGCCGTGTCTTCACAATTCACAGGGAGTGGTGTGCACGGCACACCCTACGGAATCTCGGTGACCTCGGCGGCCCCAGAAGAAAGTCGCCGGTTGGCGGTTCCCGGTTGTCAGTTGTAAATGCCTGCGTCACAAGGGCTTACCGGCACATGTGAAAAATTTCGCTATTTTCTGAAATTTTACTTGAAGACCAAATCGCTCATTTGTATGATAATGACGCAACTCAACATACAATCGTAAATAGGAAATGGTAAATCGTAAATCTCGGAGGGTCACGCCATGGCTACGGAGGCACAAGTCGTTGCGAATCGTCGAAATGCAGAGAAATCCACGGGTCCGCGCACGGCGGAGGGAAAGGCAGTGGTGTCGCAGAATGCCGTCAAGCACGGGCTGCTCGCCCGGCATGATGTCATCCGTGGGGAAGAGCAGGAGGAGTTTGAACTCTATCGGGAGGAGTTGTTCTGGGAATTGAACCCGCTTGGGACGATGGAATGCAGGCTGGCGGAGCGGATCGTCAGCCTCGCCTGGCGGCTCAGACGGGCCGAACGCATTCAGAATGAGGCGTTCGACGCCCTGCTGGCGAAGGATATGTCGAGCCCGCTGGCCAGGCTCACCCAGTCGCTGCGGTCCAAGGGGGCGGACCAGCCGCCGGATGATACAGAGGGCTGTGACGGCGATCCGGCGCTCGGGCGGACGGTCGTCAGGGACTTCGCCAACGCCAGGGTCCTGGACCGGCTGCTGATGTATGAGAAGCGGATCGAGAGCAGCCTGTACAGGACCATGGCCGAGCTTCAGAAGCTGCGGCGAGCGGAGAAACTGGAGGCCCACGACGCCGAAACCGGCTGCCGGACCCGGCGAGATGCGAGGCAGGATACCCGGGTCACGGCAAATGGTGGGCATAGCCCACCCTACCAAAGCGGCGACGCGAGCCCTGGTGATCGAACGCCTGACGGCGTCACTACAATCGCGGGCGATTGTGCGAAACAAAGCCAATTGGGAGGCGCCGGAACAACGAGCCTCGCACCATTGAAAAGGGATGAGGGAACGCCTGACGGCGTCGCTGCGGGCGGGGAGACCCCGATGTGCGAAACAAAGCCAATTTGCAGGGCATGGAGTGCAACGCCTTGCCGCGTCAGTACGAGCGAGGGCGGGGGATTTTGGGCTTGACGGGGCGGGGCGGGGCAATAGAGTGGGTGAGACGAGCGCAGGATAGCGTTTGCCGGATTTGACAAGGTTGAGGATGGCTCACTGCCGCAGATGAGAAGGAGACGATCATGCCGATGAACCGCCGCATATTCCTCAAGAGTTCGGTCGCTGCCGGATTGGCCGCGGGTTTCCCGGCCGTCGTGACAGCTCAGCAGAACAAGACCTATCGCACGGCGCTCATCGGCTGCGGCTGGTGGGGCACGAACATCCTGCGGGAGGCGATGGCGTCGGGGCGCTGCAAGCTAGCGGCGCTGGTCGATGTGGATCAGCGGCAGATTGCCAAGTGTGCCGCCGAGGCGGGCAAGTGGACGAGCGATCAGCCCAGGCAATACGAGGACTATCGCGAGATGCTGGAGAAGGACAAGCCCGACATCGCGATCGTGGCCACGCCTGACCATTGGCACGCGCTGCCGATGATCGCGGCGGTCAAGGCCGGCGCGCACGTGTACGTGGAGAAGCCGATCTGCCACACGATCATGGAGGGCCGGGCCATGGTCAGCGCCGCCCGGGCGGCCAACCGCATCGTGCAGGTCGGGACGCACCGGCGGGTCTCGCCACACAATGTCTCAGGCAGGAAATTCTTGCAGGAGGGCAAAGCCGGGAAGATCGCGATGGTGCGGTGCTTCGTGCTATATGGCGGGAGCGGTCCGGAGGAGCCGAAGAAGAACTCCGAGCCGCCGAAGGAGCTGAACTGGGATTCGTGGTGCGGCCCGGCTCCGGTGCGGCCGTACAACGGCGGCATCCATCCCCGAGCCTGGCGCAGCTATCTCGACTACGCCAACGGGACCCTGGGCGACTGGGGCGTGCACTGGCTCGACCAGGTGCGCTGGGTCATGGACCTCAAGTCGCCGCACACGGTGTTCTCCGCCGGCGGCCGGCCGATCAAGGGCAAGCCCGTCCTGACCGCCGAGTACCAGACGACGGACGCCCCGGACCATCAGGTCGCGACGTATGAGTTCGACGACCTGACGGTGACGTGGGAGCACCGGCAGTTCTCGGGCAACCCGGCCGAGAAGACCGAGAGCGTCGGGTGCTTCTTCTACGGCACCAGGGGCACGTTCCACATGGGCTGGCAGAAGGGCTGGACCTTCTTTCCGCTCGGGCGCAACGAGCAGGAAATCCACGATGAGCCGAAACTCAACCAGCCCGACGATCAGAACATCAAGGAGCTGTGGGCCGACTTCCTCAATGCCATCGAGACCGGCCGGCGGCCGATCAGCGACATCGAGGAGATTCACTACTCCACGACGATGAGCCTGCTCGGCATGTTGTCACTGAAGCTTGGACGCAGCGTGCGGTGGGACGGCGAGCGGGAGGCGTGCCTCGACGACCCGCAGGCGAATCAACTGCTTCGCCGCGAGTATCGAAAGCCCTGGGCGTACCCAGGAGCGTGAGGGGATCGACGATGTACGATTTGAGATCTGAGATTTGAGATTTGAGATTTGAGATCCTTCGGCCGCACACGCCGGCGGACACCAAATCGTCAATCATAAATGGTAAGTCGTAAATCCAGACCGCTACCACCCTTTTCGGGTGAAGACCACGGGGATGGTGAGCAGGAGAATGTAGACATTCAGCAGCAGCGAGCGGCGCTGAACATAGAGATTGTCATATCGTACCTTGTGGGCGGGCTTGAGGTCGTAGAGACTGCGGATCTGGGCGAGGCCGGTAAGTCCCGGCTTGACGGACAGTCGCACGCCCTGCAGGGCCTCGTGGCGCTCGACAAAGAAGGGTCGCTCCGGACGCGGGCCGACCAGACTCATGTCGCCCGCCAGAACATTGTACAGTTGCGGCAGCTCGTCCAGGCGCATCCTTCGCAGGATGCGACCTACGGGGGTCACACGGTCGTCGTCTTTCGCCGCCCAGACGGGTCCCACGTGATTCTCGGCGCCGTCGATCATGGTGCGGAACTTGTATAAAGTGAAGACCTGCCCGGCCTTGCCAACCCGCTCCTGCGTGTAGAGAACGGGGCCGCGAGACGTCAGCTTCACCAGCAGGGCCGCCGTGAGCAAGATTGGGAGCGTAAAGACGAAGAGAACCAGCGAGCCGACAATGTCGAGGACCCGCATCAGGACGTCCGCCACCCGCGAGGGCTGGGCCGCTGACGCCGTCGCCGGCGTGAAGTGGAACCTCGCTGTTCCGGCCAGGTATGGGACCTGGGAATACCGGCGGCGGTCGAGAACCTGCTCCCGTGCTCCTGCCGGACCTACGGCCACCGATTCCGCCACGTTCCGCAGGCCCGCTTTGCGAATCTGCAATCCCTGTTCCATAATCTTCGTTCAACCTGCTCCTTCGGGCTGCCGAGACTTGCCCGTCCAGCAGACGGCCCATCGGCCGCTTGCCGGCTGCGTGCCCCGCTCCTGCGCTTCCCGCGTCGGCATAGCCCGATATTATAAGAAAAGGACGATACCATGCAAACCCAAAAACGGACCGTCCGGTAAAAACCGGACTATTACACAATTCCGTCTCCCCTGATAAGTCCCCAGCCGTTTGCGAGTGTCTGACGACCTCTGTTCTACTTATCGGCTTGTTCGGCGGGGGAGATAAAAAAAGCGGTCGCCAGCCCGGCCGTTTTTTGCAGTTTCCCCCCAGGACAAACGTGGTGGGGCCAAGGACTTGCGGTGCAGGCGGACAACGTGACTTATCGCTGGCGGGGCTCACCCTCCGAGACAAACGCCTATGGAGAGGCACGTGGTGTGGTTATGGCGAGGTTTGAAGATGATCCGGAGATCTCACAAGGAATTGTGAGATTCTGCGAAGGAATCGCAGGCAGAAGAAGTGCAGAGGGACTGCCAAGCCGTTGCTGTGGAAGGCATGCACGATCTCGCGATTGCCCCGGATGATGCCTCGCACGGTGTTCGCCCTTCCACCGGCCCGCATCCGCACGAAGGGCTTGGGAATGTACCGGACGCCGATGTGCTCCTTTTCGATGAATCGCAGCATCAGCTCGAAATCGCCGGCGATCCGATAGTCCGGGTTGAAGCCGCCGAGCCGGCGGTACAGAGCGGTGCGACAGAAGAATGTGGGATGTGGCGGAACCCAGCCGCTATAGAATGCCCCCGGCCGGTACTCGCCTCCACGCCAATATCGGACCACACGGGCCGTGGCCCGCCGCCCGGTGTACACCAGGTCACCGTAGACCCCGTCAGCGTGGTCCGCCTGCAACGCCCTGGCAATCTCCGAAATCACCGTCGGGCTCGCGTAGACGTCGTCCGCGTTGAGGAACCCGACGAACTCTCCTTCCGCCAGGCGCACGCCCTTGTTCATGGCGTCGTAGATACCCCGGTCCCGCTCCGACACGCATTTGGCGATGCGGTTGCGGTACCGGGCCAGGATATCCAGCGTCCCGTCCGTCGAGCCGCCGTCGACGACGATGTATTCGAGCCGACTGTGCTGCTGGCTCAGCACGCTGCGAATCGTATCTTCAATCGTGTCGGCACTGTTGAAACACACGGTCACGATGGAGATCTTGGTCGCCCCCGATTTGGGCCTGGGGCGCGTGAGGATACTGCTTCGGCTGATGTCTTCCTGTCCGGAAATAGTGGACAATGCATCACTCATATTCTCGAACCTGTAAAAACCACGGCCCACCGCCGGAAACGTCGAGCCTCAAATACGCAGGAGAGAGCGATGCGCTTCTCATCTTTCGGGCGCGAGGTCCGAGATGGTCCTACGTATCCATCGTGCAAAATGCCCCGCCTCTTGAAAAATTGGATCAATTTGCCGCGAGCTGCGAACGACGCAGTGAGACTGCTCCACAGCTCCCGGGAGGCGCTATAGCGTGCGCACGGGATTGCCGCGGGCGAGCCGGCACTCGGCAAACACACTGGGACACCGCCGTGGAAAGAGCTTGCCGACCGTCCTGTCGCAGGCCCAGAAGAACGGCAGCATGGGAAAGAGCAGACGGGGGACGGGGACATAGTGGTTGCCGCGAAACCGCACGACGTCCATGCCTGCCGACCGGCAGAGGTCCTCGATCGTGCGCGGACTGTACCACCGCGATGTCACGTCGCGCGTGAGACTCCTTCCCCTCAGGTTGACGATCAGGCCCACCGGAAGCAGGATGCTGGTCAGGCAGGGAAACGTGAAGATGAGCCGGCCCTGTGCGGACATCTTCGACGCGATGCCGCGAATCGCCTCGCCGGCATTTGAGAGGCGGCCCATGACGTTGATCATGATGACGAAGTCGTACTCCCGGAGGTCCACGTCAATGTCGAACACGGACATGACGCGAAAACGCGGAGTTCGTGATAAATCGGCCCCATCGAATCGGGCCGCCGCCACGTGGAGCATTTCCTCGCTGATGTCGGTGGCTACGACATTGGCGCCCCAGCGGACGAGCTCCGCCGTAATTCTTCCTGTTCCGCATCCGATTTCGAGCACGCGCTTGCCGGTCCAGGTGTCCGCCAGACTTTTGAGGATCTCCACCTGTCGGGCGTGTCCCCAGCGGCCTGCCACGCCGGCGAACCGCAGCCGGTCGTACTGCCGGGCGCTTCTCTCATACAGCAGGAAATCTGCCTGGTTCGATACTCGATCACTCGGCATGGCGACTCTTGCTTTCGAGCAACTGTTCATACAGGGCGATCAGCCGCTTTGCGCTGGCCTCCAGCGACAGGCCGCGTGCTACGTTGAGCGCGTTGCGCGGGACGAGCTCCATCTTCCGAGAATCGTGCAGAGCAGATTCGATTCCCGCCGCGATACACCCGGCAGAGAAGCCCTCCGTCAGAATACCCGCCTCGCCGTGCTGGAGCAATTCGGGGCAGCCGCCGACGGGAGTCGCCACGACACGCTTGCCCATGGCCATGGCCTCCAGAAGAACCACGGGATAGTCGGATGGGCCCCGGCTCGTGTTCCACGGCACGACGACAATGTCGGCCTCTGCGTAGAGATCTTCGATGGACTCGACCAGGCCGAGGAATCTCACCTGTCCATCGAGTCCTCGCGTCGTGACAAATTCCTTCGCTTGCTCGAATCTTGTGGAGTATTCCTTGATTCGGCTTTGGTTCTCGACGGTGGCGACGAGAGCAACGGTGATGCCCTTGGCCTTCAGAATGGCCACGGCGTCGAGGAGCTCCAGCAGGCCCTTCTGTTTCGATGCATTGCCCACGAACAGGAGCTTCGGCCCCGAGATGCCGGCGGGGAAATATCGGGCGGGCCCGCGATGCTCTCGCGGATAGAAACGCCGTGTTTCGACGCACATTGGAACGGATTCCACCTTCTCCGGACGCACCCCCATGCGCTCCACGGACCGCCGCACGTTGCCGGTGACGGCGACCACTCGATCCAGACGGTTCAGCAGCATTCCTGCAATCCGGGGCCGCTCCCACCATGAGCCATAGACTCCGCCTTTGGCGCCGAGAGGACAGTAGAGCGAGTGCAGCCTGGCACAGCCTCTGCCGGCGGCCAAGGGCACCACGGCGTAGGGAAATGTCCCGGAGTGACAGTGCACGACGTTGACATGGTTCTCTTGCAGACGCCGTCTCAAGGCGCGGCGCAGGGCGTGAATCGCAGCAAACCCTTTGCTCATGAGTCCAGCGCCGAGCTCAGGAAGCGGCCGAACGATCCCAGCGAGAGGATGGCCGGACAAGTGCGCCGTCTCCTCCTGCGGCATTGGCGCCAGCAGCTCGATCTGGACGCCCTGCCGCTTCAACTCCAGGGCCAGCGACGTGCAGTTGCCCGCGCAGCCGCCCACCACGACTCCGCCTGGGCCCAGGTGCAATCGAGGCAGGAGATAGCAGACGCTCAGGGTCATGTCCTCGCGCACTCCATCGGTTCCGGATGCAGCGGGATCGGCTTGCCCGTCAGCACGCAATCGCAGAGCCGCAGGAACTTGGCCGCCACCCGGTCCCAGGTGTAATGTTCGCGAATCAATGTCGATCCCCTCTGTCCCATCTCGCGGCGCCTGGACGCCGGCATGTCGAGCAGATCGCGCAGGGCCTGACGCACATCTCGCCGCGTCGGCGGAACCTGCACACCCGCGTCCACTTCGCGAAGTTGCTCCCACGGCGTCTGCGTGGTAGTGATGACCGGCGTGCCGCAGGCCAACGCCTCCGCCACGACAATCCCGAAGTTCTCCGTGTGAGAGGGCAGGATGAAGACGTCCGCTCGCCGCAGCAGCGATGCCTTTCGGGCCCCCTGCACCATCCCGGTCAGGAGGACACGCGAGGCCACGCCGTACTCATCGATCATGGCCCTCACCGTCTCCTGATATCCCCGATAATCAGGTCCTGCAATAACGAGAATTGCATCGCCATGCCCGGGCGACTTTACAAGATCCGCCCAGGCCGGAATCAACAGATCGAGGCCTTTTTCCGGGCTGAGGCGAGACATGAACAGGACGACCGGCCTGTCTTTCAGCGCCGGCCAGAGCACGTCGGCCTCAGAGCCCTGCCCATCGTTCAAACCGTCAATGTCGACTCCATTAGGGATGACCGTCACAGGCCCGGCGTATCCCAGCTTTTGGACCTGCTCGGCTTCCTGCATCGAGGCGGTCTGAACGCATGCAGCCCTGTCCATGAGAGACTTGGCGATCAGGTGGAAGTAAGTCATCTTTTTCAGCCGCCTCATGCGGCCGTTGCCAAGAGCCCAGGGCTGCAAGGTCCCCGCCGGGAGGATGATGTACGGAATATCGCTGTCGCAGGCGATGCGGCCGGCCGCGTACGAAGGGTACGTCCAGACACTCTGAATCTGCAGGATGTCGGCTGATGAGATCGCGTCTGACAGACCCCGCTTCAATCCTTTTGACCGGTACCACGCGTGCGGCCAATTTACGCCGAATAGATGCGCCCCGGGCGTCGACGCCATCTCGTGCCGGTCCCCGTTCGTAGCCGTAGCCCAATAGGACACTTCATGCCCCATGCCGGCAAGGGACCGCCCCATCCCCTTCGCCACGGCCACGGGGCCCCCAAACCGGTCCGCCAGATAGGGCAAAACGAAGGCGATATTCATACGGCTTGAAACGCTTCCCACGGGCGATGACCACGCCATTTGAACAGAAGAACGAGCGACCTGACGTAACTCCCATCAACCAACCGGCATAACTTGGTCTTTATTCTCGCTATTCGCACGGACTGATATCGCATGCCGCATTCCTGGAAGACTTTCCGCTTCTCCGGCGCCCACCGGTCCTTCTGCGCGAAACCTTTGGCGTTCGCGTGTTCCCGGATCATTCCGATCAGGGCGTTGATGCGGACGTAGCGGCCGCCGGCCGCGAAGATCCGGTGGTACAGCTCGGTGTCCATAATGCAGTGCAGGTCCTCTCGAACGCCGCCAATCCGCTTGAGCATGTCCATGTTGATGAAGGCCGATTGCTGGCCCAGGTATATGACCCAGTGCAAGGGGGACATCGCCATCCGCGTGGGCGGTGCGCTGACCCGGATGATTCGGCCTTCCGCGTCGCTTCGTGCGTTGCAGCCGACGATCAGGTCCGCGTCGGGATTCCGCTCAAACGCCTCGGCGATCTTCCACAAGGCGCCGGGAAAGAGCACGTCGTCGGAGTTGATCCAGTTGAACAAGTCCCCGGTGGCCCTGTTCAGCCCCTTGTTGATCGCTTCGGACTGGCCGGAGTCCTTCTCGCTCACCCAGTAGGCCAGATGCCGCTCGTACCGCTTGATGATCTCCGCGCTGCCGTCGGTGCTGCCGCCGTCGATGATGATGTACTCCAGGTTCGGATAGCCCTGGCTGAGGATGGACTCGATCGTCTCAGGCAGGTACTTGGCCTGGTTGTAGGACGGCGTGACAATGCTGATTCGTGGGAGCGTTTGCGCACAACTCATGGCACACCTACAAGAGGTCGGCCGCCAGGGGGACCGCCATCACATTGCATCTGAGCACACATCCACCGGTGAGCCGAGCTTCGCGGCGCGTGCCTCTGCCAGCCGGGTGACCTGGCCCAAAGAGCGGCGCCATCGGCATTTGTATAGGCCGGACACCAAGAGCGAGGGGTGGGCCGCCAGCAGGCTCACAAGCCTTGCATATCTTCGGACCCCGCAGCACCCTGCTGCACCGGAGGCCATCCTGATCCTTGCCTCATCCGCCGCGTATACGCCGCCACGCTCCAACATGGCGTGGGCACGCCGGCGAAACTCTTCCCACTCGCTGTCGCTTGCCTGCGACGGATCAAGCAGACCCTGCCCACGAGCCTGATAGCAGGCGCCGGCCAAGATCTGGCTGAGCAACTGCTCAGGCCTCCTCACGATGGACACGCATCCGGGGTGCTTCCTCAACAAGAGCAGGACATCAGGAATCACGTGCAGTTCGGAAAAGGCAGAGACTCTGAGCCACAAATCCGTATCTTCGCAAACGAGCATCCGCTCGCTGTAACCGCCCGCGCGCAGGACAACGTCCCTCTGCATCATGACGCTCGGGTGGATGATCGGCACACTATTTCCGGGTCTCATGATGCATCGTATGATCGAGCGCCGGTCCCCCGATGCGCTGACGTAGCGTCCGGTGAATTCTCCTTTTGCGTTGATGATCCTGCACCCCGTGCCGAGGACGCCAACGTCCGCGTGGCGGCTCAACCATGAGAGCTGGACGCCAAGCCGATCGGGCATCGAAATATCATCCGCATCCATCCTCGCGATGAAGGGCGCCCTGGAGCACCGCAGCCCGGTGTTTAGCGAATCCGCCAAGCCGGTGAATGGCTTCTCCGCCAGCACGATCCGACCATCGCGAGACATATACTCCCTGATGATGTCCCGGGTCGTGTCGGTCGAGCCGTCGTCGACGATGATGAACTCGAAATCGCGCATCGTCTGGTTTAGGATGCTCTCGACGGCTTCCCGAACGTAAGTTGCGCCATTGCGGACGCTCATGACGACGGAGATTTGAGGTGTGGAACTCATGGATCAGGCCGCCCCCAGCAAGGCGAGCAATCTCGCTAGTCGGTGGTCCCACGTGTGCTCGCGCCGGGCCCTCTCACAACCCGCCCTGGCGATCTCTTGGGCCTGCGACTCGTGACTCAGGTAGTACACCACCTGGTCGGCACATTCCTCGGGCGAAGAATACGTCACGATCTCCTCGCCCACCCTGTAGAGCGCGTACAAATCCGGGTTGTTGTGAGTGAGATACAGGCTGCCGGACATCGGTCCCTCGAAATCGCGCATCTTCAGCGAGAAGAAGTCGGTGCAGTGGCCGATCGTTCCGACGCCGAGCACGATTCTCGATGCGGCGAAGAGTCCAGGGACGTCTTGCGTTGCGATTCGTCCATCGGGCCAGCCGTGCCCGTAGCAGACGACCTCCACCCCCCGCCTGCGGATGGCCCGCACAACCTCGCTGCGAACGCCGTAATTAGCGCCCACGAAACATACGTCGTGCATGCGCGGTCCGGCGGCAGGATGGAAGATCGTGGGATCGCCCCCCTGGGGCCAAAACATGGCGGGACAGCCCTCGACGGCATACCAGCGCACCACTTCCGGCGCCGTCGTAAGGGCCAGATCGAGTCCCGGGATTACCCCCATGCTGCCCATCCACTCGCCGTACTGCCTGGCCTGCCTGAATGTGTGTCGGTCATCCGTGCAGACGTTGATGGTAACGATGCCCATGTCCTGAACGGCTTTCAGGGCTTGCCGCGACATCGTCCGGCCCCACATCTGCCCCATGACGATATGAAGGGGACCATCTCTCTGCGCCTGCTCGACGAGTTCCAGGAGCCGGCGGCCGTTTCCCATCCGCCGGCGCCTCGCATCGGCGCCGCCGCCGTAGAAGTAGTGTCCGTACTCGCCATCGCCTTTGGTAAACGTGTAGACTTTGCCGAGCCGCTCAAGACTTTGCAGGAATCCACCGGAGTCCTGGCCCCAATCTGTCCCGACGTAGAGTATCCGGAGGTCCGCGTTCGACCGATCTCTCAAGTGCAAGTTTCGCCGGGACAGACGGTCCCTCAACAGGTCCTGCACGTACCGATCAAGTGAGCCGATGCACAATTCTTCCCGGCGCCGCCGATAGAAGTCGTCGAGCCGTCTGTACGTGCGGATAGTTCGAGCCGCCTTCATGGAGGCGTTGATCCGGCGGACCGGAGGAATCGCCTTCGCCGCCCGTTTCAAACTCGCCAGCATCTCAGCCATGTCTCACTTTCGCGCGAGGCAGTTCAGGGAAATTCGCTTGCCGTCAACGCTTGCCTGCCAGCCGCCGGGCAAGACCGCTACGATGCACTTTACAGGTCGTCCTTCCTGATGAATACGACATCGCCCATGTCCTCGTTGCCGAGCAAGTCTTCGAGAACGACAAAGCCTTCGTCGAGCAAAAAGTCTCTCACTTCGTGATATAGCGGGGCGCCTCTGTAAAACTCGATCAGACTTACCTCGATGTGAATTACTCGGACGGCCCTGAGTACTTCACCGGCATTCCGCAGAATGTCGAGCTCCGATCCCTGGGCATCCATCCACAGGAAATCGACACGTTCGACTCCGCATGCCTGCACCCAGTCGGAGAGTCGTGCAACCTGCACGTCAATTGTCCGGTCGAATCGGATGCTTGGGTGTGCCTCAATGTGTCCCGTGGGCTCCCGGAGGGAACTCGAGCTGGCGCACGGCAGGCCCGAAGACACGAAGAACCGCGCCCTGCCGGGCACCGCTCCCAACGCCAATGGATGACACGCGATTCTCAGGCCCTGCGTTCTCGTCAGGAGCTTCTGGAAATTCGACGGCTCAGGCTCGAAACAATGGATGGTCGCACGCGGAAACAGCATGCGAAGCTCAATCGAGTCTGTCCCGTCACACGCGCCGATATCGAGGATCACCGGATCCGAAGGGAGCAGACGCAGGAGCCGCGTCTTGTCGAACCTCTGGTGGAACAATACCCGTGATGCCACCGACGGGGCATACCTGAGCATCGCTCGTTTGATCTTCTGTTTGACCACGGTTCCCATCTCACCGATTCCCGGGTTGCACAATCTTCATCCTGCAGGGTCCGTCTCTTTGCCGAAAGCTTGAACGGCGCCCGCTTGCTTGCCTCGCCTTCCGCACCCGAAGGTTTTGAGAGCCAGCCCGATTCCACGTTTCACGCGTCCCGCTGAGCACGTGTCTCTCAGGATTGACATTGCCCATGCCGCTCTCGAACGGGAGATCTCCAGGCGCAGCCTGTCCATTGGCGAAACTGCCCGCACGTACACATCGTCATGCTGAATCCGCCTGGCGAGGCGATATCCGTGTGCGCCGAGGAATTGTCTCACTTGAAAATCCCGATAAGGATTTTCGAGCAGGAACACGCCAATCGTCACGGCCGCAAAGTCTATGCCTTTGAGGACGTGGAGTTCGGCGCCTTCGACGTCGATACTGCAAAGATCGACGTGCCCCAGACCGATGTCTCGCAGGAGATCGCCGAGCTTCAGGCACGGCACTTCGCGGACGCAAGTCCCCAGGCCATATTCGGCAACCTCCTTCTCCACCCTCTCCAAGTGCCGCGGATGATAGTGGTCGATCAAGCCGCTCAGCTCCGCACTCCAACCCTCGATTTCCAGAAATCTTCTCTTTCCCGGCGACGAAGAGACGCAGACACATTCACATCGGCAGTCTCTCCGGGCCCTCAACTGCTGGAAGGAATCCTCTCTTGGCTCGATGCACAGACCGGTCCACCCTCTGGCCTTCTCGAAGAAGTACGTGTTGCTGCGCGTGACGCCATCGCTGGCGCCTACATCCACGAAGACCCCGTGCCTCAGACCCTTGAAGATCCGACGATCGAGGTACTCATCCTGCCCGTACTGACCGCAGTACTGCACGGCGCTCGTGCCCATGGAGACAGCTTTCAAACACGACTCCTGCAATCGCCCGGCGAAGCCATCCGATTCTCTCCGGCAGGGGACTGCCGCGCTTTCCCGATGCCGGTCAGGTCGCTCAGCAGCGTTTCCATGTACGTCGTGCGGCCGAACCACGCGTCAAAATCGGCTGAGCGCAGCCAGTCCTGGCCGGCCTGAATCCACCGATCAAGCTCCGCCTCCTCCAGCGACAATCCGAACCTGATGGCGTCCAGAGGCTCTGAGAACCGCCGGCCATCGATGAACAACTCGGCAGGAATGTGGTCCTGCACGTCCGACGCGCCGAAGTAGATCGGCACGCATCCGAACTGAAGCGCGTCGAAGATCTTCTCCGTGATGTACCCGTCCCAGTACATGTTCTCGACAATCAGGTTGAACCTCGCCGCGGACAAGACGTCGCCCTTGGCCGCCGTGACACCTCGGCACACTTCCCTGAGAGCCCCATTCCACGGAATCCTGCGTTCGACCCTGGCGAGCACCCGGTCCGTGACAGCGGACCCGCCGCGGGCGGACGGCGGCAGGTGCTTTCTCAGGATTCCGGCTCCCGTCAACCAGTCTCTGCCGTAGAGGCGAAAATGCTTCTGAAGCTCGGGGTCTTGCGCGATCGCCCCGGCAAGGGACAGCCGGAAGGCAAGCTGCGATTCGGGGTGCCTGCTGAATTTGTTCGTGGCGATCAGGCATACGCCGTCACGGTCTTTCGCTGGTGCAGTGTGCTGCTCTCGCCGAGGATAGGCGTCCACGTACCAGGCGTGCTCACGGAAGCCGTACGTGTCGCACAAGCCCCGATTGCAGCAGTAAACTGTGCGACAGTGCGCGGACAGAAACTGCAGGTGCTCATCTTCATACTGTTGCGGACACACGTCCGGCGGCTCACAGAACTGGGCGACGCTGCGCCGGAGAATGTCATCGCGCCACGAGCGGAGCTTCTCCGGCGAAGGATCGAGCACGAGACAGGCGTCAAATGCCTGCGCGGGATCATCCGCCGTCTGCATGTCCCAACCCAGGCGGCGGCACGTCTCCCGTAATTCGTGCCATACCTGCAACGAGTGGTCCCGGTCCAGCGGGCCGGAGGTCTCGAAAAGACGGTTCCGGCCGTACTCGCGGCTGTATGGCACCACGCCGATCCGCTTGACCGCCCCTGCCTGTGCCCGGGCAGTCACGTCCGGAGCGACCGCTTGCGCTTGACCGCAGCCTACAACTTCGACGTCAATCGCCAGTTCTCCCAGATGAAATCGTACTGGTATGTCACGCGGTGAGTCTGCTCCAATTGCCGCCGAATGTTCTGCGCCCTGGCGCTCGCATCCGGCACGAAATTGTGAAATTGAACCTGAAGATCGACGATGCTCCTGATGAGCCCTGTTTGCAGGAGGTGTTCGAGAAGCTCGTACTCAGCCCCTTCGATGTTCACCTTCATCAGATCGATCCTCCCGATCTGATGCTGCTCGATGAACCGTGCGGCTTCGACGAGTTCGATCTCCTCGTCCCGGCGTCCCCTGCAGATCGACGAGCCATCCGCGTTCAGGGATATCCACTCGCGTCTGTCGCTGCCGGCCAGGCCGAATGGGAGAACACGTACCTTGCCGTTACGTGCGAAGCGGGCCGTGATCCGCTCGGCGAACCGGCGCGCCGGCTCGAAACAGTACACGCAACAGCAGTACCTCGAAAAGATATCACTGGTCCACTGCCCCTGGTAGCCGCCCAGGTCGAATACGACTGAGTCTTCATTCAGGTCATAATCGAGTCTCAGCGTTCTATCGCCGTCCGCCCTGCGCCATGCGGCCAGCGCCTTGCGATGCGGCGAGCCATCGAGCCTCTGCGAGGCCCTGCGGCACGCCCCCGCCGTCAAATCCAGAGTAACACTGAGCCATCGAAGAGTCATCGTTCGTGAATCCTGATGATGTCGTGCTCCACTTCGACTGCCCAGTCGGGGCGTTTCTGCCGGACGAGAGACCGCACTCCATCGAGCGTTGGATAATCGCGATTTCCGGTGAACTCCCGTGCGTCATCGATCAGAATGACGTGCCTGACGCGGCAGTCGCGAAGGATGCATTGAAGTTCCTGTGCCACCGGTGTTTCGAGCTCGCCTCGGGCCGTGGCGCCGCCGCTGTAGTGGGCATCGAGCCAGAAGAGGCACGGCCGCTGCAGGGCCGCGACGATCCCCGGCAGCACGCGGACACTGTCGCCCAGCGTCAGCGACACGTGCGGCAATCCCGCCAGTCTGTTTCTCGCTCTGCGATAGAGGGCCTCGTCCAGCTCGATGGAATGAATCTCACCGAAGACATCTCGCAGGCCATGGACCATGTCGCCGAGGCAAGTCCCAGTTTCCACCAGTACATCGAGCGAGAACCGGTCCGCATGCCATTTCAACTGGCTCTGTTTGTACAGGTGCGGCGGTGGGACCGGGCGGCCCGCTTGCTCCCAGCGCGTGAGCTGCCGTATCCGGCGGCCCCGCTCGAACCTCTCGTACGCGCGGGTACGACGCAAGACATCCTTAACGACTTGACCGATCAGCACAGATCCCATCCGGCAGTCCGAGCCCGTGCCGCACTCTGGCCAGCACTGTTTCAACAATCGTAAGGCGGGGCGCTTCGGCCTTTCGCGTCAACCACAGGTAACAGGCGGAAAAGTAGTACAGGCCACATACCACGAGAGACAGCGCCGGCGGCAGGCTCAACAGCGGGCGCAGCAGCAGCGGGCACGCCAGCGCCAACGCCGGCCACGACAACCGCGAGAGCCTGCGAATCGGAACTACGGCCCGCGCCGGCGTGCCTACCGTCTTTCCTATGAAGACCAGGTACAGGGCGAACCGGACGCAGACCTCGACAAAAACCGTGGCGACGACGGCCCCGAGAATCCCGAAATAATCCACCGCCACGACAAGAAGCGGGAGGTAGATCCCAACCGTGATCGCGCTGACCAGGGCGAAGTATCTGTTCTTGTTCGCGGCGGCAAGAATGGCCTCGTAACTGACCATCTTGAACGGCAGTATGAGGCAGAAAATCCTGAAGATCGGGACACTCGCCGCGTACCTGTCCGAGAACAGGAACACGACTACGTCATCCGCCAGGACCATGGCGAAAATCGTCACCGGGAGGATCAGACAGGAGGATTTGACCAGGGCGTTCTGCCAGATTTCCAGCATACGACGGTGGTCGGCGTTCTTGTGCAGGATCGTCAGCTCGGGCAGCAGCACGGCGGTGACGGACGACACGATTACCGGCAGCAGAGGGATGCGGACCGCCCCGTTCACATACGTGGCGAACGCCTCCGAGGAGCACTTCAGCGACACCACCAGTTGATCGAGGTAGCCCATCAGGCCGGCGAAGATCATCGCCAGCACGAGCGGAGCGCCGTACGTCAACTGCCGCTTGATTCCAGCTAGCGACGGGGCGGCGGAGCCTGAGCCGTACAATCCCAGAGCCATGACCACGCCGACTGCCGCTGCCGCGATCGATCCGACCGCCGTCGCCAGGGTCACCGGCACCAGGCCGCCCCAGAACAGCACCGCCAGCACGATCAACAGGCACTCGAAACAGCGTGACAGCGCATTGTATATGGCCAGGGCCGACGCCCGGTCGGCCGACATGAAGCAGGCCGGCAGCGATGACCGCAGCGCCAGGGCCACGCCGTAGGGCGCCATGAGATACAGCAGCCCTCCCAGGTCCGCGTTCCCCATCCGGGCCGCCCAGAAACCGGCGCCGCCCGCGACAAGGAACACCAAGTACGCGGACCCCGCGAGCGCGAGAGCGAGCAGGTTGTCCACGATGACGCCGCGAGGCCGCTGCTTCTCCGCAGGCAGATAGTAGTACAGGGCGACCGGGAGGCCAAGCTGCAGGAACGGCAGGACCATCGCAAAGCACAGCAGCACCTGCCGGTACGTCGCATACTCGTGCCGGGACAGCAGCCGCGACAGAACGGCCAGAATGACAAACCCCGCCGCGGAGGCCGTCACCTGACCCGAAGCCAGCATCCCCGCCTTGAACGTTCGTGACTTCGGCGCCGCATCGCCGGCAGCGACATCTAGCCCGTTCGCCTTCACCAGCGAGTCAGCTCTTGCGGCATCTGCCAGCGGCGCACTGCGTAACATCGCCATCGATCCTGCGTGTTCAAGTATTGCACTTCTCTTCTGAGCCGTCCCCTTTTCGGGCAAAGACAAATGGATGCAGCCCGCCATTGCTCTTCGTCGGGAAGATGCGAATCTGAATATCTTCAAAACCAAGCGTGGGAAGGACACGATAGAAATAGTCCACCGGATAGATAGTGCCCCGCATGGTTGGTTTGCCCACGTTGTGACTGATGAGGAATCGATTCACGGCCGCCCGCAAGTGCCCGGCGGCCCTTCGCAGTCTGTAGATGCGCTCGAAGAGTCCGTGCATGGCCGGCCAACGATAGATCGGCAGATGGATCATCAGAGTCCCGCGAGGCTTCAGCACTCTGGCGATCTCCTGAAAATATGCGCTCGCATGGTCGGTCGAATCGAAGTGCTGAAATACGTGAGTCGAAAACACCGCAGAGACTGAACCTTCGCCGAGAGGGATCTTGACACCATCTGAGACGAGAAACTCAATCGAGGGGTGCTCAATGTGTGCCTTGGCGTATTCGACCATCTCCCGGGACACGTCCAGCGCATACGTCCGCCTGAACTGCCGGGCCAGCGGCGACGTGAGACGCCCCGTTCCGCAGCCAATCTCCAGGCAGGAATCGGTATCCCACCCGTACTGCCGCCAATGCGGCGCGAAATCATCCCAATCGGAAGCGCCCAACGCGTAGAAGTCGGCAGCCGTCCAGGGATCGACGCCGTCCTTCTCCCGTCCTTTCCATGACGCGACGGCGAACAGCGGATCCCGCTGGCCCCACTTCTGCCATTCCACATTGGACGAAGCCTTTACCCTGACCACAGTGAACACCTCCACAACAGACACTTCGCGCCTGCACGAGCCCGGAGCAACAGGCGACCGGAATGGACTCGATGTCTCAGGCGCACGTGAGAACTCCCGTCGAATTCTCGACATCCCAATCTTCGGCTGTGGATGTCGTGCTGACCAGCGCCGAGAGTCCGCCATAGAGGACGCCGGGTGCGAAATAGCCGAGCGCCAGGAAGTGGGAACTCATGATAAAGATAAAAGACAGACAAAGAACGGAGGAAGCCGCCAGCAGAGCCATGTACTGAACCGCGGGTTGACTGCTATGAAAGTACAAGAACCGGCTGCGACGGATGACCCCCCAAGGCAGACAGAATCCGTAGACTGCCACGCCAATCAATCCCAATTGAGAGAGGTAGGTGACATAGCCAAGGTGGCCGAAGGCTATTTTGTACGCCGGGTCATCAGAGTTTTCGATATCCTGAAAGAAGTAAAGGCCTCGGCCGAAAAGCAACGTCCCATCCCACCACTGAGACATCTCGACGCCCAAAGCTCTTTCGCGCGTGCCCATATGGACTTTGGCGCTCCTGGAATTCGCAAGGAGTTCCATTCGGTCGGTGAACAGACTTGCCACGTTGATGCCGGGCAATAGCCGTTGGCAGGCAAAAGCCAGGACGATTACAGCAGCCAAACCGAGAGCACCAAACTTCGCTAAAGATGCCATGTAGTGCCTCTTTTTGAAGAGGACGGCTAAGACTGGCACAGTCAGTGTCAGACCAACCCATATGGATCGCGTCTGGTTCAGAAATATGGTCGTCACGAACAGCCCGCCGGCCGCCAGCCACAGGACCCTCTTAATCAAACCTGACGGCAGTTTCCAGACCACAGTCGTAAGTAGAAATGCGGGGGCAAGGCATCCTCCCCAGAATCCTATCGTACGCATGTTCTCGTACGTCTCCATAGTCAGCGACCGTGTCCGCCAGATATTCGCTACGAAGGCCACGTGCTGAATGGCCGCGAGCAAGGCCCCGGCCAGCAGTATCCCCACGAGTTTCCTCGCTCGGTCGCCCGATGTAACCATGTTAGCGCCAAGAAACAAGGCCATCGGGATGTCCAATGCCCAGCGGGTCGCCCTCATCGTATCATAGGTCCAGCCGAGTTTCCAAAAGCTCTGCACGGCCCCGAGGGTCACCACAAAGAACATGAGCGGCACGATTTGGGGCATTCTGACGCGCTCCTTTCCTGCCATCTTGTCAAAAAAGAAGGCCACCATCGCCACGAGCACGCAGGCATCATTCAGATTCAGATAAGGACCGAGGGCTGAGAGCCGGGTCTGGTTGAACATCGTGACGTGGCCGGCCGTGAGCAGAAAAATGGCGAAAAGGAAGGCGGCATAGGGGCGCACGAAAGCCAGCCCGCCACCCACGAGCAAGACGATCAGGATAACAACTTGCGGGTACCCTTGAGGTTCCATTATGTCAGCGTGCGGGATCGCTCAGGTTCTACTACCCGTTGGCAAAGCTTTCGCGCCCTCTATGTTCAGACTGATGTGAAACTCCTGCCCCTTGTACCGGAGCGGTCTCGATGCCCAGTCGTCGAAGTCGTGGTGGTCCACTTTAGCCGGGTCCCATCGACGAATGTGGGAGAAGCCTGACTCCCGCATCAGACGCTCCAGGTACTTGTAGTTGAAGATCATACAGTGCGTTTTGTAGCCGGCTTGGGCGCCTATCAGCGGCCCGCAAATGCTCTCCACGTCTTTACCGCACGCCTCGTAGGTCGCAAGCAACTTATCAAAATCGGGAACCGACAGGCGCAGAGTCCCTTCCGGCTTCAAAATGCGGTTCCACTCCCAAAGCACTCTCTTGAGATCATCTCGATCGATGTGCTCCAGGAGATGGCACGCATAGACCAGGTCGGCGTGATTGTCCGGGAAGACCGACAGGTCCGACACATCTCGCACATAATGTATGTGCGGCGCGGGACACAGATCGACGTTGATGAACTCCGGGCTGGCGATCTCGCCACAACCCAGGTGCACATAGACCTTGCCGTCGGGATTTTGCGGGAGCGGAGGGCTAACGAAGTGCCGTCTGGCGGCGTACAGTCTCTGCCTAAGCCTTCGCCGCAGTACGAGACTGGCCCACGACAGTTCCGAGTAAATTGCCTTCAGTGTGTGCAAAGGTGTCTAATCCCGGCAGACGTTATTCCTGTTTCTCTGAGCCTCCGTGACGGCCTCGACTCACCGACACTCCGCAGATTTGATCGACCTGGCGGGGACTCCCGCAACAGTATCGCCGGCGGTGACATCCTTGGTAACCACCGCCCCCGCCCCGATGATTGCATTGTCGCCTATCGTCACGCCCGGCAGGATTACAGAATTCGATCCTATCCAAACATTGTCTCGAACGATGACTCTCTTCCTGATGGATGAATCCGCATAGACCCGCGCGTTCGGATCGTGCGTGATTGACGTAATGACCGAGTGGGCGGCGATCAACACATTCTCGCCGATCTCAATGCCGCCGCTGCCCCACATGTGGACATAGTCAGCTATGCGCGTTCCTTTACCGATGGAGACCTCTCTGGGACCATGTATGACCACTCCCCTGTAGAAGACGACATTCTCGCCCAGATGTTTGAGTCTGGCCTTCCATCTGGCATATCGCCACACCTCCAGTGCACCGGCGCAGTGCAGGAGTCTGTAGAGGCATCCGCCCACCTTGAAGATCGGGCTCAGCACAATGGCGGCTGTCTGTTTCGCAGATCCCATTTGGCCGGATTTCTCCACGAGGCCCTTACGCAAGCGGACTGTCCAGCCGGACCCCGCAAGCGGCGAACGACGGGCCGTACTCACTCTCCCAAGCCTGTGTCTGCAACGCACGCCTCTTCTGCCAGACCATGTACCAGGCGCCCAGCACCATCGCAAATCCAAAAATGTACAGAAGCCCGTTCAGAGAGAGGCTATGGGTCCCCGCGATGACGAAAGCGATGAGCAGAACGTTCACCGCAGATTGCAGCGCATGGCCGAAGAATACGTGGCGGATTCGACCAAGGCCGATCAGAAGGTAATATGCCGGCACACCCGGTATCGTCAGGAACGTGCTGAACAGCATGACTCTCATTGCCCACGGAAGAGAAGACGCGAAGTCGTCTCGTAGCCAGAGCCTGAGGATCGGATCGGCAACCACAAGCAGCACGACGTATAGTGGGACGCCTCCGAGCAGAATGACCTTCAGACTCTTGCCGCCAATCGCACGAATCCGTTCACGGCTTTGCTCCGTCTTCACGGCACTGATGTGGCTGGCGGCCGGGATCAACGCCTTGAGACTCACATCGATCAGGCCTCTGATCCGAAGGGTGGTTGTCACCGCGATCTCATAGATGGGGACCGCCGATACGCCCACATAGCGGGAAAGAATGAGCCGGTTGAAAGGATGAAGCAGCATGTTCATCCAGGAGCAGGCGGAAAGTCCGAGGCCGAAGGAAAGAAGCCGTTTACAGTTGCCGATGCTCAGGTTACGCCTGCGGAGGAACCGCACAGGAACCATCCGCCTGATGAGAATGAGACCGACGATATTGACCAGCACGTATGAAGATGCGCTGCCGACAAGCAGGCTTACGATCCCGCAACCACTGTACAGAAGAGGCGCCGCGATGGCGACCGCGGCGACCATTCCGGCAGACTGGGTGAAGTTCGCCAGGTCCATCCGGCCCAGGCCCGATACCGCCGCATTCACGACATTGACAACGAACACATAGATGCTGAGGCATCCAACGTAGGGCAGCAGCCATAGGACCGTCTTTGCGTTCTCCGGAGAGAGTTTGAACAGCGCGACGATCGGCGTGCGGAACAGGAGGATCAGGGCGACGACGGTGGCGCCGCTGACGACGAGGATCGCGACGGCGGAGGCGACGTATTGCTGGACCGCCTCCAGGTTGTTGCGGCCGTACTCCTCGGCCACCAGCTTCGTGACGGCCGGGCCGATGCCCAGGTTGCCCAACTGGGCGAAACTCAGGACCGTCGAGAGGACCAGCCAGATGCCGTACTGCTCATACCCGAGGAAATGCAGATAGAGCGGATACGCCACCGCCAGCACCGCGCTGTTGATTACGGTGACCGCAACCCCGGAGGCCATGTTGATGCGCAGTTGGCTACGGAATAATCGTTTGAACATGGGGCCTCTTGGTGAATTCATGCGAGTACGGAGCCGTGACGTATGCCCTTCGCGTGAGCAGACACAGCCAAGGGTGGCACGGGCCAACTCGTTTGCCCGTGGGTCGTGGCGAGGGCATCTTGCCCTTGCGCATCGAAGACATGGTGCCAAGGCGAGGCCAAGATGGCCTCGCGACGCAAGGGCGAGATGCCCACGCCACGGTGAAGCCCAACCGAATGAGCACCGTCAAACGAGTTTGGCGGTGCCACCCGGCACACAGAGGGTTCCACGCCAGGCACGCGCGGCGTGATCGCACTGTGCCGTCCTGTACCGGCCAGAC
>Ga0315277_10001898_pt1 | contig 29524 bp, 25 predicted proteins | sample YL17G05_15_MG_FD_203695 | JGI IMG/M metagenome (GOLD analysis project Ga0315277, IMG submission 203695) | Sediment microbial communities from Yellowstone Lake, YNP, Wyoming, USA - YL17G05_15 | ecosystem: Environmental > Aquatic > Freshwater > Lake > Sediment | place: USA: Wyoming | collected... | reverse complement strand
GAGAACTACTTCGCCGAGGTCGAGCAGTCGGCCTTCAATCCCGCCAACCTCGTGCCCGGCATCGGCTTCTCGCCGGACAAGATGCTGCAGGGCCGCCTGTTCTCGTATGGCGACGCCCAGCGATATCGCCTCGGCGTCAATCACCACATGATCCCGGTGAACGCGTCGCGCTGCCCGTTCCACAGCTACCATCGCGACGGTGCCATGCGGGTCGACGGCAACCATGGCAGCACGCCCGGCTACGAACCCAACAGCTACGGTGAGTGGCAGCAGCAGCCGGACTTCGCCGAACCGCCGCTCAGCATCGAGGGCGCCGCCGATCACTGGAACCATCGCCAGGACGACGACTACTACTCGCAGCCCGGGATTCTCTTCCGCCTGATGACTGCCGAGCAGAAGCAGGTGCTCTTCGAGAACACGGCCCGCGCCGTGGGCGACGAGCCCAAGGAGATTAAGGTCCGTCATATAGGCAACTGCATGAAGGCCGATCCGGCTTACGGGGAAGGCGTGGCCAAGGCGCTGGGCATCCCGATGAGCGAGGTCTCAAAGAAAGGGTAGCAAAGCATTTGGGCAATGCAGACGGAGGGTAATCGCCGGATCGAGCGGCAACAATGAGACATCCATAATTTTCCGCCCTGGTATTCTTTGCAAAGGAGGTATTTTTATGGCAGCGACACCATCGAAAATGCCGGCGTTGGGGACGCAGGCATCAGAGTTTCAATTACCGGACACGGTTTCGGGAAAGACGATTTCGCTGGCCACCTTCACCGGCAAGGAAGCGCTGTTGGTCATGTTCCTGTCCCGCCATTGCCCGTTTGTGCAGCATATCAAAAACGAACTCGCACGTCTCGGTCAAGACTATGGGCGGCGCGGCGTCGGCGTGGTCGCCATCTCCGCAAATGACGCCGTCAATTATCCGGATGATGCGCCGGAACGGCTCAAGGAAATGGCGGAGCAGGCCGGATTCAATTTCCCGTTCTGCTACGATGAAAATCAGGAGACGGCACGGGCCTATCAGGCGGCATGCACTCCTGATTTCTTCCTGTTCGACCGCGAAGGCAGGCTCGCTTACCGCGGACAGCTCGATGACAGCCGTCCCGGAAATCAGATTCCGGTTTCGGGCCGCGATCTGCGCGCCGCGCTGGATGCACTCCTGGCCGGAAGGCCCGTCGCCGCCGAACAGAAACCGAGCATCGGCTGCAATATCAAATGGCAGCCCGGCAAAACAGGGTAGGCAAAACAGGGTCGGACCACGCTTAGTGAGGGGCGTAGTTTCCGGTAAACCCGTATTACGGTCAGAATCCAGAAGCATAAAAGCGCCAAGGTTGGCAGTCAGTGCTTGATTAGCTTTATGCCCGCCTTGCGCGTAGCCAGATCATAGACGACTATCTTGAGAAGCGGATAGTCCTTAATAGGCATGTTCGTTGTGTAAGAGATTCCCTCCCGAACAAGCCTCATGTATCCCGCCTTGTCGACCCGAAGGGCGATGATCTGCCAGTGAGCTTCCTCGACCGCCTTGCCATCAGGATCAACGTAATAGGCTGCAATCGCCAAGCGTCCCGCATGGTGATTCCACTTACCACTCCAGAGGCCATAGAATTTCACATCCTTTGCATCAATGTGAATGTCGAACTTGAGAAGACACCGTCCGCCTACCTCGGTAGAAACAGCGGTTTGCAGCTGAAACGGCAGTTCCGCGGTGGCAGATTTTGACGCCAGGATCTCCATGATCTTGCGGGAGACGAATGCCTTCTCACAGTCATCCGCCTGCTTCTCTTTCTCCACATGAACGCTGGGAACTGACGAAGGATTTGCATCAGATCCCGCAAAGTACCGGTTGCGAGCCTGCACACGGCAATCGGGACATCGCCCTGATTTCAGTTTTATTTCCAACCGATGATATCCTTCGACCGCGCTGGAATTGGATGGCATAAAACCCAGAGTATAAGTTTGCCTGAGATTCATGATGGCAGCATTGAGGGACTCTGAGAGTTTTTCCGGTGTGTTTGACTTTAAGACAGCCCCTCCCGTGCCTTCAGAAAGCCGGTCCACCCGGGCTTGTGCCGCACGCGGCGAAAACGGATTTGTGATTTTAATGCTATGGATCGAGACCGATCCATCCAATGCCGCCCGGATTGCATCGTCCTCATTGATGTAGGGCACTCTCAGCGAGTCATTTTCCTGGGGGAAGATGATCGAATCAGTGACCATGATGATCGCCCGTCTGCGATCCGCTGCCTGATCGATGAGGTAATGACACGCGTTATAGATGGCATCGTAATGCCCGTCCGAGGCTGAAATCGGAAGTTTCCCGATCGCATCGGCAATTTGATTCCGGTTCTGTGTCAGAACGCCGATCCGGGCAGGACAGTTCGAAGTGAAATATATAACGACTGCATCTTCCATTTTCAGATTTTTGAGGGCGGACAACGCGGCCCCCTGAAGTCGCTGCGAGAAGCTCGCCGTACTTATGGAGTTGTCTATTATCAAAGCAATCGCAATCGGAAGTTGATCCTTAGAGAAATGACTGAGCCTTTGCTGGATGCCATTGTCATAAACCAAAAAATCCTCTGCCCGAAGACCATCAACAACGTTCCCGCGGCTGTTGCGAACAAGGACATCGACGGTAACAAGGTTTACGTCGAGTTTGATCTTGAAATCCCGTCCTGCGGCCGGCGGATTCTGATCTTGTGAAAATTCTCTTATTGAAGTCTGGACCGATTCCAGGTTCGTGCCTCTAATTCCCCTCGCCATATTAAGCGCTGATAAGGGAAACAATGCGATAGATAGAAACAATCCTAGGGTGATTATGGCAACTCGTAGGATTTCCATGGGCAATTTCCTGTTTTGCCTGATTAGCATGCGCAAAATCAGCGAGGCCATCTTGGCATGACCGGCATACTGCGACGATCGTCAGATCTGGCAAATCATCGTATCTCACAGACATGACACAGCTTTAAGGTCTTTCAGGGGCTCAATGGTTGTATTGTGGCGAATACGGACAAATGGTTGTCGGCTTGCGGTACAATCGGCTGAGATCGGATCCAGTGAGCTCGTTCATACATGTCATAGTGCACAAAATCGGTCATATCGTTCTGATCAAAGCGAACCACCAGAACCCCTACATTGGGCCCTCCATCCTGCATGCTAACAATGTCGTCGCACCGCCACGAGTAAAACCAGCCGGAATTCCATGTGGAGGGGCCTAGCAAAGAGAGCACCTGCGAGCGCGAAAGCCGGAGCTTAGGAGGCAAGAAGTTGATGGTTGAGGAATATGGTTTCGATAGGTCCATCTGGGAACCGATGTCCGATTCGCTTATTTTTTTTGCGGCTTCCCCTCGTTTTCCGGGCCAAGCGCGAAATTCCTTGCATACTGCTGCCAATTCATCCGGCAATGTCGGCAGTTCGGCGGATGTTTTTATGGCAGCCTGGCGGAATCGTCGAATTGCCGATTTTTCATACACCATTTCTGCCGCCTCAGTTAATCGCCGGATTGCGTCGGGATCTTTTGAGTCGATTTTTACAGTGTCATTTAAAAATGACCATTGGAACAGGAAAGGCTGACCTCGCGCGACAAAAACGGCATACTGTGAACCGGCTTGTAGGCCAGCGGCATAAGTGCGGAAAACAGTCTGTTCAAAAGTACTGTGAAGGTCTTCTTTCCTCAAATCGCCCGCAACGATTAATCCGACAATTCTGATCGTAACAGTAGCCATCACACCCTCGAGCCGAGTAGACACGATTTCAACGGTCGCGAGGGAGTTCCCGGCTCCCAGTGCCTTTTCAAGAATTTCGCTTGAGAATGAGGATTGTTGAAATGCGCCGCAGGCATGCGGCATCAAGATTATGGCTATGAGTCCGTAAACGACAATTTGGCGCGTCATCATTCCCTCCGAGAATGGAAGCCGACCCAACGACTCCACCCCAAGCCGAACATGATCGTAAGGCACGGCTAGATGATCAGAATAAAAACCGATTCTGCTGCTTTTATGCCAGTGATGATAGTGCCACCCAGTTGTAGCAGCAAGTCAAAAATGCGCAGTCAAATGCACCCATGCGAATCCCAAATTGTTCCATGTCTAGAATTAGATTTGCAGCACGACATGGTTGTCGAGAATGCCAGTATGTCATTGCGAAATGGAAGGAAATCGGTGCCTGGTTATGCCGTCCCTATTCCCATCCACCTTCTGCCCGTCCGGATTGTGCCCGTACTGCGGGTCCCAAGCCTCGTCAATCTGATTGGAGGCAACAAAATTTGCACTGATCATGCGCCATCGGCGGCAAAATGCTTTATGATAGGGCCATAAATTCGCAGGCGGATTTCCAGGGAAGAACGCAGGGTCGGCGGCGGAGGCCACAGTCCATTTCATGAGCCAGAACCAGTTGCAGGGTATCGACAAACTCGAAGACAGTCTCTGGGCTGCCGCGGACAACCTGCGCGCTAATTCAAAGTTGACCTCCAGTGAATATTGCATGCCCGTGCTCGGCGTCATTTTCCTGCGCCATGCGACCAACCGCTACGATGCTGCGTGCCGGCAGATCGAGGAGGACCAGAAAGCCGGCAAACTGGCCAAACGGCCTCTTATCAGGGCCGATTTTCTGAAGCGGCGCGCGCTCATGCTGCCCAAGGAAGCCCGATACGACGAACTGCTCAAGCTCCCCAAAGGCTCCAACCTCGGCAGCGCTCTCATCGAGGCCATGAACTCCATTGAGAGGGACTTCGAACCGCTGCGCAACCAGCTCCCCAGGGACTACGACAAGTTCGGAAACGACCTCCTTGAAGACCTGCTCCGCATCTTTGACAGTGAAGTTCTCCGCAATGCCAGTGGCGACCTGTTCGGGCGCATTTACGAGTATTTTTTAATGAAGTTCGCAATGCAGGGCGCGCAGGACAGCGGTGAATTTTTCACTCCGCCATCGATCGTTCAAACCATCGTCAATGTCATTGAGCCCGAGCATGGAATTGTCTTCGATCCGGCCTGCGGGTCCGGCGGCATGTTCGTCCAGTCCAGCCACTTCATTGAGCGGCTGGGACAGGACACCACCCACCGCGTCACGTTTTTCGGCCAGGAAAAGACAGCGACCACCATCCGTTTGGCCAAGATGAACCTTGCGGTACACGGGCTGGAGGGGGACATCCGCGAGGCCAACACCTTCTACGAAGATGTTCACACGCTGTTCGATAAGTGCGACTTTGTCATGGCAAATCCGCCGTTCAACGTGGATATGGTCGATGCCGAGAAGGTGAAGGATGACCGCCGCCTCCCGTTCGGCCTGCCGGGCGTGAACAAGGCCAAGAAGATCTCGAACGGAAACTACCTCTGGATTTCCTACTTTCACAGCTACCTCGGGCCGAAGGGTCGCGCCGGTTTCGTCATGTCGTCGCAGGCATCCAGCGCCGGGCACGGCGAGGCCGAAGTGCGCCGCAAGATCGTCGAGACCGGCGATGTCGACGTGATGATTTCCATCCGCTCGAACTTCTTTTACACCCGCACAGTCCCCTGCGAGCTGTGGCATTTTAACAGGGGCAAGCCCTCTGACCGCCGCGATCAGGTTCTGATGATCGACGCGCGCAACATCTACCGGAAGGTCACGCGCAAGATCTACGATTTCTCGCCGGAACAGCTCCAGAACCTCACCGCCATCGTCTGGCTCTATCGCGGTCAATCCGACCGCTTCATCGCGCTCGTCCAGGATTATCTCGTGCGCACCCTGGGCGAAGCTGGTGCCATCGCGGATCGCGCCGGCGCATTCCGGCAGAGCTACGACGCGCTTGCAGACGCCGCCGCGCCGTTTCTCAAGACTCTACCCAAGGACTCGCCGCTTCGAAACCTGCTGAAGGAGCGTGACGACGCAGCCAAAGCGTGCTTTCTATCGCTGGATAAGTGGACCGCCCGGATCGCCAACAATTGGCGGAAACCTTGTGAAAAGAAACTCCCTGCGCAGAAAAAGCTGCTCGCAGACTTGGACGCGCTCGCGACAGCCTGCCGCGACCTGGTGAAAGATGCCGATCTTGTCTGCAAGCTTGCCGCTCGGCTGGTAGACACCGCCGAGAAGGATGCCGGCGCCCGGAATCACGACGCCTGGGACGGCCGCGCCATTAGCCGGCTGGAAAAGGAAATCGACGCCCGGCGCAAGGACCTGGTCGAACAGCTCAAATATACCGCCTATTTCGAGCGCCAGGCGCACTGGCTGCTCTCACGCTTTCCCGACGCCCAATTTGTGGCGGTACCCGGCCTCTGCCGCATCGCCACACGAGCCGATATCAAGGCCGCCGACTGGAGTCTCACCCCTGGCCGTTATGTGGGCGTTGCCCCACCGGAAGTGGACGAGGATTTCGATTTCGAGCAAGCATTGCGCGACATCCACGTCGAATTGGCGGATTTGAACCTGGAGGCGTCCGAGCTGGCAGCAAGAATCCAGGATAATTTCGAAAAGCTGGGGATATGAAACATGAGAGTAAAACCACGGCCCCGGTCGCGGAGCAACCGCCGATGGTAGCCGGGCGTTTCAACGCCCGGTCAACGGCAACCCAATAATCCCGCGTCGCGTAGCGACGCTGTGAAACATGACGTTATTTGAGAGAAAGTGCAACCACCGGTTGCACTTTAATCGACCCGGTCTAAGAGGAGCTTGTGAAATGAGTTGGGAGGAAAGGAGTCTGGATGAATTGGGATTCGTTGGCCGTGGGAAATCAAAACACCGCCCTCGGGACGCCGAACATCTTTACGGCGGCCCCTATCCTTTCATTCAGACTGGTGACGTGAAGCACTCCGAGCTTTACGTGACATCTTATTCGCAAACATACAGTGAAGCCGGATTGGCTCAAAGCAAACTTTGGCCGCAGGGAACGCTCTGTATTACCATCGCGGCAAACATAGCAGAGACGGCGATTCTCGGACTCGAAGCCTGCTTTCCCGACAGTGTCATAGGCTTTATTGCCAATGATTCCAAATGCGACGCACGGTTCATCAAATACATGTTCGACACCATCAAGCGGCAGTACCAGCAGGTCTCCCAAGGCGCGGCGCAGGACAACCTCAGCCTGGAGAAACTTCTCTCCTTTAAGCTGAAAGTCCCGCCACCAAAAACTCAGCGTGACATTTCCGATGTTCTCTCCGCCTACGACGACCTGATCGAAAACAACCGGCGGCGGATGGCGCTGCTGGAGGAAGCGGCACAGCTACTTTACCGCGAGTGGTTCGTCCACCTCCGCTTCCCCGGCCACGAATGCAACCGAATTATCACCGGTTTACCAGAAGGATGGCGGAGAGCAGCGGCATTCGATGCGATGCAGGTGATGAGTGGCGGAACACCAAAGACCACTGTTCCAGATTTCTGGGATGGCGATATTCCCTTCTATACGCCAAAGGATTCGGTGCCTGAGAGCTATGTCCTGCAAACCGAGAAGCTCATAACCCAGTTGGGGCTCAGTAACTGCAACAGCAAACTTTACCCGAAGGACACGATCTTTATCACCGCGCGTGGAACTGTTGGAAACCTGAACCTCGCGCAACGGGCGATGGCCATGAATCAATCATGCTATGCGCTCGCCGGTCGCGAGGGTATTCCACAAAAGTTTCTCTTTTGCGCCCTGCGCGACGCAGTTCAGCATTTCCAGCAACAGGCAGTAGGCGCAGTTTTCGACGCCATAATTGTCGACACCTTCAAGCTCATCCCGTTCGTCATTCCCGATGTTAAGATTGTCAATTCCTTTGAGGGGGCAATTGAGCCACTGTTCAAACAAATCGAGAACCTGCTATTGCAGAACCAAAAGCTAGAGGCCGCCCGTGATCTTCTCCTACCACGCCTGATGAGCGGAGAGATTGCGGTATGACGACATTTCGTGCTTATGCCGTGCGCGAAGGCGGAGCGATCAAAACAACGTCGATTCATACTAAAACATCGTTTTAGTTAAATCATACTTGCCTTAGATTGATATTTTAGGTACAAACATCCTCATGCTCGCATCGAAACCCGAACTTTTCGCCGTTTTGCGGCAATATAACCCCTGGTGGGCTGGCGGGCGTTTCCCCGATTTGCCCAGCTGGCGGCGCGCGGCTTTTCAAGAGATCGCCGCCTGGGTGAAGGCGCCTCCCGCCGGTCGGGCGCTGCTTCTCTCCGGCGCCCGCCAGGTGGGAAAGACGACGCTCTTTCTCCAAGCGATCGATGATCTGCTCGATCAGGGCGTCGTGCCGACGAACGTCCTCTACGCCACCTTCGACCATCCGTTGCTGAAGCTGCTGGGGTTAGAAGGCCTGCTGAAACTCTGGCGCGAATTTGAGCCCACGCGCGAGGGGCCGGAGTATGTTTTTCTCGACGAAATCCAGATGGCCAGGGACTGGCAGACGTGGCTCAAGCACCAGGTCGATTTTGAAAAGCGCCGGCGCATCGCCGTGACCGGCTCCGCTACCCCGCTGGTCACCGAAGGCCAGGAATCGGGCGTCGGCCGCTGGCAAACCATCCGGCTGGCGACGCTGTCATTCTACGAATACCTACAACTGAGAAAACTGGCTGTGCCGGCGCTGCCGGCAGTGGGATCGCTGCGAGAGCTGTTTGACTGGGAGCCGGAACGCCTGATGCGGGTGGCCGAGGATGCGCGACCTCTCATCGGCTTGTTTCACGAGTATCTTTTGCGAGGCGGTTTTCCGCAAAGCGCGCAGGTGGAGAGCATTCCGCTGGCGCAAAAGCTTCTGCGCGAGGATATCGTGGACAAGGTGCTCAAGCGCGACATGACCGCGCTCTTCGGGGTGCGGCGGGTGCTCGAACTGGAGCAGGTGTTTCTCTATCTCTGCCTGCACGACGGCGGCTTGCTCGACCTTCCGGCGCTGTGTTCCGCCCTGGAGGCGAAGCGCCCCACGGTGAGCAGCTACATAGATTTGCTGGAGGCCACGCATCTGATCCACCGGCTGCGGCCATTCGGTTATGGCAAGCAGGTACTGCGGGCGCGCGCCAAGATCTATCTGGCCGATGCAGCCATAGGCCCCAGCGTGCTCCTCAAGGGCAAGGCCCTGCTTGAGGATGCCGATGGGCTGGCGCGCGCCGTGGAAACGGCGTTCTTCAAACACGTCTTCACCCGCTTTTACGCACGGAGCGTCGGCTTCTCCTACTGGAGGGGGAAGAAGGATCGTGAGGTGGACATTATCGCCGAGGTGGATGGGAAGCTGGTGCCATTTGAGGTAAAGTATCGCTCACCCGATCATACCGGACTGGCGGACCTGAAGGGCATGGTGGAGTTTTGCGAGGGGCACGGAATCGATCGGGGCTATGTGATCACCCGGGAACTCAATGATTTCAGGACGCAGGCCGTGCCCGGAACCAGAGCCGCAACCCTCCTGTTGAACATTCCCGCAGCTCTCGCCTGCTATTGGCTCGGCCGCTCCGAGCATGAAACCGCAAACCGCGGCGAGACCTGATATGGCCTACACCGACATCAACAGCGAAGACCGGCTCGTGCAGGCGACCTTTGCAAAACACCTCGAAAAGGAGCTTGGCTGGGAGAGCGTCTATGCCTGGAACGATGAAACGTTCGGGCCAAACGGCATGCTGGGGCGGGCAGACACTCGCGATGTGGTGCTCACGCGCGACCTGCGCGCGGCCATGGTCCGTCTGAATCCGCGGTTGCCGCCGGAAGCAATCGCAGAGGCTGTGGCCAAGCTCACTCGTCATGATTATTCGCGCTCGCTCCTGCAATACAATCAGGAGTTTTACGATTACATCCGTGACGGGGTGCCAGTGAGCTACCGCGACGCGCAGGGTGAGCGTCGCAATCCCAGGGCGACCGTGATTGACTTCCAAAACGGTACGACGAACGGCCAGCCGAACAACCGGTTCCTTGCAGTGCGCGAGCTGAAGATCACCGGTTTGCGCACACCGGGCTATAACCGCCGGGCAGACCTGGTCTGCTATGTCAACGGCCTGCCGCTGGTTTTCATCGAGTTGAAGGCGGTGTATAAGAACATCCGCGCCGGTTTCGATGGCAACCTGCGCGATTACCTCGATGAAAACGTGATCGCCCATGCCTTTGACCATAATGCCTTTATGATTGTGAGCAACGGGCACCGGGCCCGCTTCGGCTCGATCACCAGCCAATGGGAGCACTTTGCCGAGTGGAAGCGCCACGATGAGAGCGAGAAGGGCAGCCTGGAAGCGGAGGTCCTGCTGAACGGCATGCTCGCTCACGACCGGCTACTGGACTTCGTGGAAAATTTCATCCTATTCGATTCCAGTAAACCTGGCGCGACTCGAAAAATTCTGGCGCGCAATCACCAGGTGCTCGGCGTGAACAACGCCGTTTCCGCCGTCTGGCGGCAGGAGGAACTGAAAAGACGTTTCCTGCCTGAGAAGCGGCTCTCTTACCGCGTGGTCGAGCTTCCGAAAGAGGAAGCCGTTGACGAAGATATGCTCCCCTTGGCGCGGGCCCTCGAGGATGAGAAAGACATGCAGGTGCTGAAGCTGGTGGAGCCCGCGCATCCCGACTTGGGTAAGCTGGGGGTCTTCTGGCATACCCAGGGCAGCGGCAAATCCTATTCGATGGCGTTCTTCACGGAGAAGGTGCGCCGGCAAATTTCCGCGAAATTTACTTTCCTGCTCATGACCGACCGTAATGATCTGGACAGCCAGATTTACCGGACCTTCGTGGGTTGCGGCGTAGCCAACGAGAAAACGCCGCGCGCTACATCGGGCGAGAAGCTGGAGGAACTGCTGAAGCAGAATCACCGTTATGTTTTCAGCCTGATCCATAAGTTCAACCAGGATGTAAATCCCCACGCGCCCTACAGTCTTCGCGACGATATCATCGTAATTTCCGATGAGGCGCATCGCACCCAGGCCGGCAAGCTCGCGCGCAACATGCGGCTGGCGCTGCCGAATGCGGCATTCATCGGCTTTACCGGTACCCCGCTATTCAAGCACGACCACCTCACCAGGCGAATTTTTGGCAGTTACGTCTCGCGCTACGATTTCAAGCGCTCCGAGGAGGACGGCGCGACCGTGAAACTGGTATACGAAAACCGGGGCGAGAAACTCGGCATCGCCCGGCTTGATCTCAACGACCGCATCGCGAATGCCATCGCCAGAGCCGATCTCGACCCGGACAAAGAAGCTCTGCTGGAGAAACTCCTCGGCCGGGATTACGAAGTCATCAGCGCCGACGACCGCCTTGACAAGATCGCCGCCGATTTTGTGGAGCACTGCGCTGCCCGCTGGGAAGCCGGCAAGTCCATGCTCGTTTGCATCGACAAGCTCACCTGCGCGCGGATGTACCAGCGCATCATGCCCCGCTGGCAGGCGAAATTGGCGGCAGTGAAGGCGCTCATCGAAGAAAAGCAGCTGGAGCTGCGTTTTAGCACTGAAGATCAACAGCGGGACGTCTTGGCAAAGGGACTCGGCTACCTTCGCGGCCAGGCAAAGTGGATGGAAGAGACGATTGTCAAGATTATCAGCAGCGAAGCGCAAAACGAGGTTGGCGACTTTAAGAAGTGGGACTTCGACATCATCCGGCATCGTGCCAGGATGAAGCAGGGCTTCGAGGTCGGTGACAAGCGGGTGGACGTTGAGACAGCCTTCAAGACCCCGGAGCATCCGTTCCGGGTGGCCATCGTATGCGCCATGTGGCTGACCGGCTTCGATGTCGAGTGCCTCTCGACGCTTTACATTGATAAGCCGATGAAGGCGCACACGCTCATGCAGGCCATTGCCCGTGCCAATCGCGTGTATCCCGGCAGGGATTTCGGCCTGATCGTGGATTATAACGGCATGCTCAAGAGCCTCCGCGAAGCACTGGCGCAGTACGCGCTCGGCGATGAGGATGGCGGGGGTGGAGAGGAGATCGTCGCACCCATCGAAGAGAGGGTAAAGGCGTTTCTCGAAGCCATCCAGGAAACCGAAGGCCACTTGCGAAATCTCGGATTCGAGCCGGCGCGATTGGTCGGGTCAAAGGGCTTTACACGGATTCAGGGATTAGCCGATGCCGTGGAGGCTGCCTACACGTCCGACGAATCCAAACGGCGTTTCGAGATTCTGGCTCGGCAGGTCTTCATCCGCTTTAAAGCCCTGATCATGGAGCCGGCATCCTTCCAATATGCGGAGCGTCACGACAACATCGAGGCCATTTATAAAAAACTCGAAGAACGCCGCGACACCGCCGACGTCACCGAGTTGCTCAAGGAATTGCACCGGATCGTCAACGAGGCAATTCGCACCAATCCGGAAACCGAAGTCGATGAAGAACCAGCCGTATACGATTTGAGCGGTATTGATCTGGAAAAATTGCGCACCGAGTTCGCCAAGCGCGTGAAGCGGAAGGCGACCGCACTCCAGGACATTCGGCAAATCGTTGAGGACAGGCTCGCGAAGATGCTCGAACGTAATCCACAGCGGATGGACTACTACAAGAGGTACTCGGACATCATCGCCGATTACAACCGGGAGAAAGACCGCATCACCATCGAGGAAACATTCGCAAAGCTTGTGGACCTTGCCAAAAGCCTGGATGCCGAGCAACAACGCGCCGTTGCTGAAGGCCTGACCGAAGATGAACTTGCCCTGTTCGACCTCTTGAAGAAAGCGGACCTCAGCAAAACAGATCGGGAGCGGGTAAAGTTAGCAAGCAAAAGCCTGTTGGAATCCGTGCGCAACCTCATCGCGCCCTTGGAACGGTGGACCGAGAAAGAGCAAACGCAAGCTGAAGTGGAAGTCTTCATTCTCGACCACGTTTTCCAGCAGCTCCCCACGCCGCCGTTCACTCCAGAGGAGAAACAGGAGGTCTCCCGCCGAGTCTATCAACACGTCTGGCAGCAAAGCGTGAGTGGAATGCTTGCGGCGTGATGCCGATTGACAAAGGTGTCACTTTGCACGCTATTTGGCCCATTATTTTGCACATTATTTGGCCTCCGGGGTTTTCTTCGAGCGTGAGGTTTATGTCGGCTTTCGAGAGATCCGCCAGGCGGCTGGAAGACTTGTCCGATATGGCTGTTTTTCGTCCAGAACACCAGATCCGTGCGAATATCACTTTCTTTGAACCCATCTGAACGGATAGCATCTAATCTAAGGATCTCCTATTGGTGCGTTCGCAGGATTACCTGCATTGTCATCGGAGGCGCCATGATGAATCGAATATCTGAGGATTGCGTCCGAGTCTTGATGGTCGTTTTGGCTTTTTCTATGGTATCCCTGGCCAATGACTGGAAGCAACGGCCGTACGATACCTGGACTAATCAGGACGTCTATGATGTTTTGAACAAGTCCCCTTGGGTAAAAGTCTCATCAACGAGCTTTGCGGTACCTGCGGTGATCGGAGAATCCAGAAAAGGGACAGCTGTTTCCGGTGGCATGGGCGTGGGCGGAGGGGATGGAGGTAATCACACCGTCAGCAATCATCTCGTTCCGTTCTTTCCTGCAATCCGTCTTCTCACCGCCAAGCCATTACGAGATGCCTATCTGCGTCGGAGCTTTCTTCGGGAACTATTTGGATGGGGAGTCGGCGGACAACCAATCGACGTTAAAGCCCTGACCAGAGAGGTAAGCGATAGGGCTAAGGAGGCGCAGGACAAGTATGCAAAATCGAATCCAATCATGATGGGTGATGCGAAACACATTGTGGTTTCCATCGTGTTCGAGGCATCTTACATAAACCTGCCTGCGGCCGTGATGCGGTATGGCGTTAGTTCTGCAAATCCGCTGGAAAATGTGTCGCAGTCGGATCTCATGCCAGTTACATTTTTGTCTACGAAAACCGGGAAGCGCATGGTTCTCTGCGATTATTTGTCACCCGGCAAAGACGGCCTGGGAGCTAAATTTTTCTTCTTCCGCACAGCTCCGGACGGAACCCCATCAGTAGGGATGGAGGACAAGGAACTCCGTTTCGAGACCCGCATCAAAGGCAAAAAGATTGAGGCAAAATTCGATCTTTCAAAGCTGGTATATCAGGGCAAATTGGAATTGTAGGCAGTTTTGGAATGCGGAACGGTGGCCTATACGGACAGGTGGTTCAGGCCTCGCCAATCACCAGGCTTTCACGGGCCGCTTCCACGACCGCCTTGGTCACCTCCTGCAGGGCGTTGAGTTCCATGATTCGCTCCATCTGCGTGAGGAGACGTGTGAGCAACCGGAAGTTCCCGCCCGTCATGCGGATGATCGCGGCCATCGTTTCCGCGTCCATCGGCTGGTCGGGAAGGCACACGCCGGCAGGCGTCCAGCGCCGCTCCAGCAGTTGCCGGATCTCCGCGGCCCCCAGGGGCCGAAACTCGTGCACAAAGCCGATCCGGGAGTAGAACTGGGCATAGCGTGCCAACCTCTTTTCGAGCCCGGGCATTCCGATCAGGATCATCCCCTCCTCGCCCGCATCGAAGATCGCCCGCGCCGGTTCCAAGGAGGCCATCCGGAGGCGATCGGCTTCATCGATCACGATGAGCGTGGTTGGGTCTGTTATCTGTCTTTCTTTCGCTGCAAACTCATCCGCGACCTGACGGAAGGTCGGCTCAAGCTTGGCAACTTTTTTCCCGCTCATCCAGTCGCCGGCTACGATCGCTCTCCGCTGGTGCTCCTCATCGCGCTGGCGGATCCCATCCAGTTTCTCGGCCTTTTCCCGCAGCAATGGCTGTTTCGCGAGCTCCAGGAGGTCGGCTCGCGCCCGATAAATCTCCGAGGCTATGATGCCGGGCGTGTTTACAACCGGCGGCGTGTAGAACACGGTGTCGAGAATCGAGCCGTCACAGGTCTCGAGGTGGAAGCAGTCCGCGCGCCGAAACTTGTCCCAACCGCTGTAGTGCCTGGCCGAGAGGGTCTTGCCGACACCGGGTGAGCCGTAACATAGGCCGATGTATCCGTAACGGCGGCAGGCATCGCAGAACTCGGCGAATCGCCGGTGCTCGAGCGTTTCCACAATGGCCGGCGGCTGACTGCTATTCGTTTCGGTATCGCTTGAGGCCGTGTGCGGATTGCTTTCCCTTTGGCTTGCCTTGCGGTGTTGACGGCTCATGCGGTTCCTCCCTGGTTTCTCCACGCTTCATTTCAAGCAGGGTATCGATGGCATTCTGCCGGTCCCGCAGGATTCCGCGCAGCTCCCGCCGGCGGCGATTCCGGGCACTCAGAATTTCGCGCAGAGGAACCGTAGCGCCGGCCAGCTCGGCTGAGATGGCCCGGCACAGAAACCGATCGCCGTGGAAGACCCGAATCTCAGCCATGTCGCGCGGATCAAAGCGTAGGGTAACCGTCTCTCCCACGTACGCCGCCAGGGTTGGCGCGATGTAGCGGAAGTTGTGGAAATGGATCCCGTCGATGCGGACGCGGCGCGTCTTGGCGACGCAAACGAGCAGCAGGTCCAGTTGCTCTAATGACTCAGGCATGCGCGGCAGAAATCCTCCGGCAGCCCAGCGTTGGGCGGGCGGCGTTTTGGTTTCCTCACATTTGCGGTTTTGATAGACGTCCAGAAAAAAAGCGCGCAGACGCGCATCGAAGTCCGCCAACGTGAGCTTTGCCTTTCCACGTATTCCACCACCGGCTACCGTGTAACCCGGAAGTTCACAGAGAAACATCTCATTCAAGGTGCGGAAAAATCGTTCGATGCGGCCACGGCCCCTCGGCTTGCCTGGGATGGAGAACACCAATCGGATCTTGAGATCGGCGCCGACCTGCTCCAGATGACGGGAGGTGAAGTCGCTCCCGTGGTCGGTATAGAGCACCTCCGGGATTCCGCAGATCGTCCAGCGCGGGTTCTCTTTACGCCAGATCGCCTGGCGCAGCGCCAGCGAGCTGTGCAGCACCGACGGCGCATCGAAGGAAAGAAAATATCCCGCCACGGCCCGGCTGTAATCGTCCAGGACGACCGTGAGCCAAGGTTTGGCCACGTCGCCGTCGGGGCGGACGAGCAGAATATCGAGCTGTGAGTGATCCGCCTGCCAGATCGCATTCGGCCGTTCGGCTTCGCGCCTGTGAACGAGTTCAAATTCATCTCCGTAGGCCTTTGTTCCTCGGTGCGCAAGTGTGACCAGGTCGCGAGGCAGATTGCGGACGATACGATAAACAACCCAGTAACTCGGGACTTTCTCGCCGTCATGCCGCGCTAGCCGTTGCACCTGCCGGTACAGGGCGGTAATCGGAAGGGGCGGCTTCTGCAAGGCCAAGCCCTCGATCGCCTCAGTGATCTTTGCTGACGCCGCACGGCGCTCGCCACGATCGCCTCGTTTCTTTCGGGCCAGGGCTGCCAATCCAAACTTCCGATACTGGGCGACCCAACGACGCACCGTCCGATACGGTATGCCGGCGGCCAGCGCCGTGGATTTTAATGGCCGGTCTTCTTCCAGGTGCGGCCGAATTATCCGGTACCGATCCAGTGCCAGCTTTCTGGCCTCCTCCGATAATTCAGCCAGTTCGTTCATGGCGGCAGCATACTCCAAATAGCGTTGCCAAAGTTACGCCATTTAATGTTGCCAGCGATAATTTGCCCTGTGGACGATCCGGGATTTCCATTTAAGATAAAATCCGTTATCTTAAATGGTGGAGGAGGGAAAACCATGCCCTTTATGCTGGGTGACACCGACCTGTGGATCCCGGCCCGGTTCCGCTCCTGGCTCCGGCTTCTGGCCCGGAAATGGCGCGGAATCGTCCGGGCGTTCGCCAGGCTCGACCCGAAAAGCATCTGAACTGGCTACGGAAGGAAAAATGGGGGGCCGGAACCAAAATGCCGGCCTCGGGGCTCAGAGCGCCGGAAAACTTGCGCCAGGATGGCCTAGGACGCGCGATCTCGAAGGGAGCCTTATCTAAAACCATGTCCCAAAATCTGCCCGCACCACGGCCCGAACAAATGCTGCCGCCGATCCTCGCCGGCAGCTTCACGCCCGACACGCGCCGCCGCGTCGAGCAGTTTTACTTCTCCGTAGTCAGTTGCTTCGAAGCCTGGGTCACCCGCCGGCAGTCGCCCCACACCCAGCGCGCTTACCGCGAGGACTTCATGGCTTTCGTGAAGTTCATGGAAATCGGATGGCCCAAGGAGCCTGGAGGATCCTGACGGCTTCCATCAAGGACGTGCAGGCCTTCCGAGACAGCCTTATCGCGAAGAACGCGGCACCGAAGACCCTCAACCGCCGGATTTCGTCAGTCTCGAGCTTTTACAAGTACCTTGCGGCCGCGGCGGCCGAGATTAGGCTGCCCATCACGGTACCGAATCCCGCGCACGCGCAGTTCATCGCGCGCGAGTCCACCGATCCGCGCGAGGAGACCAAGGCGCTTTCCGCCACCCGAGCCCGGCAACTGATGGGGATGCCCGCCGGCGACACCGTGCTGGACTTCCGCGATCGGGCGATCCTAAAGTTCTTTCTGTACTCGGCGGCTAGGCTCTCGACTGCTTGCCGACTGAAGGTGTCAGACTTCCACCAGGACGGCGACGAGGCAACAATCCGGCTGCACGAGAAGGGCGAGAAGCGCCGGACGATCGGGCTGCATTATCAGGCCGCACAAGCAATCGGCGAGTACATTGAAAAAGCAGCCATCGCCAGTGGCCCCCTATTCCGGCCGCGGCTCAACCCCCGCGGCCGCAAGCTCGCTAACCGAGCCATGAACCCAGTGAGCATGTACCTTTTGATTCAGAGCTACCTCGAGCGCCTGCCGGGGGGGCTCAAGGAGCACCAAAACTCGGACGGCAGTACGACCAAGTCGTGCGCCTACACGCCGCACTCCCTGCGGGCCACAACGGCCACGCTACTGCTGGATGCCGGTGTGGACATCCGGAAGGTGCAGGAGCTGCTCGGGCACCGGCACATCACCACGACGCAGATTTATGACAAACGCCGGCGAAGCACCTCAGAAAGTGCTTCACATGACGTGCCGATTTGATACTATTCCGAGGCATCGCAGGTGCCGGACAACAAATTCGACCGCACCAGCGACGAGATCGCCCTGGACGAGGTAGAGCGGATCGAAATCTAATAATAAAGACGGCCCCCGGGCCATCGTCCTGGGCATTCTCGTCGATTTCATTCACGTGGCCAGTACGGCCTTGGTCTATCCCGCGGACCGCGAGAAACAGGATGCCTGGGTGCTGCGCCGCTTGTTGGAAATCCTGCGCGGCAAAGCTGGGTATGCTGCCGGCGGGATGCGCCGTAGCGCAACCCTTCAATCAATGACAACGACCGAAAGGAAGCCCGTGGACGAGTGCGCAGACTATTGCTTCATTACGCCCCGTGTCTCAGGTATGACAACGCGCTGGCCGCGGGCCTGCCACTCGCCACGGGCGTTGTTGAAGGGGCTTGCCAACACCTTGTCAACGACCGGATGAATGTCACGGGCGCTCGCTGGAGCCTGCAGGGGGGGAGAAGCCGTGCTCCGTCTGCGCGCCCTGTGGTCGAGCGGGGATTTCGACGATTACTGGCAATTCCATGAGATTCGGGAATACGAACGGAATTACACGGCATACTATGCGGACCAGCAGCTACCCGCGGTCATACCTCCGAAAAAATCTTCGATACGCCGCAGCCAGCCAAGCTTGAAACTCGTCAGGAAGTAAAGAAAGGGCCAGCAGTGCCGAATATCACTGGCGGGATGTCACTGAATGGTCAAATGCAAAAGAGCCGCACCCATTCAGGATCTTGCCGTCGAATTTGTCAGACAAGGCTTCGCCAATCACCAGCTGGTTGATTTCGGAGCTCCAGCCCGCTCGCGCGCTATATTGATGCGGAACCAAATGTACGGATGAAGCGATGATGAGATGAAGAAGCTCCACAGTCGCTGCTATCAAAGCTCAAATCACATTCAGCCGCAGTTAGGTTACTACTACCACGGCATCAGCGTATTTGCTCGCCACGAAAAATGTCAAGCTGATTTGACAGATTAACTTATCGCCTCCTCAGCGGAATCTGTGGGTGGGATTCAACTTCGATTGCCGGCTTCCCATGGAGCATACAGAAGGTTACGGGCCTCTTGACACCGCCGGAAACTGGTATTGGAATTCAGTAAGAAGCTCAAGTGCTCCGAATCTCGCTGTGACCAAAACGGGAGCGGGTATTTCTCAAGCCGCTGCTTTTCCGGGGCAATTCAGCCGCAGATTCTATTGAAGAACCAAAACTTTATTTGGAATCAAAAACAGATGCCTTGGCTAATGCGTGGTCAGGCAGGGTGAACTTCAGATCGGAACTCGATTCCCCTGAAGAGCGATGATGGGGGGACGCTCAGAAAACCTGGATTATTTTGCTGCGTAATACCCGCCAGCCACCACCCAGCAGGTTCATAATATTCCCATCCTTTTCAGATGTTCCTTCTGTTTAGCAGATAGATCTTTACCGACATTTCCAAGATATTCCTCGAAATCCTTTTGCACCTTAACATTTCTGAGGCAAAGCAAGCCATGCGCGGCAATCTCTAATGCCTTGTACTCATCGCTATTTTTAGCGTACCCTTCAGCCACCCGTTGCAGCACTCCCAATATTTCCTCGGTATCATACATCTGTTGTTTTGATTTATCTTTCCTGCTCACGGGTGTCCTTTCATCTTCTCCATATTATCCGACTACATACAGGCGGCATCGCCACATAACCACTCTTGGGCTCCACGCCTCTTGTCGGCAACGTCGCTTCAGATGCTAGGCCGAAGTGCTCAAGCGTGTTTTCAATGTGGTCTCAATGTTTAGCGTACCATTCACACTATTTTTTGAAAAGCGCTGCGCAATTCAGACCGCAACCAATATTAGCGCCCCCGCTCCGTCAGTCGCAACAACAAATACAACACATGCAACGACTACAACTGTACCAACAACCACCTCAGAATGGTGCGCCAACCAGTCAACCGCATCCTCCATGGCCTGAAAAACCCGGTCTGCTGCCAAAGCAGCTAAGCATTCCATATATTCGTTCAGACACTTAGCACTGCAATATCCCCGATGTTCCCATTTATGATATCTTACCGGCCAAGGTGGTCTCGAGCCCCAACATCTCCGGTAGCATTCTATATGTTCTTGGTCGCAATCCCTGTCGATACCGCCAGCTTCCGGTTCCTGAGGATCGACATCAGGGTCGCCTCCGCCGCCACCTCCTGGATCGGGACCACCGCCCCCTGGATCGCCGTATGGATCTCCGCCGCCCAGATTTATTTCGGAACATGCGATATATCCGCTCTCATAATCCATCGCAACAATGGCCATTGCTTCATAGGGGTCGCAATTTAGTGCACAGCAATTCCAATAAGAATCGCAGCACAATCCATCATCATAACCCGTATCCCAGTAACCATAAGGACATTCAGCGTAATTACATGCATAATCTAGTGATACGATATTGCCGCCGCTGCCGGATCCACTTGCCCCCAAATGCCGCCTTGTAGCGAGCGAACCTAGTCCTTCAGGCAAATAGAGAACTGGATCCCATATTTCAACCAGATTTTTGCTTTCAGACAGATATGGATCGTGAAATAAGGCAATTGCTCGATATACAAGCGACATGCCAGCGTACATTAGGCTGACTTCATAAGTCACATATTTGCGAATATCATATGAAGATAGAGGATCACTTGCGAAGATTTCTGCAAGTGTGCGTGCACCGTTCTGAACCGCAAAGTCATCAATCGGTGTTTTTTCCATTGTGGCCTTATATCCAATGAGAGCATATCGCTTCCCTTTGTGGAATTGAGGCTCCAATTTTACCTGTATCTCAGGCCCAATCGACACCAAACTCCCTATCGGAGATGGCAGCAATTCACCTACATCGCCTGAGCCAATTGCTCGCACGTATAATTGAATGGCATCCGGGTGATTAGCTATTAGAGTCTGACTATGATTCTGGTGAGCATTATATATACTGGCATTTATGCTGATTCTGCGATAAATTGTCAGAATTATTTTCTCCTCAATTGTTAGGTTTGACAAGCTTGGCTGCTCGCCTCTAGCCACAATGCTACTATTTTGCGAGAAAGCTACGTAAGGAAAAATCAGAAAGATCAAAAGGCCTATCCAAAATGTGAAAACCTTTTTTAATTCTGATAGTCGCTCCATTGTGGCTCCTCCATAACTAAATGACACGCTTTAAAAGGCTTCACTCATTACTTAATTAGATTGTCTATTATGGCTTGGTAATCAGCGACGGCTCGTAATCCCACCAAGACCTTCCCATTAATCACGACTGAAGGAGTCGACTCTATGCCTGCGGATCTGGCCTCTTGGATAGATTCCAGTATTCGTTTTGCAGTAGTCTGTGAATCAAGGCATGAGTTGAATGCAGCCATGTCTAAACCTAAATCCGAGGCTGCTTTTTTTAGACCCAAAAGAGACAAATCCGCTGTGCGGTACAACATATCATGATATTGCCAAAATTGCCCCTGTTGTTCAGCGCACAGGGCTGCACAGGAGGCAGTAAAAGCATTTGGGTGGATATTCAATGGATAGTGTTTATAGACGATCTTTAATGCATCTCCGTAATGTTCGGATAGTTTATTTATAATAGAAGCCATCTGTTTGCAGTAAGGACATTGGAAATCCGAAAAGAGAAGTAGAGTCACCTTCGCGTTGGCGGAGCCCCTGCTAGGCCCTGAGGAGCTCAAGCCTCCTGTTGGAGTGGGAGGCGGCTCGAGATAGACTAGAACATTATAGTTATTGCGCATTGCGGAGATCGCTGTTTTCAATGCATTCATGCGTGCCTGAGATTGCAGATCGAGCTCTACCTTAAACAATCCTTGGCTCTTGGGTAAGCCGAGCGTTGTGGATGCATCTGAATACTGCTTCTCGATTGCGCTTTGTGGGATGGAAACAGTCTCTGGTACCAAAACACGGATCAATGCAGGAACAGACACATTGCGCTTTGCGGCTTCATCCGCAAGTAACGTTTCCATTATTAGGTTGTCTAACGCTTGTTTTCGCAAGGCGTAAATCTGTTCCTGAAGACGATATAGCGCAACGCCGACCGAGGAATCTAAATCTTTCAAACTAATCCTCTTGCCGTTGACCGAAGCCACGACTGTCGACAAGCTGGAGTCACTACAGGCAGGTGACTGGGCATGGACGAACCATGAGGAAATGCAAGCTAATACGGCAAGAACGAGGAGGGGCAGCTTAAAGGCACCCGATAGCATCCGCATATAACTATACCCGAAGGAGGAAAAATCTGTGTCGCGTATCGGCGATGTCATCATGGTTTTGCCGGCCACGCACGCAATAGAACGCCCGATGCCATACGCAAAAAATCACTTCTACCCTTCCCCGGCGGCCGTGGTGCTCTGCATGGGAAGAGCTTTCGACATCAGCTGACAGGATGGAGGGACCAGCTACTGCATTCAGAAATCCCCGGCACTCTGCATTGCTGAAGATAATTTTTATTGTTCGCAGCAACGCCGAAGGTGTCAAGTAGAAAATGAAGAAAATGAACATATTTTCTCAGATTCCGCTTTACAGATGACGATCTCCGTAACCACACTCACAACTCTCCCCATCTGGCCGCTCTGGATTCTGATTAGAGTGCGGCTCCTTTAGATTTGACGCAAATGTATTGGCGTTCAATGATTTGGCGCAAATGCAGGAGTGCGAAAGGTGGCGTTTTGGGTGACATATGCCTTGCTTGGATTCATATCACATATTGGAGCCAGAGGCACTTGAGAGCATGCTTAAATTGCACATAAAGTGCCTGGGGCCAGAAGAACTAAAGCGGTTCTTGACAAGGGTACGAAATTCACTCGGGCTGCCAGAGGGACCGGAAGATAGATCGGACAAAAATTAGTGGAATTACCCAAATTTTCCGGCGGTCGGGTTGAAATATGGCTCCCATGGCTGATAGGGACCACGTCGAAACATTGAAGGCCGCCTAGCCCATAGAATTAAAGGCCTTGGCCACAGCACAGCCGATCGTTCAAAATCCGTTTTACAGGCATCACACTCTTAAACTTTGCGCCAGGATGCCCCATGACGCGCGATCTTGGTCCGGCCCCTATCCTAGTAGCCCCGTTTTGGGCTGCCTTTTTCCGCCCTCAAGGTGTGGATAACTGCGCTTGACCTTTTGTGATATTGACGTATCATAAAGGACGTTATGATACGTCAATTGACAAGCCGCCATGCAGCCACCTGCGATCGACAGCACCGTCACCGCTTGTCAAGCCATGGTCCCGCCATGCACGAGCCGACGCCGGAAACGACAACGGCCGCGATTGATGGGTCCGCCAGGACGCAAGCAACATCTGGAGGCTGGGCTCGGGTAACGGCACGTAAAGATCCCGATTCCCTTTGCCCTGGATAATACGCAGAAACATCCGACCGCTGTCGACATCCTCCGTCCGCGGGTGCGCCCCCCCGTTCGCTCGCAACCGGCAAGCATAGATCGTGGTCAGACAGGCACGGAAGGCGGGAATCCGGGCCGCGGCCGGAGCACGCCGCACCTCCTCCCGACTCAAAATGACCGGCAGCTTCTTTCCCCGCTGCCAGAGGATAAGTTCTGCCGCGGCCCGCGGATTGTAACCCGATACGTTACGTGTTACAATCCTCATTGTGGCCATACTCAGTTTCCGACACAAAGGACTGGAGCGGTTTTTCGCACGTGGAGATGCGGCCGGCATCCAGGCCAAGCATGCGGCGAAGCTGCGACTGATTCTGGGCCGTCTCAATGCAGCGGCAGAACCTCGGGACATGGCGTTGCCCGACCTGCGCTTACACCCTTTGGCCGGGGATAGAAAGGGGACCTGGTCCGTGGTCGTGAGCGGCAACTGGCGCATTACATTTGAGTTTTCCGGCCCTGATGTCAAGGATGTGGATTATGAAGACTATCACTAGATCTCTGATAAAGATGCACAACCCACCGCACCCAGGCGAAGTTTTGCGCGCGCTTTGCCTCGATCCTCTGGGTTTGACTGTCACTCAGGCAGCCGCCGCTCTCGGTGTTAGCCGGAAGACACTCTCAAGCATTTTGAATGGCCGGTCTGGAATCAGCGCGGAGATGGCCATCAGGCTCTCGATTGCCTTCAATACCACCGCGGAGAGTTGGCTGCTTCAGCAGCTGCAGTATGACTTGGCCCAAGTCGAGCCGAAACGCAGATCCCTTCAGGTCAAGAAATTCGCAGCCGCATGATTCTTTGGGTTCCAGTATGGGGTGGCTGTTGAATCCGGCAAGATTGGTCTGTGCAGCGAGAATTTCTAAAGGGAGTTCACCTGCGCGCCTCGATTCGGCCTTGCCGCGGGATTTTGGCCGTAATACCCCCATATCAGAAGCTGGGGCGCCGCATTCCAGGGGACGTGTCCTGGAAGAGCCGAATCTAATGGCAGCTTGTTTCGCCAGTTCATCGAACTCGGAGGTTGGTATGGACGAAATCCATGCTGGACCCGCGCCCAACGGTTATCAGGACCGGCGGGCCGGCCTGATCGTATTCGGGATTCTGGAAATCGGGATTGGCGGCCTGTGCGCGGTGTTGCTGGCGCTGTTGGTGCTGCTGAAGATCCTGGCGCCGGAAACCATCGGCGGCCTCGATCCATTTGCGCTGGCTGCCGCCGCATTAATCTATCTTGCAACAGCCGTCATTTTTACCTGGCTCGGCATCGGCTCCATTCTCTGCCGCCGGTGGGCACAAACCCTGCTTCTGATCCTGGCATGGAGCTGGCTTCTGTGCGGAGTCATCGCCATTGGATTCCTCGTCTGGCTCATGCGCGCCTTCCCCATCGAGGGGACTTCCGATCTCCTTTGGGCGATCGCTCTCATTGCCACCGGCATCCTGGGGATCGCCCTGCCCGGCGCCATGGCGGCTTTTTATCAAAGCAAGGATGTACGGGCCACCTGCGCGACTCGCGATCCGGTGCCGCGCTGGACCGATCAATGCCCTCTGCCGGTGCTGACGAATGCGCTCTGGCTGGGCCTGGGCGCGCTCTGGCTCATTGCGGCGGCGGCAATGAAACAGAGCGTGGTGCCCGTGTTCGGATATCTCGTGACCGGAACTCCGGCGGCACTGATTCTGCTGATCTGTGCAGCGGCCGGTCTGTATCTTGCCTATGCAACCTACCGGCTGCAAATGGCAGGCTGGTGGGGATCGCTGGCGGCCTTTGCGCTGTTCGCCCTATCCGGCTCGATCACTTTTGCGTTGGTGGACCCGGCGGAGTTCTATCGCAAATCCGGCTACCCGGAAGATCAGATCGCATGGATAGGGAGGCTGCCATTTTTTACCGGCAAGGCGCTGGCATGGATCAACGCCGCGTTTTTTGTGCTCTTCTTGATCTACCTGCTGTGGATCAGGAAGTTCTTTATCAAGCCGGCCGGCTCACGCGGTTGACCTGTTTCTACCGCGCTCCTCGCAACTGGCGCGTCAGGCGGGCAAAGCGTTCGCCGAAACGGCGCGCTTCCTCCAGTTCGGCATTGCTGATGCCCGGATCGCCCGCCGCCGTGGTTGCCTGCGGACCGAGGATGCCGTACCCTTCGGCATCCACGCCGCCGATCACCACGAATCTCATGGCCAGCAGGGCTGAAATGAGCGACAAACGCGCCGTATCCTTGCCGCTCGAAACATTCCCTGCCGTGCAAAAGACGCCCGCGGTTCGCCCCTCACCCCACACCTTGCCTTTGGCCAGCACATTGGCCAGGCGATCCAGGAATTGCCTTGTCTCCGCAGAGATGTTTGCCCAATGGACCGGAGAGCCAATAACGATTCCGTTGCATTGCAGAATCGCTTCATCTTTGATGTCGGCTGTTTTCTGCACCGTGAACTCCACGCCACTGACCGACTTGCCGCCGTCCCGGATTGCCTGCGCGAGTTTCTCCGTATTGCCGGTAATCGAATGGTAAGCGACGAGGATGCGGACCGGCCCCTGCTGCCCTGGAACGGGAGATACAGCCAGAACCGCCAGAACGATGAAGATAAGTCTGATACTTCTCATGTCACTCCCCTTTCGATTGGACCGTTCTCCGGCCATTTCGGATATGGAGTCATTCACAAGAACCATTGGGGTACCTGATTGAAAAATCCATCCGGATTTTCGCGGGCGGCCTCCCTTGGTTATTGTACTATGGATGATTGAAACAAGAGATGCAGAACGCTGCGATCGCCCTTGAACGAAAAAGGAAATGAGACAAAGCAAGCCGCTGAGCAGAATAGCCGGGACGAGCAGGCAGCGGTTCGTGCTTGCCTGCATCCTGCTGGTGACTCTGCTGGTCGCGTATCTGGACCGCGTCAATGTGGCGGTGCTGGTGGCGGACCCGTCCTTCCTGCATGACATGGGCATCGCGAGCGACCCGGTGCGCAAGGGCCTGCTCATGACAATTTTCCTGATTGCGTATGGTCTGGCGAATGTCCTGTTGAGCCCCCTCGGCGATGTCATGGGGCCGCGCAAGGCCATGAGCCTGTCAATCCTTCTGTGGAGCGTCGCGCTCGTAATCGGCGGCCTGAGCGCGTCGTTCGGGTTCATGGCTGCGGGCCGGATCCTGCTCGGCGTGGGCGAGGGGATGCAGTGGCCGATGCAGTCGAAGTACGTCAAACACTGGTTCCCGCCGTCTGAGCGAGGCAAAGCCAACTCGGTCTGGCTGGTCGGGCTCATGGCAGGCCCGGCCATGGCTATGCCATTCTTCACCTGGGTGATCCGGTCCCTCGGCTGGCGGCAGAGCTTCTTCGTTCTGGCGGCCCTTGGGATGGTGCCGCTGGCGCTCCTATGGTTCATGACGACCGACTACCCGCACCAGCACCGGCACGTGAGCCGCAGTGAGCTGGAGCACATCCAGGCAGGCCTGCGGGCTGAGGCAGAGGCGGAGGCCGCGCAAGCCATGGATAGCTTTGCTGCCTCGGTGCGGGCGTTCGTCATGGACGGCCGCTTCTGGCTGCTCACGGTGTTCTACGCGTGCTTCGCTTCGGTCTGGTGGGGAACCATGACCTGGCTCCCCTCCTACTTGAAGGCGGAGCGCGGCTTCTCCTGGACGGCGATGGGAATGTGGTCCGCGGCGCCGTACCTCCTCGGCGCCGCCTGCGTGGTGCTCGTCGGCTGCCTGACCGACCGTTTCGGCAGGCACGCGCATTTCGCGGCACTGGCCATGCTGGGCGCCGCGGCGGGCATCTTTTTCGGCGCGCGCGCCCGTGCCGACGCAGCGAGCGCGCTGTTGATCTCCATGGGCATCGCATCCATCGCCGTAGGCCTCCCCGCGGTGTGGACTCTGCTTCAGCGCGTCGTGCCGGCGAGGGCCGTGGGCGCCGGCGCCGGAGTCATGAACGGCGTGGCAAACGGCGTCTCTGCCCTGGCGCCGGCCGTGATCGGCTGGTTGATCGCGCTGACCGGCGGCTACGCCGGCGGCCTCATGTTCCTGGTCGGCGTGGCGGCCGTCGGCTTCACTTGTATGGCGGTGCTCGCAAGCCGTCGTCCGAGGGTCGACAGCTGACGTTCGTGCGCGACCACGGGGCTCCGCAGCCGAAGAGCATCAACAGGCGCTATAAAAACAGCCACGGATTGCACGGATTGCACGGATTTTTCAGTGGAAGCCGTGGCTGTTTTTTGTGAGCAAGAGCTGTCCCACTTGGCCAAAGGGCTAACCAGACACCCTTCGGTTATTGTACTATTGTCAGCCGAAATGAAAGATCAAGAAACCTGCGATCATCCTTGAAAGAAAGCGAGCCGAAGCATGCCGCTGAGCAGAATGGCCGGAATGATTGGAAGCATCTCGAGAACAACCGGCGCGGCGCGCGCCCTCATGTGTGCCGCGGCGCTCCTTACTGTAATCGCCACTCCGGTTGCCGGTCCTAATCCTGACTATGGAAGGATTGAACTGATACTGGACACATGGGGCATTCCTCACATCTTCTCAAGCACGGATCTCGGGGCGATGTATGGGCTGGGTTACGCGACGGCGGAACAGCGCGGCTTTCAAATGACCTACGCGCTGCGCATCATGAAGGGACGGCTGGCGGAGATCATCGGCGAGCAACGGCGGGCGGGCAACCAGGAGAGCGCTCTCGATCGCGACCGCAAAATGCGCACGTTCGGATGGGCGCGCGCGGCCGCGCGCACCGCGGCCGGCCTCGACGCCGGCACGCTGGCCATGCTCAAGGCCTACTGCGAAGGGGTGAATGACAGCTTTGCGGCACAGAAGCAGGCGAATCGTCTCCACCCGCTGTTCGCCCGCCTGGGCGTGGAAACCGAAGCGTGGACGCCGGCCGATTGCCTGCTCAGCTGGTGGCACCTGGGTCAGTTTTTTGCCACCGACGGCACCCGCGACCTGATCGCCTGGCGCAACAGCAACAATCCTCCCCCGGGCCAGATGGCCCCTCCGCGCCCGACCGAACAATGGCAGGACGACACCGCGGCCGTGGTGCAGCGGGAAGATGTCTCCGCCGACTGGCTGCGCCGCGTCCAGGCATTCGCCGCAAAGGCCGGCATTGCAGGCCGCACGAGTGATCCCTCGGAAGGGCCGAAATTCAGCCACGCCTGGGTGGTGGGCGGCGCGCGCACGACCACGGGCGCGGCCGTGCTGGTAAGCGATCCGCAAACCCCGATGCGCAATCCGGCGTTGTGGATGGAATTTCATGTCTGCGGCAAAACCTTCAACGCGCGCGGCATTGGCGTGCCGGGGAGCCCCGGTCTGCTCGTCGGTTTCAACCAGGGAGTCTCCTGGGGATTGACGGCGGCGGGCGCGGATCAGGCCGATCTCTTGCGGCTCGAAACCGATCCCGCGCATCCAGGCCAGTACCGCTGGAACGGCCAATGGCGCCCTGTGGATTCGCGGACAGAAACCGTCAAGGTCAAGGGCGGCCGGGACGTGACTTTGGACATTCGCGAAACGCATCTGGGGCCGGTGGTGTCGGAGTTCGCATTCCGCGCTCCAGGCGACCCTGAGGTCGCCCTGAAGCGTGTGCCGGTGTGCGACAACGATCGCGAAACGATCACCTCCCTTTTTGCCATCATGCGGGCGAAAAACGCGGTTGAATTTGCCAAAGGTCTGGAAGGATGGCGGTTTCCCTCGGTGAACTGCATTTACGGGGATTCAAAAGGGCGGATCGGATATTCTCTGTTGGGCGCCCATCCGGTGCGGTCGCGGACCGCTCCGGAGCCTAACGGCAATTGGGCGCTTCCCGGATCCGGTGATGCGGATGACTGGCGGGGATTTGTACCGGCGGATCTGCTGCCCCGGATCATGAATCCTAAACAGGGCCTGATATTCAGTGCAAACCATCGCTCGGTCGGTTCCTTTTATCCCATCCCTCTCGGCCTCGGCACCGGTTCACTGGGCGATACCATACGCTCGTGGCGCTTGAGAGAGTTGCTCGGCCGGAGCGGGAAGTTCACTCCCGAAGACGTGCTGAATATCCACTATGACACGGTAAATCCCGCCCGGCGCGAGATCGTCCTGCTCGGGTTGCATGTCCGGGCAACGAAGCCGGAGAGCCTGTCGGAATCCGCGCTGAAAGCGCTCCAGGCGCTCGATCCATGGTTCAAGGCGGGAGCCAGCAGCGATCTGAAATCCGAAGGTGCGCCGCGGCCACACGCATCAGCACATTCTTCCGCATCCTTGCCACACCTTTGGCCTACAAATACGGGGGCGGGGAATCCGGCCTGGCCCGATTCCTGAAGGACGCGGCTGCGCGCTTGAGCGCAGATCCCAAA
>Ga0315277_10001896_pt1 | contig 29531 bp, 29 predicted proteins | sample YL17G05_15_MG_FD_203695 | JGI IMG/M metagenome (GOLD analysis project Ga0315277, IMG submission 203695) | Sediment microbial communities from Yellowstone Lake, YNP, Wyoming, USA - YL17G05_15 | ecosystem: Environmental > Aquatic > Freshwater > Lake > Sediment | place: USA: Wyoming | collected... | reverse complement strand
CGGCGACTCCCTTCGTGATGACGTCCTTCAGGCGGCGGTACGAGAGGCCCGCAATCCAGTCTTTCCGGGCCATGGGTGTCAGTTCGACACCTTTGAGGATCGGGCGGAACTTCACCGGGTTGGGGTTTGCTATCACCTGGTCCCGGCCCATCTCCTTGAGCGTGGCGATGTCCTCGTCCGTGAGGATCTTCTCGGCTCCTCCGAGGCGGTCGACCTCTTCCATGAGCATGGCGTTGCGGGCCAGATCGAGCGACACCGGGACGGCCCCTTTGCGGTTCTCGGCCCGGACCACGTTGATGGGCACGATGTCGCCCTCGACGAAGTCCGTCCTCTGGCCGGAGTCCGTCACGAGGGCCGTGTCGGTGACGGACCGGACCACCGTCTCGATGTGCTTCTTCCGGACCTTCCCGCCGAAGATCCCGAAGATCTCGTCGACGAGATACTTCCGGGTGTGGTCGATCCCCTTGGTTTCGAGGAGGTCCCTGGGGTCCACGAGGCCCTGGGAGAGCCGGTCCCCGGGGTTCACCCTGGCGCCGGCCTTCACCGTTGGCTCGAAGGCCGTGAAGTGGGTCTTGCCGTCGAGGCGGACGTCCCACCCGCCGGGCGCCTTCTGGACCGACTCGACGATCCCGCCCTCCCTGGCCACAAGGGCTTTCTGGTCGACCTTCTCTGGCATCTCGAGAAGGGTTTTCAGCTTTTGGAATCCGGTCATCGTGGCGACGGCCGCCTCGCCGGAGCCGGCAGTGCGCGCCTGGCCCGCGAGGCCCTGGACGTGCTTGGAACCCAGGATGAGTTGGGTCATCGGCTCGCCGATCGCCTGGGCGGCGGTCACCCCGATGAACGCGCCGGGCCTCGGCTGCCGGCCCCGCTCGTCGAGCCCGTAGGACCACAGATAGGTCCCCTGGGGATGGGTCGACATGAGCGGGCTCCCGAGCTCTACCGTCTTCTTCCCGGCCGCCTTGAGGCGGTTCCGGAGCTGGGCGTCGAAGAGGTCCCCGCGGCGGGCGAGACCCGGATACTCCGCCATGACGTACCGGCCGATCGACTCCCGGTCGTCTACCGAGAACTCGAGGCCCCGCTCCTCGGAGGGAGGGGCTCCCGGGGCGATCCGGTTCTCGATCGAGGTCTGGACCATGGACTTCGTGAGGGCCCCGGGTTCGGCCGTCGAGAGCTTCGTCTCGACCGCCCCCTTCCGGGATCCGTAGTTGGCCACCCAGAAGTCCGGAGGGGTCATCCCGTGGGCGTATCCCGTCCTGATCGGGTAGGGGTGGATCTTCCCGCGGACGTCCTCCACGAGGACCGGCGCCGTGAGCATCTGGGCCGCCTGGTCGATGTTCCCGCGGCCCCCGGAGGTGACCATCTGCCCGAGGGAGGTGTTCCTGTCGGCGAAGTCCTTCGAGGTGAGGACCTTGAGGTCGCCGTAGGCCTTGGAGTAGATCTGGACGACCTTCCGGTCGAGCTCCTTCCTGTTCTTGGTGGTCCTCGTGGCCTCGGCCGCCTGGGAGTCGTACTTCGACATCACCTCGTCCACGCGGGCCTTCGGGATGTGGAGGTCGTCGATCCCCACCGAAAGACCCGACAGGAAGGCGTATTCGTTGCCGACGTCCTTGAGGGTGTCCACCACGGGGGCGAGGGCCCTCGGGTTCTCCCGGGCGATCGCCTCGACGATCTCGGAGGCCTTCTTCGAGTCGATCACCAGGTCCGGCCGGCGCAACTTCTCGGGCAGGGTCTTGTTGACGAGGACGCGGCCCACGGTGGTCTCGACCCCGCCCACCTGGACGACGTCGGTCTCGGAGATCTCCCCCTTGTGGAAGGCCATGACCGCCTCGATCTCCGAGACGTAGGTCTTGGACGTCTTCTTCCCCGCGCTCGTCAGCCGGTAGAGCCCCACCAGGGACTCGTGGCGAGGAACGGTCAGGACTTTCTCCGAGGTCGAGAGCGGCATCGTGGAGGGCATCATCTCCTGCGCTTCCCGCACCGCCTCGTCGGTCACCGGGACGTGGATGCCGACTGTGTCGCCGTCGAAGTCGGCCCCGAGGCCCACCGTCACCATCTGGTTCAGGTGGACGGACTTGTCGGGCACCAAAGTCGGCTTGAGGGCGATGATCCCGTGCTTGTGGAGCGTGGGGGCCCGGTTGACGATGACGGGCCGCTCGGCCATGGCCCGGCCGAGGGCGTCCTTCGCGATCATGGTGCGGTCGGCGATGTGCCTCTCGGCCTCGAGGGGGGCCATGCCCCGCTCGACCATCTTCCGGACCGCGAAGGGCTTGAAGATCACCCAGGCCATGTCCTCCGGGATCCCGACCTCGTCCATCCCGAGGGTCGGGTCGCCGGAGATGGCCGCCCGCCCGGAGAGTTCCTGCTGCTTGCGGATGACCCGGCTCTGGAAGTAGGAACCCTTGGGATATTCCCCGGTGACGATGTCGAGGATCCCCCGGTAGTGCTCCGAGGAGACCGGATCGCCTGTCCCAGCGATCGCCTTGACCGCCTGGTAGAGGTCGGCGCGCTGCTCCCGGAGGTGCTCCTCAGGGAGCACTTTAGACAAGTCGGCGAGCTGGTTCTTGATGGCGACCAGGTCCCGGTACAGGTAGTTCACGTCGGAGACGTTGAGCGTCCCGTCAGGGAGGGGGTACACGGGGCGGTAGATCGGCGGCAGGACGGGGACCTTCTTGATAAAGAGGTCGTCGGTTGAGATCTGGTTGGTCCTGAGGTTCGACAGGAACCGGATCGCGCGGTTGAAGTGGTTGAGGTCGCTTCCCTTGGCGATCCTGGCCTGCCTCTTGAGTTCCTGGATCGCCTTCGGGATGTCGATCTGTCCGAGCATCCTCCGGAGCGCCGCGGGTCCCGTGAGTCCGCCCTGCTCTTTCGGGGTGGGTTTCGCGAAGGCGTCGACCGAGACGCGCTCCTCGATGATGTCGTCGTACTCTCTCTGCGTGAGGCCCATGACGCCGCGGATGGCCGGCTCGAACACCGGGTTCGGGACCTCGTAGGGGAGGTCCACGTGGGCCCACCTCTGGCCCGTGAGCCCCCCGGTCACCTCCTCGTCGAAGAGGCCGCCCTTCTCGGGCTTGAGGTTCTTCCCGAGGAGCATCCGGGAGCTCGAGATGGCCCCGGCGGACATCCCCTCCGTCTGGTCGTCCGTGAGGGGCTTGAGCTGGAACTGCGTCCCGCGCCGCTCGACGTTGATCCCGGCGCCCTTGAGGAGCGCGACGAACTTGTCGAAAGCGAAGGTCGACGTCGGCGGCGGCAGGGGCTCGTTCATCTGGAGCGCCCGCCAGAACTCGTCGTTCTTCCCCGCCTTGTAGTTGGTGAAGTCCCTGAGGTTGTAGAGGGCGCCGTGGCTAAGGAGCGCCGACTGCTCCATATGCCCGATCGCCTGGGCCCCCTCGCCGCTCTTGGCCGGCCGGAGGTCCGCGGTGTAGGCGCCGGACGGCTCCCGGGCGTTGAACTTCTCCTTGGCGGCGTGCTCCAGCTTCATCAGGAACTGGTTGCCGACGGTCACCTGGCCCAAGGACCTCCCGGAGACCGGATCTATGACCTCCTCGGTTTCGGAGAGTCCGGCCTTCTTGAGGTCCCCGCGGATCCTCTCGCGGAGATCTCCAGGCTCGAAGTTGTCGACGACGTAGGGCTTCCCGGTCTTCACGGCGATCTTCCCGGCGAGCGCCTCGTAGATCTGCGCCGGATTCATCCGCGACGGGAGGCCGATGGGGTTGAGGAGAAGCTCGAGCGTCCGGCCGTCCTTCGTGCGGGGCATCTCCTCGTCCGGGACGACCCTGGAGACGAGCCCTTTGGCGGCGTACCGGGAGACGACCTTGTCGCCAGTCTGGAGCGGCTCCTCGGTCTTCACCAGGACCTTCGCCCGCCCTCCGGCCGTCCTCTGGACGTGCGTGACGACGCCGTTGAAGGGTTCCTCCCACGTCTGGGAGGCGTCCGAGTACGGGCGGACCAGGTTCCGGGAGATCTTGCCGAGGACCACGTCCTCCGGGGTGATGTTCTTCTTGGCAAGGTACACGACCAGGGGATCTCCAGACCGGACGGTGGTCCCGATCTTAACCACGCCGTCGTCGTCGAGCTTCGCGAGCTGCTCCGCCGTGAAACGGTTCGGGAAGTAGGCGGCGTACCGGTCCCGCCCCGAGAGCCCCTCGGGGGAATCCCGGTGGTCGACCTTGTAGAGATGCTCCGAGGTCATCTTCTTGGCGGCCGACTCGGACATGACGATCGAGTCCTCGTAGGACCACCCGCGGTAGGGGACCCATCCCATGAGGAGGTTCTTCCCAATGGCGAGGTCGCCGTCTTTGGTGAAGTTGGAGTCAGCGAGGACGTCTCCCTTCTTCACCTTGTCGCCGACGCCGACCTTGGACTTTGACGTGATGAAGCTCCTGGAGTTCAGCGGGAAGTCCTTGTAGAGGTTGACCTTGTGGGACTTCCCGGCCCCGTCCCGGACGGTGATCTGGCGATCGGCCACCTCGTCCACTGTCCCGTCGACCGGGGATTTCGTCGCCGCGAGCCCCCCAACGATCCTCTCGAAGGTCTCGTCGAGCGCCTTCTTGGGTGTGGAAGCAGACCGCACCAGCGGCGGCTCCGGATTTATCACGGACACGGCCTGGTCGTACATCTTCGAGGCCATGAGTCCCCGCCCGCCGTGCATGGCGTTCACGAACGGGACCAGGTTCGTCGAGAAGTCGAAGAGGTCCTGGGGGCGCTCGACTATGAGGTCGACCTCGGCCGGCGAGACGGTCAGGACCTTCCCGCGGTGCATGACCCGGATCGAGGGGTCGACGGGAACGAACCGGCCCGAGGGTTCGCGCTTATACTCGTTGGGGAAGGCGATCCTCTTGTTGTAGACGTCCGGATGCCCCAAGGTGACGTGCTTCTGGGTCTTCGGGTCCCAGAAGGTCCTCAGGATGACCCCGTCCCCCTTTTTTGCCCCGACGGTGATGTGCATGACGGCGCCAATATCTCCGCCCTCGGGGCTATGGAGCGGATCAATCGTCCCCATCATCGACGGGTCCACGCCCCGCTCCACGTTCGTCACGGCCCTCTTGTTCCCGATGGACCCCTCCCCGAAGACCGTCGTGCGGGTGTGCCCGGAGAGGAAGTTGATGGGGTTGGACTGGGTCGGGTAGTTCGAGAGCTGGGATCGGTTGAAGAAGGACGTGACGACGTCGGACAGCTTGTCGGGCTGGATGATGTCCCGGATAGCGGTCTTCTCCCGCATCCGCTGCTTGATCCTGCCCTGGAGGAGCGGCGTGGTCTTCTCGATCCGCTCCACGAGGATGTCGTCGAAGGTCCGGAACTCCTTGAAGCGGGAGTTGTCGATGTCGGGCTCCTCCTCGCCGGAGAGGACCCCCTGGAGGTTACCGAGGGCGTCGAGGACGAGCCCCTTGTCGAACTTCTTGTACTCCTTGCCGTACTTGAGCCTGGGGACGTCCGGTCCCATAGGGAGCGCGTAGAGGACCTCCCGGATCCGGTTGGCGTTCGTGGCGGGCTCCCCGGGGAGGCCCTTCTCTCCCGTCACGACGGTCCGGATCTTGGCGAGATCCTTCCTGAGGTCGGCATCGGCCTTCATCTTGTCCAGATGTTCCTGGCCGAGCTTCTCCGAGATCTCCTCGTCGGTCAGACCGAGCGCGTTGAGGTACGAGTACAGGGGAACGGTCTTCCCGTCGAGAAAGGCCGTCCACTTCTTCTCGGCGGGGTCGTAGTCCATCGAGAAGTTCCGCTTGGAATACCCGATGGGGAACTTGAAGTGGGCGGAAGTCTCGCTCGGGACAGACTTCACGTAGACGCCGGACTTCAGGCGGAGCTGGTTGGCGACCTGGAACTCTTCTCCGCCCACGATAAAGCTCTGCCTCGGAGTGATCTTCGGGATCTCCATGAGGCGGATCTTCTTCGCCCGGTCGATCTCCTTCCCGGAAGCGGGGTCCACGAGGGAGATGTCGGCGTACACGGGGATGGCCCAGCTCCTCATGTTGAGCTTGGCGTCGAGCTGGCCCTGGAAGTCCTGCGGATCCAGGTTGTCGTCGGCCCAGACCCTGTTCACTTTGAGGGTCTTGATGCCGGTCACGCCGAGGGACTTCCGCAAGGTCGTCGTCAGGCGGCCTTTGAGGCTCTCGTAGATTTCCCCGGCGTCGATCATCGGAGGTTACACCCGGCTCGGGGATGGCGTCTTTCCCGGATTCCTGGTTGGAGGCCTCTGGTCCGGATTCGGCCGCGTGTCGATCCCCTGGAGCTCCATCAACTTCTGCTGCACGATGGCGTGGAGGCTCTGATCCCGGAGCTGAAGGTCCATGAGCATCTTCTCCCGATCGGCCTCCCCCGCCTGCATGAGGGTCGAGGCGAACTGCCCGGCCCACATATCCGGGTTGAGGGCCGGCTGGCCCGCCTGGGAGACGCCCGGCTTGTTGGGCTCCTTCCCGAGGATCCCTTTGGGCGTGAACTGCCCTCCCTGGGGCTGCTGGACCTGCGTCTGCATCATCATGGCGTTGATCTGCTCGGGGCTGTAGCCCATCGCCTGGTACTCCGCCATGAGGTTCTTCTGGGCCTTGGCCATCTCCATCTGGGCCTTCTGCTGATACTGCATCTGGACCAGCATGGCCTCGCCCTCGGCCTCTGCCTGCTTCTTGGCCATGGCGATCTGGATCTTGGAGCGCTTCTCGACCTCTTCCTGCATCTTCTCGTACTCTTTGGCCATGACGTGGCCGACTTCCGAGATGAACGTGTCGTCGGAGACCTTCCCCTGGACGTTCGCCTGCATGAGGAGGCTCTTCTGCTGGATGTCGTCCACCCACCGGAGGCGGGTCATCGAGACGTCGACCTTCCGCAGCTTCGTCGCGACGGACACCTTCTCGATGACGAACCGGACCAGGGTCTTGAGGCCCCGGACGTGGTTCATGAAGAAGTTCTCCAGCATCCGGAAGGTGACGCTGGAGCCGCTCCAGGACGCGCCCCCGAGGAGGAATTCCCTGGGAACCTGGAGGCCGACGATCATGGTCTCCTGGAGGAAGCGCATCTCGTCGATGACCGAGAGCGCACGAGCATCCCCGCCGATCTGCTGGAACCCCGTGGGAATCGGGAAGGTCGCGATGTAGTTGGGGTCCCGGCGCCACTTCTTAATGGCGTTCTCGACCTCCTGGCGCCACTTGGCCATCGCGAGGTGACCGTGCGGGTCCAGGTTCGCCTGGGGCAGCGGATACAGCATCCAGAGGGGAAGGATGTGCTGCTGGAGCAGGGCTTCGCGGGCCTTGAGAAGGAGCTGGAAGTAGAACTTGCTCTTGAGGAGAGGCACGATGAGCGGCATCCCCCAGCCGTTGTCGAAGTAGCTGAAGCTGGGCCGGCGGATGTGGATCAGGTTCGCCGTGTCGAGCTCCACCCGGGCGCCCTCCTTGGCGGCCATGATGAAGCTCATCGGGGTCTCTTCGAGGACCTTCCGGCGGCCGGCCCAGATCTGCCGCTTGAACTGGTTGGGGATGTTGTAGTAGTACGTCGAGTTCCCGGATATGGGGTTGAACTCGATGTCGATGTTCGCGGGGTCCCACCGGACGATGTTCATACCCTGGGTGGTCCGCGTCATGGGCTTGTCGACGACGTTGAAGGGGATCAGCTCGTCCGGAGAGCAGGACTTGCACTTGGACAGGAAGCGGAAGTCCTGGAGCCTGAAATGAAACTTCATCGACCGGATGGGGGACTGTTTCTTGCAGTGGGGACAGACCAGGAAGCGGATGAAGGGGACGTAGAAGCTGGCGATGTAGTTCCCGTAGCAGTTCCCCGTGAGAACGCCATTGTCGATCGTGAAAGTATGCGTCTGCTCCTCAACGCAACAGAAAACCTCGTCGACAATCCCCGTCTCGCGGACATCCACCACCCGGACGTGGCGCCCGTAGTTGGTGGGCTTGAAGTTTTCCTCGAAACGAGCCCTGTGATGAGACAGCAGAAAATCCTGGGGCAGCAGGTATTGCCTGTACAGGGAAAGGTAATGCTGGACCCCATCGCCGTATGACGTTTGCGCGAAGTGGCCCCTGACAACCCCGGCAATCATCCCGATTCGGGGAAGCTGGGCCTCGATAGCCCTCAAGGGTGCCTCGGCCCTTTGTGTCAGCACGGCGTATCCAGCGACGTCCACCGATCCGTCGGCCGCAAGGAACCCACAGACGAAGCCATACCAATAACTGGCTGAGGATTCGTTCTTGGGGATCGACTTGTAGTGCGGCGGGAGTCCGTGGATAAACATCACGCCGGGCTGGGATTCGTACGGCGCCGACCCGTGGCCCTCGAAATACTTAATCATCTCGAGGTCTTTTTTGCCGAAGAACGCGGCACGCGACTGTTTCCCGTCGTTGTAAAGGGTTCCATCGCCGTAGACAAATCCGTGCCGAACACCCTCCAGGAAATCTTCGTTCTGCTCGGGACGTGGGGCAACATTCCTGATCAAGGTCAGACCTTGGATGTCGGTGGTTGGCCTCGTTATTATGTTGCCAGTCGTTGTCAGGATGGGCCATTGGTGCTCTTTTGTCGCCAGGACGGTCCGGCCGTCGCTGAATTCGACCTCAAGAAGCTCTTGGCGTCCGAACGACTTGAACATGGCCGGGCGGTACACTCCGTCCCTGGAAAGGACGTCCGCGGTTTTCCCCGCCAGGTCGCGGAGTCGGAACACCCCATCCCTGGTTATGGCCCTCACGTCACCGTGGAAGCAATAATAGTCCAGCCCGGCCTCCTCGAGGCGCGTTCGAATCGAGAGGTCGACTTCCAGGATCCGTGTCCAGCGGTCCCTCAGATCGCCGTCTTTCGTGTCGTAGATGAAGTCCGTGATGGGGAACTGAGCCAGCTTGTAGACCGTCGCGGAGATGATCTCGTCGGAGAAGGCGTAGAGCTGGCAAAATTTAAAGAGATCCTTGAGACGCGGAGGGATGAATAAGCTCGCGATGTCAAAGAAAAGTTATTCCATCGCTCGAAGCCCCCCCTCTATGCGAGGAGGGGCCTCGTACTTGGCGACGGATAGCGAAGTCCCGCTTTCAGGCCAGTGTCTGCGGCCCTCGGATCCGCGAGTGGATCAGCCATTGTTCACCTCGCGGCCGGCGGGACAACGCATCCGTCGCTTAGCGCGCACCTCGTTAGATGGCGACATATACGTGCCCATGTGCAATCCGCCATATCGTGGACTGAGTCACGCCGAATTCTCCTGCCATCTGGAGCTGGGTGGCGTTCCTGCCCCAATAGCGTCTCCGGATTTCGGCGGCCTGCTTGTTGGTGAACTTCGCCTTCGTTCCCTCCTCGCCGCGCAGGATGCGGCCGTTGAACTGAATAAATTTCGAGCGGCCCTTAGAGATCATGTCCTGGGTATTATCCTTCATCGTTCCAAGTCGGAGGTGTTCGGGGTTTACGCATTTTGGGTTATCGCACTTGTGAAGAATGCACATCCCTTTCTTGACGGGGCCGTAATGGATCAGGTACGAGAACCTGTGCGGAAGAAGGCATTGGCCGAGCACGCGGAACTGTCCGTAGTTTCTGTTGTTGCGGCAACCACCCCAAACCCAGCACGAGGGTCCCCTCTCGACCTTGGCCCAGAACCTCTCCAGATCCGACGGAGACGGTTTCCCGGAGAGTTCGCGGCCCGCGGACTGCCATCTCCTTGGAGGCTTAGTGCCGCGCTTCTTCCAATAATCCTTCAGGTTGTCCGACGGCGTCCCCAAGAACAAGTGAGAGGGCCGCACGCAGGAGGGGTTGTCGCACTTGTGGCAGACGTCCATTCCCTTGGGGATGCGGCTTCTGTGAAGCTCGAACGAAAAGCGATGGGGCGCCACGAATCCGCCCCCAGCCGAGAAGATTCCGTATCGCTTATTCCCATCCCTCGCCCCAGTCCAGATCCAGCAGGTTTTTGTCTTTCGGACCTTCACCCAAAACCTTTCCTCGGGCGTCATGTGGGTCCGATCGCCAGCCACGATCAAGGCGAGGTGTTTCGGGTTAACGCAGAGGCGGTTTCCGCAGGTCCACCACAGGGTCTTTCCGGCCGGGATCTCGCGTCCGGCCAACAGCCACGACGTTCGGTGTGCCGAGACCGGACTTCCGTGTTGGCCCTGGATCACTCCGTATCCGCCGGAGACCGCGCCTTTCCAGGGCCAGCAGCCGTCCGTCTTGCGGACTTTCTCCCAGAATCGCTCCAGGAAAGGCTTGTACTGGTTCGGGTAGGCCAAAGAGTTCTCTCCTCGCCTCTAGGGCCATAAGGCCCGACTTTTTACTTGGGCCCCGGCGGAGTTCTATTTAGAAGAAGCCAAGATTTCCCTTCCCGGCCCGAGGTCCTCACCAATGAGTATATCTCATGGGGGCCGGCATGGAAAGTGATTTTGTCCGGATTCGCCGAAACGACGTCGATCGCCCTGCGGTCGGCCACCTCAACTCCGCCGGCCCCGTAGCCCTTCAGAATCACCCCCGACCAGTCCATGTACGAGATCGAGTGGGTGGGTTGCCGGATCGCGAGCACTTTTTCGCCCGGTTTCGGCCACTTCCGGAGCGCCCAGGAGTGGGCGTGGCCTTCCAGGGGGTCTCCGACTCTCAAGTCGAGGTGCAGGCCGGCCCTAGAAGCCTCATGTTTTTGGACGGACAGCTCCCACTTCTCGGGTTTCGGGATCAGGCGGATGGGGTGGGTCACCTTCTTCTGGGGGATCCCTATGATCTCCTCGCCCTTGGAGGCGTAGGGTTTGCCTTTGACCGGGTATTCGGGCACGTCATCGTCCCATCGGCATTTCCATGGGCCCGCGGGACTTTAGGATTCTCTTCCAGAGCTCGGGATCTCCGGCCGACCTGAGTTTGGCCTGCAAGGGAGCCACCAAGGAGGTGCTGATGATGTTGAGCCGAGAGGCGTTCTTCTTGAGTTCTTCGACGAATCCCCTGACGAAAGGGCTCACCCTATTCCTCGTGCTTCTTCTTCATGAGGTAGGCCGCGCCGAGGGCGCCCGCGCCGCCCGCGGCGGCGAGACCCTTCCAGCCGAAGCCCTTCTTGGCCACTTCCGCGGCGGCCTCGGCCGCCGGCTTCGCCCCAAAGAGGGGTTTCCCGCCCTGGAGGGCGCGGAGGCCCTTGACGGTGCCTAGCCCAGCCAGGAGTCCTGCTCCGGCAACCCCGGCCGCGAGCGCCGGATGAGCCATTGCCATTGCCGGGACGGCGGCGAGCGTGTCCCAGATGCCCTGCTTCTGGAATTCGTCCTGGACGCCCTTCCAGAAGGGGTGCAGTTCCTGGCTCATCAGAAGCTCCTCACGTATTCCTGGATCGCGGCCATTTTGGCGAGGTGGACCCCCGTAGGGGTCTCCGCGTAGAGACCCTCCGGGGAGCCCTTGGATTCCTCCCAGCGGCGCCGGATGTCGTCCTTCAGGTGCTGTCCCACCACGGGGCGGCAGAGCTCGTCCAGGTGCCCCTGGGCGACGTCCAGGGGCTCCGGCAGGACCACTAGGCCGTCCTGGTAGGCGACCACCGCGATGTACCGCAGGACCTCCCCGGAGAACTCCGCCTTGCGGATCTTCGAGGCCTCCTCCAGGGCGTTGGCAATCATCGCCGGGGAGGGGTTCTGGTACTGGTCGAAGAGCGGCGCGTGCCCGTTCAGGGCCATCACGATCTTCTCGAACGCCAGGTGGTCCCTCCAGAAGGCGTTCGTCACGAGGAGGGACTTCGCGGCCTGGATCTTGTCCCTGAAGGGAGCCGCCAGGGTTGCGCCGGTGGTCCTCTTGAGCTCCGACCAGAGGGTCTCCGGCTCCCAGGAGATCCAGTGGGGACCGAGCTTCGCGGTGATCGCCCTGAGGAGGTCGATGGGCTTGGCGTCCAGCTTCACGGACTCCGGCTGGGCCGACTTCTCGCCGTTCCCCGAGAAGAAGATCTCGGAGACGGCGTCGGTGAACCCCAGGTCAGACGGCTTCGGAGGTGGCGTTGTCACGGGCCTGCTCGATGTGGGCCTTGACGAACCGGCGGCTGGCGTTCGGCAGGCCCCAGATCGCGTCGGGGTCCTTTTTCGCCTTGGCGGCGAAGTCCTTCCCGAACATCTTCTCAAGGAGGTCGCCGCTCGAGGAGACGAAGGCCTTGACCTCGTCCTTCGTCGGGAGACTGTCCGGGTGCCCGACGGGGCAGGCTGACATGGCGACCTTCTCCATGAGGACGCCGTAGGGCTCGAGGTCCCGGTCCCACCGGGACGTGAGGTCGAACTGGCGGTCGAAGGTCTCGAGGAGCTGGACGATCTCTTTCGGTTCGAACGTCGCGCGCTTCTCGATGAGCTCGTCGAGGAGGCCCACGGCCTCGGGGTGGTCGGGGACGAGGCGTTTCCTCTGTGCGCACTGCATGAAGAGGGCTTCCTGGTCCACCACGGGGTCCTTGAGGGCGAAGGGCCGGAGGTCCTCGTGGACCTCGAAGCCGAACTTCTCCGCGGCCGGGGCCATCGCGGCGGCGAGCTTCTTCTTCTCCTCGCGGCTGTACTGCTCGCGGTGGGCGACGTACTCCTGCTGGAGGTGCCCCAGGACGTCCTCGGAGCCGGCCGTGGACTCGGCGATCTTGTCCAGGCGGACGTAGTTGCCTTCCAGGGTCGCGTCGACGGCGTACTTCTCGACCGCGGGGAGGGCTTTCATCCCGAAGAGGGTCGACGCCTCCTTGATCTTGGTCGCGGCGGCGACTTTCGCCTCCGGGGGGAGCTTCTCGTGGGTCAGCTCGAAGTAGACGTTGGCCAGGACCGTGTTGGGGAGGTCGTTGACGGGGTACTTCCGGATGGCCTCGCCCTTCTTGGTCAGGAAGACCACCCCGAACTGGGAGTCTTCCAGGACGGGGATGACCGTGGGGTCGCCGATGGGAAGGTGGGCAACCTTCGCGAAGTAGGGGGACGCCGCCAGGGCCTTGAAGCCCAGGTCGTCCACGAAATCCAGCGTCTTTCCGCCAAGGCTAAACATGGCGTTATTCTACCTGATGAGGGCCTCCTCGTTCACCCGATCCTACCGGCTCATTATGCCCCTTTCCAGGTATAAGAACCATGTTCTGGAGCCCAATGTTTCAGTGTCGACCTTTTGGCGGCCTCTGGCGCTGTTTCTGCCCGCCAGCAGGCCTACCCGTCAGGGGATGGCAGAAGGAAAGGAGGGCTGTATCTACGATCCCGACGCCGAGTACGAAAGACTGCTCGGCAGGTAAGGTCGAAGGGCTCGTTTCTAGGACCCCCATTTTCATGGAGGCCTTATGTCTCAAGGCAAGGTTACTCCCACTTTTGCCGAGTACTTCCGTACTCGGCAGTCGGCCGCGTGCGTCTTCTGCGGCCGGCGCCCGGAAGAGGGGAAGAACGGCGAGTTCTTCCCGACCTGCCGGCCCTGCCACCGGCAGGAGCTGGACGCCCTGGCGCAGTTCGCCCAGGGCCACCTGACGTTCGGGCAGTTGAAGGCCGTCCCGGTGACGGCCGCCACCCTGCTGAGCAGGGGCATGGTCGAGAGCCTGGCCAGGAACTTCGAGAGCTGGTCGGGCCACGTCGACCCCCAGCGGCTCCAGGAGTGGATGGACTCCCCCAGCATCCACAGGACGTGGAAGGGGAGCGTCTACGACCAGTTCCTCCGGAAGATGGAACTGGCCGTGAAGGTGATCGACACCGCCCAGAAGGCGGCGGCCCCCGAGCCGGCCGCCCTGCCCGACATCAACGCCCTGGAGCCCGCCCCCGAGGCCCCGGCGGTCGCCGACTCGAAGTCGGCCGACGCGCCGGCCCCCGAGCCGGCCGCGCCCGAGGCGGCCACCGTCGAGGGCACGGTGGTCGTGCCCGACATCAACGCCCTCTCAGAGGGCGAGCTCGAGGCGCTCACCGCGCCCGAGCCGGTCGCGGAGCCCGTCCCCGCCGCGCCCGCGGCGGAGCCCGTCGAGGTCAAGAAGGCCCGCGCGAAGCGGGCCAAGAAGTAACCTCTGAAAATCTGGGCGGGACCTCTAACGGGGTCCCGCCATTCCGCTCCTCGTGCGTCGAGGGGCGAAATGGAAACCCCAGATATTTAAAGTAAGGGGGCGAGAGATCGCCCCCTTTTTTGCCTTAGCGTCAGTCTCCGAGGACTTTTTTTATCGTCGCGTCGGTCTTCTGGAAGACGTCGAGGCTCTTCACGGGGATCGAGACGAGCCCCGTCCTGCGGTTGATCGAGTACTCCGCGCGGAGCGACCCCTTGTCATGGAGGGTCGAGACGTCGAGGCGCACCTGTGACGGTCCCGGGACGCCGAGAGTGGTCATGGGGATCTCTTTCGTGATCTCCCCAAGGACCCGCTTCAGGCGCTCCCTGGCCTTGTTGGTCCCCATCTCCTCCTCGAGCTGCGCCTTGACGTAGAACCCCCGGCCGCCGGAGTAGATCGTGCGGACCCCCTTCACGTCGGGCTCCTGGCGGAGCCGGTGCGCGACGAGCTTGGTGATCTCCTTCGTTTTGTCCCAGGGGACGTTGCCCTTCGGGTCCACGTCCACATACAGGTGGTCCACGTTCTCCCCGTGGACTGGGTGGAACTCGACCGTGTGCTGGCTCACCCAGTTCATGTAGTCCGAAGGGTCGCCGGGGCCCTTGGCGCCCTCCTCGATCACGATCTCTTTCCCTTCGGGGGTCTTCCGGCGGACTACCGGTTCGGCGTGCTGTTGGACCAGCATCACCGGGCGGCCAGAGAGCTGAGGCAGGAGGCGCTTTCTCGTCTTAGGATGCAGATAGTAGTCCTGGATCTGGGATTTGGTGAGCTTCGCGTGTTCGCCCTCGACCAGGACCTCGTCGGGATCTCCCGCCGCGGCCTTGATGAGCTCCGACAGGAAGCCGGCCAGGAACTCGTCCATCAGAGGACCGATTCGCTCACATCAAACCAAAAGCTTGGCGACACGAGCGTCCCCGTGCCGGGGATCTCGAGGACGACCTGCGCGGAGAGCCTCCGGGCGACCTCCGTGTCCGACGCGGTGAGCTTCACGCGCGCCTGGCCCGTGCGCCCGTCGACGACTTCTCCCGTCCGGTCGATGATGAGGACGGGGCTCGCCAGGTTGATCTTCGCCTTGAAGAAGACGGCGGCCCCCGAGATGTCGATCGGGAACCGGCGGTCCGCGTCGTAGACGACGATGTCGATGGCCGGCGTGGACCCCTTCGGCGTGGTCTGGGTCGAGACGTCGACGATGATCGACTCCAGGCAGATGCCGCGCTGCCCCTGGACGCCCGCCCGGACGACGTGGACGTCCTTCTGGATGTCGTTGAGGCGCTCGAAGATGAACCCGCCGATGGTTCTCGGGTCGGGGAAGCTCCCCGCCGGGGCGCTCATGACGGGGTCGGCCCGGTTGATGAGCTCCGTCACCATCGTGTGGATTTCCTGCACCAGGCGCCCGTCCGCGGGCGGCGGCACCACCACGAAGTGGTCCGTGTAGGGCGGGGAGTCCTTCACGATGAAGGTCATGGCCCCGTCGGTGTCCGGAGGGAAGGTCACCGCGGCGAACCAGTTCTGACCGTCCGAATCGAAGGACGGCTGGATGTAGTCCCCGTTGTCCGCCACGAAGGACGTCCCGTTGAACCACTTCCCGTCGAGGTCCCGCTTGAGGCGGAACACCGGGAAGACGGTCGGGGAGGGCGGGACGACGACCCCGAGGGCGTCGTACACTTTCACCTTGAACCGGGTCATCATCCCCGCGAAGGCGTACGGAGCCGTCAGGAACTGCGTGGTGAACCCGACGGGAAGGTTCCGGGGCTGGGAGTTGACCGCCGTGTTGACGACCTGGATCCCGTTCACCGACTTCACGGTGCAGGGCTCCCCGAGGGGGTTCGCCGCCCCGGCTCCGGCCGTGACGGAGAAGCTGCCGTCCGCGTTCGGGACCACCGTCCCCACCGGGACCAGGGGAACCGCGTCCAGGAAGCACTGGACTTCCGTGGCGTCGAAGACGAACCCGGGCCGGCCGGTGAAGGTGATCGACCCGTCCGTCTTGACGTAGACGTCCAGCTTGTTCGGATCCACGACCGGGACGATGGGCACCGGGAGGACGTTGATCCGGGTGAGCTTGACGTGGTGGTACCCGAGGGGGTCCCCCTGGAACGTCCCGATGCTCGTCCCCGCAGTGGTCGAGATCGTCGTCCCGTTCGCGCGGCTCACGATCCGGGTCTTCGTCCCGGCGAAGGCGAACGTGCCGTCGTCCACGAGGACGAGGTCGTTGGCGTTGGTGAAGGTCACGACGTCGATGACGCCTCCGGGCGCGAGCGGCTCGTAGAAGGCGTCGAAGGCGTTGACCGAGATCGACTCGTTGTACCGGAAGATGCCCCCGTGGAGGGTCGCGGCGAAGATGCAGCCGGCGTTGTCCGCGCCCACCGCGACGACCGGGACATCCTCGGCCGCCTCGAGCATGAGCGGAGTGAAGGTCCCCGTGCCCGCGGGCTCGAACTTCACCAGGGCCGGCAGGTACCTCCGGGTCGGGTCGATGAACGCCCCGAACCAGATCGTCCCTGAGAGGGACGAGGCGATCTGGGAGGTGAACATCCCGTCGATGTACCCGGGGATCACGACCGAGAGGTCGAAGCTTCGGTTGAGGACCTTCGTGGCCTTCGGGATCTCGTAGAGGATCCCGCGGGAGGTCGATAGGGCGTACATCGTGAGGCCGCCCGTCTGCGGGACGATGACGTTCGCCGCGGTTCCCAGGACCTCGTTCATGTGGAGACCGATGGACCCGGAGCGGACCTCGATGTTCAGGGTGTCCGAGAAGGTGAGCCAGACGTTGTTGTCGAGGTCCAGGACGGCGTGGTTGGCGTAGACGTAGGTCCCGGTCGTCGGTTCCTGACGGGTCTGTTGGCTCCAGACGAGCGCGTTCAGGGGGTCCCGCTTCTCCAGGATCCCGTCGTCCTTGAGCAGGTAGAAGTTCCCCTGCTCGTCGATCGCCTGCGAAACGATTCTGGCCATGGCCTATCCGATCGTTCCCGTGAGGATGGGGTTCGCCGGGTTGGTCACATCATACACGTAAAGGACGTCCCCGTTCGCCACCGTCATGGTCTTCACGGCCTGGGTGTCGAACTGGCGGGGCCGGCTGAGCACCGTGTTGGGGTTGATGTCCAGTCCTCCCCGGACGTAGAAGAGCCTGGGGTCCACCACGAGTTCGTTGTAGTCGGGCATCAGACGGCGCTCCCCAGGGTCGTGATGGGCTCGATCACGTTGAAGGAGCTGGCGCCGACCACGAAGACGGCGTCCACCAGGTAGATCCGGTTCGGCACCAGGTTGACGTTCGGGAAGATCTTCCGGTGGAGCCCGGTGGTGGACGTCGAGGTCCCCGAGAACTGGATCCGCCCCAACTCGTCCTTGACCGTGAAGGTCGCCGACGTCGCCGGCAGGAGGCCTGAAACGGCGTTCTTGACTCCCGCCACGATGGTCAGGGTGCGGTTGGTCTGGTCGAAGACCGCCTGGCTGAATCCGTTGATGATCGTCGTCGTCCCGGCCCCGGCCGTCTGGAAGCTGATCGGGTCGTCGTAGATGAACGGCGCCGAACCCACGGATTCGTAGATGACGATGACGTCGGAGTCCGTGACGATCGAGGTGCTGTTCCACAGGTAGAAGTAGATCGCCGGGTAGCTCCCCCATTCGGTCAGGGTGACCGTCGGGGTCACGACGGACCCGAACGGCTTGAAGGTGTTGTCCGAGAAGTCGAAGGCGTAGTTCGTCCAGGGCACGATGATCCTGGCGGTGACCACGAGGCCGCTCACGGGGCCCTCGCGGTCGATCGTGAGGATGAGGGGGACCTGGGAGGTTCCTACGGGATATGTTCTCTGGCTCATGTCAGGACCGTCGCATCCGTGTCAACCTTGATCAGGATGTCCGTGGTCGTGAGGGCGATCCCCAGCTCCTGGACCATCTCTCCAGGGTTGACGGGCGCCACCTGGCTGATCCCGCCGGTGGTCGTGGACAGGAAGACCGGCTGGGCCGGGGTGAGGCCGGAGAAACCCGTCATGATCCGGTCCGTCCGGACCCGGACGTTGGCTCCGGCGATCTGGACGGCGAACCCGATGGCCGAGTGCGGAGTCGGCGAGGCGGCCGTCGCCTGGAAGACGGTGTTCGCCGCGCCGACGTAAACCGCGTCCAACAGGTTCACCGCGGGATCGCGCGTCAGGAAGAGGTCGTTGTCGGCGTCGTTCAGTCGGACCGTGGCCATCTACGTTCTCGCTTTCGCTATGGGCGGCCGTTCCAGGTTGGGGTCGAACACCATGCTCTTGATCTGCTGGAAGCTCCAAAGGAGCTTGGAGGCCGAGATCTGGTCGTCGTGGTTGTAGAAGCTCAGGGCCGTCTTTTGGGTGCCGCCTTCGTCGTTGGTGAAGACGAATACGGTCTTGTTGGCCTCGTTCTTCCGGACGTCCGTGATCTTCACCTCTCTGGCGTGGAGGTACGCCGCCAGTTCGATGTCCTTGGTCGCGAACGTCCGTCCGTTGGTTTCACTCATGGCAGATACGTGAAGACCTGGAAAGCAGGCCTCAGCGTGTCGTTGAACACCACGATGGTCTCCTGGCCGGGGGCTACCCCGGTGGCGATCCTGAACTGCCCCGCCCCCGAGACGAGCGCCGTCTGGAGGATGTTGAAGAAGGCCGACCGGTTCGCCTGGCTGAACGACTGGTTGGGCTGCCTGGCGGACAGGAGGACCGCCTCGTTGTCCGCGGGGGTCCCCTTGAGGGCGTTGGTCTCCCCGTCGCGCTTGGTGAAGACCACCGTCTGGACGGTCGAACGGCCGACCGACGTGGCGCTGTCCACCTGGAGGTAGTCCTTGTCGACCAGGTTCGAGGTGGCCAGGTCCACCCTCTTGCCGAAGATGCCCTGGAAGGGCTCCACGTCCCGACTGACGATGGCGTACCCGGCCGGCACCGGGGAAGGGGAATTCATGCCGGCCATCAGGATCCGGCCCGTGGTCGTGTTGTAGAGGACGTTGACGTTCACCATGTCTGGACCTTCATCCTATCACACAACGACCGTTCCGTTCCCCGCTACGATTCAGCCGGAAGCATCCTGAACTTCGGGTGCCCCGAGATCTCCACGAAGAGGTCCTCCGGGGAGGTCGTGTTCCTGTCCATTTTGTCCCACTTCGCGCCCGGCTCCAGGGCCCTGAGGAAGAGGAGGACCAGCTCCGAGCAGATGATCCCGCCCTTGGCCGGGTTCGAGATCTTCAGGCCGAAGAGCCGCCTGAAGACGACCACCGGGATGAACCCGAGGAGCTGGAGCCACCCGTAGTGGACCTCGATCTTCTGGCGGACCTTGGCGATCCCCCGCTCGATCTCCTCGGAGGAGAACCCCACCGGCTCGAAGTAGGCCGTGACGTAGTGGTGGGTGTCGTACTTCTTGGGGAGGTCGATCAGGACCTCGAAGGTCCCGGCCTCCACCACCAGGGGCTCCGGCTCCACCTGGTACATGATGAACGTGTGGCTCCACTTCGACCCCGTGAACCACCGGATGGCCTTGGAGATGAAGTTGCCCTTCTTGGTCGTGAACCCTACCGTTCCTTTCAGCATGAGCTCTTTCCTAATAGAGGTAGGAAAGGTCGCCCCGTACCCGTACAGCGCTATCTGAGGTGTTCTGGTAACCCGTGCGGATGCACCGACCGGCGGGGAGGTTTCCTCCCTTCTCCGTCTCCTCGCCGAAGCTGTAATCGACCCCAGCGACGATCTCGATGGACTCCTGGATGAACCGGCAGACGAGGTTGGCCGCCGCCCCCTGGGCGACATCCGCCTGTAGGGCGGTCATGAGCGTGATCTCGCAGGTGGACATTCCGCCGCCGACGGGGGTCTCGGCTCCGATCCGCTTGATCCGGTACTCCGTCAGTTCCGACCCTCCCTGGTTCAGGGTCTCGTCCGTCACGTTGTCGGTCCCGAACGAGAAGTAGAACCCCTCGTCGATGACGCCCCCCATCGCGGTGGCGCGCAGGATCCCGGTGTTGGAGGCGAGCGTGATGGTGGTCGCCCCGGCCAGCGCGGCTACCGCCACCTGGGCGATCTGGCCGATCATGCACTTCCCGGCGACGATCTTGTCCCCCGTGGAGAGCTCGGACGTGCTGAAGTTCACCTGGAGGATGTCCACCCCCAGGGTGAGTTCCGGCGCGACCCAGTCCTTGTGCCGGGTGGAGTTTGCCGGAACGTCGAACGCGATCTGGACCGCTCCGTAGTGCGCGTTCGTTCCCTGGTCCTGCTTGATGGAGATCGACTCCTCGCTGATCGCGTCGATGACGACGACGTCGGTCCCGGTCGGGGCGGGATCCGTGGAGAGGCGCCACTCGTACGTGAAGCTGGGAGGCACTTCCCCCGGCTTCAGATATCTGTACTCGACGGCTTTCCTGTCCATTTTGGACTCCTATGACGTGGCGTAGAAGTCGGCATCGACGCAGACGACGTAGAGCCGTTGGCCGCTGTTTCGGCGGATCTGGCACTCGATGAGCTTGACCCCGCTCGCGGGGATCGAGCTCAGTGTGGCCGACTTCGTCGTGGCCGATCCCTCGGTGAAGTTGACAGCCCCGAGTTCGACGTTGTCGGTGGCGTTGTAGAGCCGGACATCCCCGTTGGGGCTGCTTCCTGTGACGTAGGCCCTGGCGTGCAGGTCTCCGGCACGGCTTCCGGCCCCGAGGTGGCTGAAGTCCACGAGAATCTTCTGCCGGATCTCGTAGTTGGCGTTGTTGGTGTAGGCCTCCTCCGGGGCGTTGGTCGTACCGGCGTTCGGGATGAAGTGGGCGTCGATCATCCTTCCGGACGCCCCAGATCCGATGTAGGTGTCGACCCGGTTCTTGTCGTCGGCGGACATGACCCCGGCGACCGACGCCGTCGCCGTGGCGTCGACCTGGATGGCGATGTCCAGGGTCGTCGCGGACCGGGCCACCCCGACCATCTGGATCTCGCCGGAGGTCGGACGAGTGGCTGTGATCTCTCCGGCGGACGACTGGGAGAGGCAGTAAGCGGCCCCAGGCGTCAGGCTCGAGAACCCGTCGAGAATGCCCAGCGAGCAGACAACAACCTCCTCGTTGTTGCCCACGGCGTACGTGGTGAACCCGGCGACCCTCTTGCGAGACCCGTCGGCGATCGCCAATTCGACTTTGTTTCCGGCCGAGCTGTGACAGACCGCCTTCCGGTCCCCGAGGGCCCCGGACGACGTCGTCAGGAAGTCACACTCGGCCGTCCTCATAGCACCTCATGCTCCGCGGAGACGACGATCTGCGAAACGCCCACGGCTACGGTATCGCCCGGTTTGTCGATGACGAAATAAAGCGCGTCCGAGTTGGCTAGGATTCCTGACTTCGAGGGGTTGGCCCCAGCCGACACGAGCTGCTGCCGAATGTGGTACGTGTTGCTTCCGGGGTTCCCGTCCACGGTGTTGCTCATCTGAACCACGGCCAGCTCGTACAGCAGGCCGTCCGCGGCGTGGTACTTCATCAGCCGGACCCTGATGCTGTAGTTGTTCCCGGCGTCGACCTTGAAGCTTGCCCTGAGGCGCAGCATATTCCGGCTGACGCTGAATATGAGGCCGCGGGCGGTCGCTCCTCCGTCGCCGTGGATCTTGATGACGCTGTTCGGGGTCGACTGGATGACCGTCTCCAGGAAGTCCTTCCTGGAGTTATCCATGCCATCCTTGTCGTTGGGAGTCACGATCCCCGCGATGTCAACGGTTGCCGGGAAATGGCTCACGAGTACTGGACCTCCACGATGACGCTGACGTCCTGAGGATTCCCGCCCTCGGCCTGGTCCACGTCCACCTGGAACTGGTCGTTCTGGGCGAAGGCCGTGACGTCCATGTTCGTGTGGGCGTCGATGGCGTTGTTGCCCGCGCCGAAGGCCACCGTGGGCCGGTTGGCCTGAGTCGTGAACACCGTGGCCTGATTCTTGTTCACGTCCACAATCGTCGAGCTGCCCGTCCCGGCCACGCGACGGTGGAGCGTGATCCGGAGGATGGTCCCGGCCTGCGGGGCCACCCAGGCCCCGTCCAGGAACGTCTGCGCGACGACCTTTCCGGTTCCGACCCACCGCGGGGTGTCCTTGGAGGACGCCGCCGACAGGTTGTCGAGCTTCGTCTTGTCGGTGGCCGACATGAACCCGGGAACGGACTGCGAGGCCTCCGCGTGCAGAGTGCCAAGAGTCTTGGATCCGTGCTGGAAGTCGGAGATGGCCCCCTCGACGCTGGCCATCTGGACGGAGACGTCTCCGCCGGATTGGGTCCACAACTGGTTCAGGTACTTCTGTCCATCCAGCGCGGACAGGTCGATGCTCCCGTTGTTCACCACAACGGACCCAGCCTGGACGAGCGCGCGGAGGGCGACCGACTGCCCGAGCATCCTGATGAGGCCGGGAATTCCGGTGAAGGTCGACCCGGCCGAAGGCTCGATGGCGACGCCCACGTCCTGGAGGACGAACGACGATCCCGTGGACTTCAGGACCAGATTCATCAGAACTTAATCTCCACCATGGCGTGCTCGTTGGCGAACGTCGACGCCCCGACTCCGGCAGTCCGGACCAGGTACGCCGAGATCAGGTCGCCCACGGCGACGGCCACGTTGATGTTCGACCGACTGTTTCCGGTGGTCCCCGAGGCGAGCGTCACCGTCGCCACGGACGCCCCGTTCTGCCAGACCTGTAAATCGTATGTCCTCGCGCCATCCGCCGCGTCCACCTCGATGGACGCGCCTGTGATCACCCCAACCCGGTTGATCCTCACCGGGACCGTCGTGTCTCCCGGGCCCACGAGTTGCAACGACCCTCCGCCGGGCACCTGGGTGCTGCGGCCGAACTGATAGTCGTGGACGAGCGACGCACCCGAGGAGACACTGTCCAGCTTGGTCTTGTCGGCGGCTGACATGAAACCGGGCGTGACCGTGGTGGCCGCCGAATGCAGGGTCCCGCCGGAGCGACTCCCGTGCTGGGTATCGCTGATGGTCCCAGTGTGGTTGTCCGAGTCGAGAGCGTGTTCTCGTTCGTGCAAAGTTTACCCCTACATCTGGACGGAGTCCACGTTGAGGGCCGCCCGGTACCACACCCACCAGGACTTCGAGTTCGTGGTGGTGCGGTAGAACCCGTAGTCCCCCGCCACCCAGCCCAAGCCGGTCAGGACCGCCTCGGTCGGGACGTTGTTGGCGGCATCCACGACTGGCGCCTTCATCTTCGCCAGCTCCGTGTGCTGGGCCGACGTGAAGTGGTAGTACTGGCCCGGCGTGCCTCCGTCGAGCCCGGAAAGGCTGTTGTGCGGGACGGCCGACCCCATCACGACCCAGTTGCCGGGGACGGTGTCGAAGATGTACATCTGGTTCTCGTAGATCGACCCCTCGCCGACGACGGCGGCCTGGTCGCCATCGTTGGGGGCCGTGAAGGACCAGCCGATCGCCGTCTTCTGGGCGATCTTAGTCCCCTGCCCGGCGAAGGAACCGGCCGCCCCGGCTGTCTTGACGATGGCCCGGGTCCCGGTCGGGACTACGCCGCCGACCTGGGCAACGATGACCGTCCAGACGTCCGGACCGGTGGAGGTGAGCTCCACGAGGTCGCCGTTGGTGTAGCCGCCGCCCCAGTTGTTCACCACCCAGGCGTCCCCCTGCGCCTGCCCGGCGGGGGGAGCCCCGGCCTGCGCCGCGTCGCTCTTCAGGTTCCTGACCGACACGGGCGCGCGGTGCCCGGTCACGAGGCTGTCCACGTAGTTCTTGTTGACGGCCGCGGCGCCGGATCCCACGTTGTCGGCGACGAGGACGTCGCCGGAGAGGTCGCGCTGAACGATCGTGCTTCCAGCGGCAGCGGTCCCGTACGAGACCTCCGTGACGGCCGGGGCGGCGCTCGTCCCGAGAAGGGTGCTGGCGGTTCCTGCGGTATGGTCCGACGTGCTGTTCAGCGCGTGGTCTTTTGCGTGTGCCATAAGGTCTCCTAAGGCAACGGATTCAGCTCAACCGCGTACATGGTGCCGCCCCTGTTGCGGACCTGCCACATTTCGGAAAGATTCGTATCCCACCAGAACCCCCACTTCCCGTCGGGGATCTGGATGATGGTCGGCTTGGCGCCCTGCTCGAACTTCCCCACGTAGTCGCTCGCCGGGCTCACGAACGTCACGTCCAGGCGGTCCGCGCCGACGTTGTCGGCGACCGTCACGTCCGCGCCGATGAAGTTGATCCTCGGCCGGAACCCGACGGCGACGCCTTCCTCCTGGCCCTCGAGGAGGAGGCGGTGGACGTGGTCCGCGCGGGCCAGCTTCGTGCTGGCTCCGCCGTTGTTGGCGGTGCCCGTCGGCTGGATGTCGGCGGTCAAACCCGTGCTGACCGGATGCTCGTGGTCCGACAGGGAGACCTTGGTGGTCGTTCCGGGAGACCCGGTATCCCCGGCGTCGATCTGAGCAGGGTTGGCGACCGTCTCGGCCTGGTAGAGCTGTTCCGGCTTGGTGAACAGCGCGTTCAAGACTAGGGGCGCATCCACACAGGTGCGAACCTCGGGTATTGACCACGGATGCCACCCTGGATTCACTAGGGATTTCCGAATGACGAGTTCTGCCGTGTGCGGCCCACTGACCAGGTCGAGCGCATAGTTTGCGTTCAGGCAGTCTTCGCCGAACGAGTCCAGGTTCCCGGCCCCGCTTCCGGGATAATCGGTCCCATCAACCCGAAGGCCGATCTCGACGCCGGTCCATCCGCCGCCGGACGCTCCAGTGCCAGTCCCGGTCCCGGAGAAGAACACCGTCTGGTTGACCGGAAGGGTGAAGCTGATTTGAGATCCAGGAACGGGGACAAAAGTTTGATAGTTCGGAATTCCGGGATGGATGTATGTTGTTCTCGGGGGACCCGCGACGACGCTCTGAAGTTTCGTGAGCGACCCGACGCCGTAGACCGGATCCATCCAGGCGGCGGAGATCCGGGTCGGGGAAAGGGCGGACGAATTCAGCGCCGCCGGGGCGAGCCCGCCGCTCTTGAACACGACTTCCGCCGTGTGCGGGCCCGACACGAGAGGAATCGCGAAAGTGCAGGAGACCCCTCCGATGTCCGGAACCGCGGCGTTGTGGCATCTCGTCCCCGCGTAGTCGGTTGCGCCGTCCACGCGAATTCCGACCACGGTGTCGAACACCTCCGGAGTGGAGCCGTAGGCGGCCAGGAAAACTGTGGCGTCGTTCTGGAGCGTGAAGCTGATCAGGGTCGCCCCGGGGGCGCCCACGGGAACGAAGACGAGGGACGGAGTGACGTCGGGTCCGGCGACCCGCGCGCTGGTCGCGGACTGGAGGATCGAGGCCCCGCCTCCCCCGGAAGTGAATGGGACCTGGTTTGCCGCAAGCCGTTTTTCCGCCATGTCTTACTCGATCTTGAACCCACCGCCCGCGCCGGGGACCACGTTGATGGGGTAGAACGTATTGTTAGCCACGTTGTAGCCCACGATCATCACCGGCCGGACGTCCTGCTCGAGGAGCTGTTCAAGGCTCCACCCCTTGATCGCGGAAGGCGAAACCAGGAGCGCCGGGCTTGCCGCGCCCACGAGATCCGCTTCCTGGTTTCCCGTCATCGCCACCGCACGGAGATAGAAGGGGCGGGTCGGCGTGATCAGGAAGAGGTCCGCGTAGCGGAGCGGGCCCAGGGCGATGACGCCCACCCCGGGGTTCGCGACCACGGTGACCAGCCGGTACGCGCCCTTCACCTCCGCGTTCTGGGCGCAGTAGAGCCGGTAGGCCGTGATCCCCGTGCCGGCCGCGTCGGCCGGGATGGTCCCGGACCAGATCGCGTTGGCGTTCGAGACCTGCGTGATGATGGGCATGACTATTCTCCCTTGATTCCGACCTTATAACCCCTCCACGCGGCCGTCGCCACGGCCCCGTAGATGACCGTCGACTTCATGAGCGTCCAGTCCAGCTTCGTCCCCTGCGACAAGTAGCACAGCGCGAAGGCCACCATGAACGGCACCAGGAAGTAGAACCGGGCGAACTTGTCATCCCAGGTCCACTCCTTGAGCTTCTCCTTGGCCATGTTGGTGGCGTGGACCACGGCCGTCACCATCACGACGTCCAGGCCCAGGCCGCCCAGGATTCCGGTCAGGTCAAAACCGTCCACGGGAACTCCTGACTACACCGGCTGGTTCGGGTCCGGTTGGGCCGGGTCCGGCGGAGCCGGAGGACTGTCTCCGTTCTTCTTCCCCTTCCCGGCGACCGCGCTGACGCCCTTCCCGGCACCCCAGAGGGCGAGCAACGCCGCGAGCGACAAGCCTACGCTCTTGCCCGTCCTCCCGGCCTCTTCCTTGGATATCTCGCCGGAAGCGACCTTCTTCATAAGCTCCGTGGCCACGAATACTCCCGCCGAGGACATCTCCGACGGGCTCAGGGCCCCGTCCTTGTCAGCGTCGAAGTGCTTCCAGGTCACCTGCGTCTCGGCGCCCGTCAGCGGGTCCTTCACCTTGAAGGGGGCGAGGTTCGTGTCGAGTTCGGCCAGCTTCCTCTTCTCGACCTCCTTGATCTTCGCCTCGGCGACCTCCGCCGCCTTGTCCTTGGCTGCGATGAGGATCTTGGCCCCCTCCGCCTTGACGTAGGTGCCGACCTCCTCCATCAGCTCCTTGCGCTGCGCGGTCGTGCAACCGTAGCTAAAGAAAGTGGTCAAGACCAAGAGGATCGGAATCACCAGCGCCCTCAGCCTGTCCTTCATCGCCTGCCTCCTTCTTCTTGTCCGGAAACGACTTCATGAAGCCGACGCCAATCTTCAGATGGACGTCGGCGATATAGCCGATGATCCCTCCGACCCCCAATTCCAGGTCGGCACCGAACTTGTCGGACCTGGCCGCGATCGCGCAGCCCCCGAGGGCCGCGGACATCCATAGTACCACGGCGGCCAGAAGCCGTTCACGCATCCTAGAGGAACCTCACCGTCAAGTACCCGGACATCACGTCTCCGGCCTGGTCCCGGAGTTCCATCTGGATCACCCCGGACATGGTTGACGGGCCGACCGAAACCCGGCCGACTCCATCTACAAGCTGGACCATTCTCGGATTCACTCCGATCATCTGGTTGGGGAGTATCCTGACAACCTCCGATCCCGGCACCGTGTCCTTGGTCCAGTAATTTTTCTTCCAAATGGTCACGGTGTGGACGTCCGCCCCATCCCCTTGGGCCTCCGGGATCCCGTCGGGGCCAACGGGTTTGTCGGATGCACCCACGAAGCAGTAGGGAGTGATCTGGTCGAGGACGGAGGAAATCTGGGCCTCTGTTTCGGCTCCCTCTACGCTGACCTTCACGTTATCTGACGGCGCCGCCCGATCGGCGACGAGCCATTCCCCGGAAAGAAAATCGCGCCCAAGATACTTCAGGAACGCCTGCGTGTACTGCGAGCCGGGCCTTGTGACTTCCCGGGTGTAAACGTAAATAGGCATATCACAAATCCTGCGTCATCGCCATGATGTAAGAGGGAGCGTACAGGGTTGCGCCTCCGTCGCTCGACTTGAACCGCATCCGATACCGAACGGTGACGGGCCCGGAGCCGATTTGGGCCTCAAAGAAAAACGATTGCGGCCAGTAAAGAACGAACGGTTCGCCGCATCCGGACTGGTATTCGGAGCAGGCATAGTCGACCTCGGGCCCCGGAGGAATCTGCTGCGAAATCTGAAACAGGCCGTGTCCTGCGCCTCCCCTCCAGCATTCCACCATGTAGGCGAACCCAAGGATGACGATCTTGTAGGTGCGCCCGGTGGGAACGTAGACCTCCAAGTATCCCGCCGGAAGGGTCGGAACCGTAGCCAACGACCCGGACGAGAATGTCCCCGACGGGAACCTCTCGTGGCCGACATACCTGAACTGCTTCAAGACCGAAATGTCGGCCAACGTGGCGAGAGGATTCGAGGCCGTTGCCGGGCCCGAACGAAGGACGCTGACGTCCTTGATCGCGTTGGCGAGGTCCGTCGTGACGTCAGAGAGGTCGTCGAGCGCCATCCCGGTGATCGGGGGCGCTCCCTTGAAGATCATGAACTCGAAGATGTCGCCCGAGATGGCGGGCATGAAGATCGTGATCGAGGTCCCGGACGTCTCGACGTAGTCGTTCGTGATGTCCAGCTTCTTGCCGTTCCGGTAGACCCAGATCTTGTTGGCCCCCTGGACGTAGGACTTTCCCGGGCCCAGCGTGAAGAGGGTCTGCCCGGCGATGGCCGCCTGGCGGTCCCTCTGGATGATCAGCATCTGGACGCCGCTGATCGCATCCCGCAGGGCGCAGTTCGAGACGCCGATCGGCATCTGGAAGTCGGTCTCGATCCCCGTGAGCCACTCGGCGATGATGACGCTGTCCGCGGCCGGCGTGGTGGTGAAGAGGATCTGGACGCTGGAGTTGTACGTCTCGTTGTCATTCTCGGCCACCAGGTAGAGGGGGATGGCGATCGGGGCCGCCGGGAACTGGAGGGTCTGGGGCGTGTTGAGGCTGATGATGATCCCGTTCTGGATGAAGGCCCCGATGGCGACCGTGGCCTCGGCCGGCACGGGACCGGTGTTCACCGTGACCCCCATCCCCGCCAGGACCGCGCTGCATCCCACGAGGAGCGCCTTGTCGGGGTTGAAGGAGAGCGCCGAGGAGTACGCCGCGCCGTACTGGATGGACTTCGTCCTCTCGGCGATCGGGATCGTGATCGTTGTCGGCATCGCTTTACCCTAAACCGCTATCCCCAGGTTCTCGTGGGACAATTTCCTGGCCATCTCCCATGTGTGCGCCGGGAGTTTCTTGACGTAGAAGGGCCCCCGGCACGTCCCGTCGCTCAGGGCCACCTGCTCGTAGGAGTCCCAGAGACCTTCGGTCTCGTGGAGGTGGACCCCGTCGGTGTATCCGACGTGCTTGGCCCGCGAGACCGCCGGACGGAGGTTCTTGACCCCGTGCATCATGAGGTAGAACGCGAGCCAGAAGTCCCACCCCTCGGACCACTGGACCCCGGGCTGGATGGGCCACCGGAAACCCAGGCCGTGGGCGACCCATTTGTGCCAGGACTCGACCGAGAAGCAGAGCCCCCAGGACTGGATGTCCTGGGTCTCCGAGACCATGTTGGGCCGGAAGAGGTTCCCTCCGAACGTCATCAGGCTCAGGCAGGCGTACTCCGCGTTGAGGTCGAACTTCCGGAACCACTCCGCGAGATCAAGGGCGTCCCTGGACAGGATGACGTCGTCTTCCAGGTAGATGTTGAACTGGCTGCCCTCGTTCATGGCCCAGCGCATGGCCAGGGGGACGTTGGCCTGAAGGCCGAGCCGCTTCTTGTTCACGCGGAGCACGACCGGCATGAAGTCGATGGCCTTGACGATGTCGATGACCTCCGGGCAGCCGGGCTCTGCCGCGACGAAGAGGGTATACCCCTCCGTCCTGTTCGCCTTGAGGGCCTCCAGCATCTCCCTCAGGCGATTCGGCCGGTTGTAGACCGGAAGCGTGATCGTCTTCATGCGGTCTCGCGGATCCAGATCCGGCGTCTCTTCTGGTTGAGGGTCTGGGCAGCCGACACGTTCCCGACCTTCCACCGACCCTTGACGTAGTGGCTCCCCGCGTTGACGAGCCGGTTGTAGCAGAGCCCCTGGCTCAGGACGAACCCGTGGATGGACACGGCCCCGAGGTTGCTGTGGATGTAGCCGCGGTCGACCACGGAGGAG
>Ga0315277_10001895_pt1 | contig 29537 bp, 20 predicted proteins | sample YL17G05_15_MG_FD_203695 | JGI IMG/M metagenome (GOLD analysis project Ga0315277, IMG submission 203695) | Sediment microbial communities from Yellowstone Lake, YNP, Wyoming, USA - YL17G05_15 | ecosystem: Environmental > Aquatic > Freshwater > Lake > Sediment | place: USA: Wyoming | collected... | reverse complement strand
GACATCGAGACCAACAAACGTGATAGAATCCATGGCTGAGCTCCTTAGCGATTAATGTTTTGGCAGTGCAATATAGCAAACCACTCAATCATGACTGTCAGGGTCAGCCGTTTCTATACAATCTAAGCGTCCCGGAATCTGCCCAGAAGAAAACGCACCCACTCTCAGCTTATCACCTGGTTCGGGAGATACGCATCGCATCGGGATGCCCGGATCTGCGCACGACCGCCTTCGTTAGCGCGATCGACCGGATCACCAATGCTCATAGGGAGCTCGGCATTGTCCCGTAGGCGGTCTTGTGCGATCTTCCTAATTCTGATACTCCATCCTCAGATTCCCAATATTGCTAAGCGGGCGCACAGTCAGTTCCTTTCGGGTCTGAAAACGTGCTCGCTTGTCAGTTTTTTCCCCTCCCCCTTACCTTGCCCCCTATGGAATAGAAATTGCTCACCTTCGCAGGCAAGGTCCTAAAAAGCTTGCTAAGAACGATGAGCTTGCCTGCCAACGAGCCCGGCACAAGTCAGACACAAACCACCGCCTCGCTGTTGATGAACATTTGATGCCGGTCCCTGGGCCTCACGAAAAAGTCGATCTATCCTCGATGGCTGCAGTTTGTGTGCCTCTGAAGCAACTGAGAGAAACCGTGAGAGGTTTGTCATGAATCCTGAAGGTGTTTCGACCGTCGTCGAGAAATACAAGGATGTGCGTGGTGGCTTGATATCGATTCTCGAAGAGATACAGGCCACGTACGGGTATCTGCCCGAGGACGTGCTGAGGGTTGTTGCGGACAAGACAGGTCGCTCGCTCGTCGACATCTATGGCGTCGCCACCTTCTACAGGTCCTTTCGGCTCAGGCCGCGAGGGAAGCATCTCGTCTCGGTCTGTCTCGGCACTGCGTGCCACGTCCGCGGAGGTCCCGCCATCAATGAAGAGTTCGAGCATGAGTTGAAGATACCGAGCGACGGCGCGACAACTCCGGACAAGGAGTTCACGTTGGAGACCGTTCGATGCCTGGGTGCCTGCGCGCTGGGACCAATCGTCGTTGTGGACGGCCACTATTTCTCCAACGTGGGAACAACTGACATCAAGCGGATCATCGGCAAAACCCGCGTCGGGCTCGATCGGGTTGAAGTGACGGAGGACCGTCGGGTCTTTCCCCTTGAGGTGAGCTGCCCCCGCTGCAACCACAGCCTGATGGATCCGAGTCACTTGGTCGACGGCTTTCCATCGATCCGCGTGACGGCTTCGTTCGGCCAGGAACACGGATGGCTCAGGCTCTCGTGTCTCTATGGCAGCTACGCGATTGAATCCGGCAACGAAATCCCCATGGGTATGGTTATCAACTTTTTCTGTCCACACTGCCATGCGGAGCTGCTCGGGGCCTGGAACTGCCCGGTGTGCGATGCGCCGATGGTGCCGATGATCGTCCGGGGCGGAGCCATTATCCAGATTTGCTCTCGGCGCGGCTGCAAGAGCCATATGCTCGACGTTGAAGGAGTGAACTTCTAGAAACCCACTGCGCTTCAGTCAGCAGAACCAAGGAAGAGGTCACAACGCATGATAGCGGAACGACTCAGATCGATCTCTGCTTTCAAGATTCTCCAGAAGCTTATCCTTTCCGACCGAGATCCTTCCTTCCCGACCGTCGTCATTTCGGCGGGCACCTGCGGGCAGGCTAGCGGGGCAAACGACCTTATCCGCATGGCGAAGCGGGAAATCCTCTCCAAAAACCTTTCAGAGAAAGTCCACCTCCGCGTCACCGGCTGTCTTGGGTATTGCGAGATGGAGCCTTCCGTGCTGGTCCAACCCTCAGGGTTCTTCTACCCGAAGCTGCACATGGAGGAGATGCCCAGGGTTATTGAGGCCGCCGCTCGTGGGGAAGCGGTGGAGGAGCTGCTGTTCGTCGACCCGGCGACCGGCAAAACGATCGCGAAGCAGAATGATCTCCCGTTCTTCAAGCGGCAGGCACGTACCATCATCTCGCGCAACGAGATGGTAGACCCCATTCGGATCTATAACTACATCGAATGCGGCGGGTACGGTGCTATCGTCCATCTGATGGCAAAGGGGGATCCCAAATGGGCGCTCGAGGAGGTGAAGGCTTCCGGGCTGCGAGGACGCGGGGGCGCAGGATTCCCCACGGGTCTCAAGTGGGAGCTGCTCGCGAAGCAGAAGGGCGCGAGAGGCAAATTCCTCGTCTGCAATGCGGATGAGGGCGACCCCGGCGCCTATATGGATCGAAGTGTGCTTGAGGGGAATCCTCACAGCATCATCGAAGGGATGCTGATCGGCGCGTTCGCAACCAGCGCGACGGAAGGTGTCATCTACGTCCGCAACGAATATCCGCTCGCCATCAAGCACCTGACCATCGCCCTGCGCCAGGCGAAGGAGCTGGGGCTTCTGGGAGACAACATCCTCGGAACGAGCTTTTCCTTCAGCATTGGCATCGTGAGAGGGGCTGGGGCGTTCGTTTGCGGTGAGGAGACTGCGCTCATTCGCTCCGTGGAGGGGAAGATGGGTGAGCCGCGGCAACGACCGCCGTTCCCTGTCGAGAAGGGGATCGACGGCAAGCCGACGGCGATCAACAATGTGGAGACCTGGGCCAACATCCCGGTGATCATCAATAAAGGGGGCGCCGAGTTTGCGAAGATCGGAACGAAGAAGAACTCCGGTACGAAGATCTTCAGCCTCGTCGGCAAGGTGAAGAACACCGGCCTGGTGGAAGTCCCGATGGGCGTGAGCATCCGGGAGATCGTGAACGAGATCGGCGGAGGATCGGTCGGCAAAGCGAAGATCAAAGCCGTCCAGACCGGCGGTCCGTCCGGCGGCTGCATCCCGACCAGGATGTTTGACCTCCCGATCGACTACGACAGCCTGAGCGGGGCGGGATCCATCATGGGCTCCGGCGGTATGATCGTGATGGATGAGAACACGTGTATGGTCGATGTGGCGAAGTACTTCATGAATTTCTTGAAGGACGAATCGTGCGGCAAGTGCTATACGTGCCGCAAGGGGACCCAGCGGATGCACGAGATCCTCGACGACATCTCCAGAGGAATCGGCACAGTCGAGAAGATCGAGCTGCTGGAGGAACTGGCACAGGTTGTGAAGGATACCTCGATGTGCGGCCTCGGCCAGTCTGCGCCGAACCCCGTTCTCAGCACCCTCCGCTACTTCCGCGATGAATACGAGCGGCATATTTATCAGAAGCGATGCGATGCATTTGTCTGCAAGGAGCTCGTCGGAGCCCCCTGCGCGGCTGCGTGTCCGATCGGGACGGAAGCCTGGCGCTACGTCGCCCATATTCAGCGGGGGGAGTTCCAGGAGGCCTATCAGGTTATCCGGGAGGCGAACCCGTTCCCCTCGGTGTGCGCGCGCGTCTGCAATCACCCCTGTGAAGAACGATGCAAGGCGGGGACCCACGGCGGGGAGCCGATCGCCATCCGGGCGCTGAAGCGGTTCATCACCGATCGTATCGATCCTTCAAGCTACAAGCCGGTGAGAGAAGCAGAGCCAAAGGACCGAGGTCCCGTCGCGATCGTCGGATCGGGGCCCGCGGGCCTTACCGCAGCGCACTATCTTTCGCTCAAGGGGTACAAGGTGACGGTTTTTGAATCCGAAGAGCAGCCTGGCGGGATGCTCTTCAGCGCGATCCCCTCCTACCGGCTGCCGCGCGAGACCATCCAGAAGGAAATAAAGTCGTTGATAGATGAGAACATCACGCTCAGGTGCGGAACGACTCTGGGTCATGACGTAACGCTCGACAGTCTCTTCCATGACGGATTCAAGGCGATCTTCGTCGCCCTCGGCGCTCACAAGAGCCTGCGCCTCCAGCTCAAAGGTGAGGATCTCCCCGGTGTCTATCCCTCCATCCAATTCCTCAAAGCGTTCAACATCAGAGGTGAGAAGCTGGCGAAGGGCCGTGTGGGCATCATCGGAGGCGGCAACTCAGCACTGGACGCGGCGCGGATTGCGCTCCGACAGCCGGATGTCACAAACGTCACGCTCTTCTACCGCCGTACCCGCGAAGAAATGCCGGCATTTGCGGAGGAGGTTGAGGCAGCTCTTCAGGAAGGGATCAAGCTCGAGACGCTGGTCTCGCCTACAGGGATCCTGTCGGAAGATGGGAAGCTGTCCGGAGCAGAGTTCATCAGAAATCAGCTCGGGGAGATTGATGCGGATGGTCGCCGGCGGCCTGTGCCTGTGCCGGGATCTCATTTTGCCGTGCCGCTGGATACGCTGATCGTGGCGATCAGTGAAGGCTCCGATATCGACTGTGTTGCCGTGGCCGGGGCGAACCGGATTGACGTTGACGAGAAGAGGGGGATGATTCGGGTCGATTCCGAAACCCTCTGCACAAACAGACCCGGAGTCTTCGCCGGAGGCGATGTCGTAACCGGGCCGAACACCGTTGTTGATGCAATCGCAGCGGGAAAGAAAGTCGCCGTCATCATCGACCGATATCTCCGGGGGGAGGAACTGAAGCAGCCCGCAGAACGTCGGATTCCGCGTCATTATGTGGAGCCCTTCAAAAGGAACGGAAAAGAATCGGAACCGCTATCAAGAATCGAGTTGCCGCGGACGCCGGCTGAGTCGCGGAAACGGGGATTTGACGAAGTCGAGCTGGCCCTCTCTGCGGAGGAGGCGGTACGGGAAGCCGGTCGGTGCCTGAGATGTGATCTTGAGTTTACACAACCGCGAGAGACCGAGACAACGGTCGAGAAAACCAGGGAGCAATTCGTATGATTACCTTGAAGATCAACGGACTGCCAGTTTCGGTCGAGGAAGGAACGACTCTCCTTGAAGCGGCGAAGTTCTTCGGATTTCCGATACCGACCTTGTGTCAACTGGAGGGACTTTCGCCCTACGGGGCCTGTCGGCTCTGCGTGGTGGAAATTGGCGAGGGGCCGAAGGCGAAGCTCGTTTCGTCCTGCACGTATCCGGCACAGGAGGGTCTCAGCGTCCGCACGAGCTCGTCACGCGTCGTTCGAGCGCGAAGGATGGTGTTGGAGCTCCTGCTCGCTTCGTGTCCGCAGTCGAAGGTCATCCAGGACCTCGCGTCGGCACACAACGTGCGACAGCAGCGGTTTAAACAGGAGTACGAGACATGCATTCTGTGCGGACTCTGCGTCCGCATGTGCAAAGAACAGATGATGGCCAACGCCATCGGGTTCCGCGGCCGGGGAGATCATCGGTCGATCGGAACGCCGTTCGATATCAAGTCGGAGAAGTGCAGGCTCTGCGGCGGCTGCATCTACGTCTGCCCCGCTTGCCAGCTGCGATGCACGTACACGCAGCCGGACAAAGCGATCTGCGCGGGATGCGCGAACCTCAGCCCGCCATGCCTCGCGAAGGAGCAGTTCGACGATATGATGTGCTACATGGATCCGTGCGTTGCGTGTGAGATTAAGAAAAACTGAACAGAGGAGAATCAGCTCATGTCGCTCTCAAAGATCAATGCCACAGCCGCTACGCTCACCAAGAACAGGACCGAGGGTTCCGTCGTGCCGGCATCGGGCATGTGCGTCACGTGTGTCGATGGCTGCGTCGGCATGTGTGAAATCGGCAAATCCGCCTACCGAGGGCACGAGGTCATCTACCCGCAGCCGTTCGGAGTCATCACGACCGCCGGCGAGAAGACATACCCCGTCGATTACTCGCACTTCAACGTCATGGGGACCGCCGTCGGCGCCTTCGGCATCCAGGCCGACAGTGACAAGGCGATCTTTCCGGCCGTCAACCTTGAGGTGGTGTTCGGACACGACAAGGGGATCAAGTTCCGCTACCCCTGGATCATACCGGGGATCGGCTCGACCGATATCGCGAAGAACAACTGGGAAGGACTGGCCATCGGCTCGGCCATCGCCGGGACCGGCCTGACGATCGGCGAGAATGTTGTCGGCATGGATATGGAGGCGACCCTCAAGGGCGGCCGGGTGGTCGATGCGGTCGATCTGAAGCGACGCGTGATGCTCTACAAGGATCACCAGCGGGACGGCTTTGGCGCCATCATTGTCCAGGCCAACGTGGAGGACACGCGCCTCGGCGTTCAGGAGTACGCCATCGAGAAGCTGGGCGTGCAGTGTGTCGAGCTGAAATGGGGGCAGGGCGCCAAGGACATCGGGGGCGAGGTGAAGATCAAAAACCTGAAGAAGGCCCAGGAGTTGTATGCAAGGGGGTATGTGGTAATGCCTGACCCCACGGACGAGCATGTGATCAAGGCTTTTGAACGCGGCGCCTTCAAAGAGTTTGAGCGGCACTCCCGTGTGGGGATGGTGACGGAAGAGTCGTTTGCGAAGCGAATAGAGGAGTTGCAAAAGGCCGGAGCGAAGCATATCTTCCTCAAGACCGGCGCGTATCGCCCGGCGGATCTGGCCCGGGCAGTCAAGTTCGCATCGAAGTACAAGCTCGACCTTCTCACCGTCGACGGAGCCGGCGGCGGAACCGGCATGAGTCCGTGGCGGATGATGAACGAGTGGGGCGTGCCTCCCGTGGAGCTGCACTCGCTGCTATATCAGTATGCGAAGCAGCTCGCGGACAAGGGGGAATACCTGCCGGCCCTGGCGGTTGCCGGTGGATTTGTGTTCGAAGATCAGATCTTCAAAGGGCTTGCGCTCGGAGCTCCGTTCGTGAGGCTTGTCGGCATGGCACGCGCCCCCATCGCCGCCGCGATGGTCGGCAAGACGATCGGCCGCGCGATCGAGGAGAATCAGCTGCCGGTCTATGTCGAGAGGTTCGGCAGCACCAAGGAGGAGATTTTTGTGACCGCGACGTCGCTGCGCAACGAGCTCGGCGTCGAGCAGTTCGAGCAGCTGCCGACGGGAGCCATCGGCCTCTACACGTACTACGAACGCCTGGCTCAGGGGCTGCGTCAGCTGATGGCGGGCAGCCGCAAGTTCTCCGTCAACTTGATCTCCCGGAAGGACATCGCGGCGTTGACGCACGAGGCCGCTGCGATCAGTGGAATCACGTACGTCATGGATGTGGACGAGGATGAGGTGAAATCGATCCTGCGCTGAGACGCAGACGACCTCGTCACGGTCCGGCACACGCGGAACCTACGTCCAACGGTGCGAATATCAGCGGTTTCCTGAGTGTGGTCAACGCAATGATCGATCAAGGGCCCCGTACAGGACTGGCGTTCGGCTGAAGAAAACCGGAGTGTGTTTTTTCCATTCCGATTTTCTATTTTAGGGGCGTGCTGACGTTCCGGGGTCGGCGGATGGAAGGGCGACACGTGCAAGCTCCGGGGCTGGGTCTAGCGGTCGAAGCGGGTCTTTCTCAGACTTGAGCGTCTCTCATCCTTCGCAGCGACCCGTTCATTGTTTTCCCGGGATGATTTCTCCATAAAGGTTCCACCCATCATGGGAACTAGACCGAATTCTCTTCGCGCAGCTCTGGTTGTCACCTACCTTCTGTTGATGAGTTTCTCGTCCCTTGTTGGCCTGGGACAAGAGAAGCGGATTACCATCCGAGTCGTGACCCCGCCGTCGACCCCAAAGAATGATACAGTCTTCATCGCAGGAAATGCGCCGATGTTGGGAAATTGGAACCCCGGCGCAGTGAGCCTCAAGCGTGAGAACGATTCGGTCTGGGTGAGGAGTTTCACGGCGCCGCAGGGAGCCGTGGCCGAATTCAAGATCACCCGAGGTTCCTGGAACACCGAGGCATTGTATCAGGACGGAGTGATCCCGCAAAATTTCATGTTCCGCGTGCAGGATGATACGACCATCCTGGTTCGTCCTGTCACGTGGAGGGACGTCTCCCCGGAATTCAAAAAGGTAGCGTCGGGGGGAGGGATCGTCGGGACCGTCAGGTACCATCGGGGCCTCATGGGGGTGGGGCTCAACCATCCACGGGACGTCATCGTCTGGCTCCCGCCCTCCTACGAGCAGCGGCTGGATGAACGATATCCCGTGCTTTACATGCACGACGGCCAGAACGTCTTCGACCCGAATACTTCCTTCATCGGGTATGATTGGCGGGCCGATGAGGTAGCGGACAGTCTCATCAGGGCCGGGAAGATCCGGGAGATCATCATTGTCGGCATCTACAACACCCCGGACCGCATCCTCGAATACACGGACACGGAGCTCGGACGCACCTACGCGAAGTTCGTCGTGGAGCAGCTCAAGCCGATGATCGACTCTACCTACCGGACGATGCCCGACCGAGAACACACCGCCGTCATGGGTTCTTCCTTGGGAGGCGTTATTTCCCTTCTGTTTGTGTGGTGGTATCCTGACGTCCTTTCACAGGCTGGATGCCTTTCCACGGCGGTCATACCTGACGAGCAGGAGCAGCTGCTCGACGACATCCGGAACTACCGCGGTCCGAAGAAGGACATACGGATCTATCTTGACGTCGGCGAGTTCGAACCCTCGCTCATTCCCGGTTACAACGCCCTCATTTCGCTCTTGAAGGAGAAGGGATTTGTAAAGGGGAAGGACCTGGAATATTTCTTCGACCGGGGCGCGGCACACAACGAGCGGGCTTGGGCCAACCGGATCTGGCGCCCGCTGGAGTTTATGTTCGGAACTCGAGCTCAGGTCAAAAACGAGAAATAAGGCACCAGCATAGGCGGGACGCATAAAACGCGCAACCGCAATCTTCAATCTCCAATCTAAGACCTTCAACTCACAGCCTACAGCCTACAACCTACAACCTACAACCTACAACCTACAACATTCTTCACCTAGAAGGGGTATCCTATGAGACGCTCTGTCTTTCTGTATGCACTTGTTCTTGTCGCGAGCGTTGCTTTTGGTCAAACCAAACACGCGATCACCTTCGATGACTTCATCAGCCTGGGGCGGGCGACCGACCCGCAGATTTCCCCCGACGGCAAGATGATCGCGTTCGTCATCACCCACCAGAACAGGGTGGAGAACAAGAGCAACAGCAACATCTATGTGGTCTCCGCCGACGGGGGCGAGCTGAGACAGCTCACGATGGCCAAAGGAGCGAACTACAATCCCCGGTGGATGCCCGATGGCAAATCGATCGCATTTGTTTCGACCCGCGACGGCGAAGCCCAGATCTGGACGATCTCGGTGAACGGCGGGGAGGCCCGGAAGGTCTCGTCGATATCGACGGGTGTCTCCGACCTGCAGGTCTCTCCGGATGGAAAAGGGTACGCGTTCGCCTCCGAGGTCTTTCCCGACTGCCCGAACGACGACTGTAACCAGAGGCGAAACGAAGAGATGGAGAAGAGCAAGGTGAAGGCGAAGATCTTCGACAAGCTGCCGTACAGGGTGTGGAACGCGTGGAAGGATGGGAAGAGGAACCATACGTTTGTCCTACTCGCCGGAGGCACTTCGGCGATCGATGTGACGCCGGGGGACTACGATTCGCCGCCGATCGACCTGGGAGGGAACTGGGATTTTGCATTTTCGCCGGACGGCAAAGAGCTTGCCTTCACACGCAATCCCGATCCGGCGGTGGCGACGAGCACGAACAACGAGATCTATGTCACCCCTGTCGCCGGGGGCACGCCGAAGAACATCACGGAGAATCCGGCCGATGACTGCCAGCCTCTCTATTCGCCCGACGGTCAGTACATCGCCTACTTGCGCATGCAGCGTCCGGGCTTCGAGGCGGACCAGAAACAACTCGTGCTCCACGAGCGGGCGACTGGCAGGCGGATCAACCTCACGGACGGATTCGATTACAGCTTGAACGAGGTGGCCTGGTCGCCCGATTCGAGGACAATCTACTTCAACGCGGATGATAAGGGGAATGAGACGATTTTCAAGATTACGGTGGCTACGAAGAAAATCGAAACGGTCGTGGGCAAAGGGTACAATCAGTCGATCCGCGTGACGCCCGACGGGAAATCATTGGTGTTTCTGAAGGAATCGATCAACCAACCTGCCGAGCTGTACCGGGTGGAGACGGACGGGAGCAACCTGAAGAAGCTCTCATCCATCAATGACGAGAGGATCGCCAGGCTCGATATGAACCCGAAGGAGGACTTCTGGTTCACTGGCGCCGGCGGCACGAAAGTCCACGGATTTCTCGTGAAGCCCCCAGCGTTCGACGCCTCGAAGAAGTACCCGATGATCTTGCTCATCCATGGCGGGCCACAGGGGCAGTGGGGCGATGAATTTCACTATCGCTGGAACGTGCAGATGTTTGCCTCCCGCGGGTACGTTGCCGTGCTCGTCAACCCGCGCGGAAGCACGGGATACGGCCAACAATTCACCGACGAGATCAGTCGTGACTGGGGGGGCAAGGTCTACGAAGACCTGATGAAAGGGGTGGACTACGTCGTCAAGTCCCACTCCTTCATCGACGGGACGAGGACGGCTGCCGCGGGGGCATCATACGGGGGGTACATGATCGACTGGATCGAGGGTCACACGGATCGGTTCAAGTGTCTCGTTTCGCACGATGGGGTCTTCGATCCGGTGAGCATGTACGGAGCTACCGAGGAGCTCTGGTTCCCGGAGTGGGAATTCGCCGGGACCCCGTACAAGAATCCCCAACTCTACCAGCGGTGGTCGCCGCTTGCGTATGCCTCCAAGTTCAAAACACCCATGCTCGTCGTCCACGGTCAGCTCGACTTCCGCGTGGATGTCAGCCAGGGCTTCCAGCTCTTCACCGCCCTTCAGAGGCAGGGAATCAAGTCGAAGATGCTCTACTTCCCCGATGAAGGCCACTTCGTGCTGAAGCCGGCCAACGCCGAGCTGTGGCACAAGACCGTGCTGGACTGGATCGACGAAAATACGAAATAGAAGGGTCGCGACAGACGATGCGCCGTCAAAGGTGAGCTTGTGACGGCGTTTCATACTTCCCCCGGCGCGCGCGGGCCTCTCAGCCCTCTGGAGCGGTTTTCATGTATTCCAGGTAGAAGAGCGCACAGAGCTTGCGAACCCGTGCGCTTCTGTCAAACCGGGCGGCCTGCTTGACAGCGTAGATGCCGATCGGATCGCCGATCTTGTACAGGGAGAGGGCTGCCACAATTCGAGCGCGCTCGTCCGTCTCACGCTTGAGCATATCTACCAAGGCAGAGACCGCCTTGATGGACCTAATGTCGCCCGCCAGCATCGCGGCGCTCGTCCGCAGCCCGAAATTTTGCGACCGGATGCCGGTGAGGAGATTGGCTTCCCCCAGCTCTTTGCCGAACGACGGGCGGACGGCCCTCTTGTCTTTCGTACCCCCGGCTGGCCCAGCGGACGCGAAGTCGGCCAGCAGGATGAAGGCCAGCACCGCCAACACTTTGTGTTTCATACGTCCCTCCTGTCAATCGTTTGCCGAGAAACTGATGAACCTCCGACACTTCCTACGGCTTTGAGAATGAAAGAGTCCTGGGACACTCCCCGGCCCTCGTTGCTGTTCCATTACATCAGACGCCGGGAAGAGCGGATAGTTCGGACGGAGGGACTAAAGGACCGGCGGGGGTGACGAAACAGTTGTTGCGAGGGGCAGGATTCTGACGAGGCAAACGCACGCGGCGCGATGCACGGTTGACATTCAGGGCGGCGTATGATACATTTGAAGCCAATGAGGGAGGGCAAAACTCACGGAGGCATACGTCATGACGTTTAGTGAACACTTGAAGACGGCGACACCGGCTGCTTCTCTCGCAAATCGGCGACTCCGGTTCTTCCTCGCGCTGCTCCTTGCGTGCTCCATCCCGCTATTGGTATCTGCGCAGAATGCGACGACGATCATCATTGTTCGGCACGCGGAGAAGGATACGATGCAGTACGACCCGCCCCTCACCAAAGCAGGAAAGGAGCGAGCGGGCGCCCTTGCCCGCGTCTTGAAGGATGCGGGAATCCAAGCTATCTACACGACGCAGTACATCCGCACGCAGCAGACAGCTCAACCGCTGGCGGATGAACTCGGGCTGAAGCTTCAGATCATCCAAGCGGATGCAAATCATCTCTCGTCATATGTCCGCACCGTTATCGAAAGGGCGGAGAAAGAGCACGGGGGAGGGCGTGTCCTCGTCGTCAGCCATGGCAACGTGATCCCCCTTCTTCTAAAGGAACTCGGCACAGTCAAGAATCTCATGCTCGAGGATGAGGAGTACGACAATCTCTTCATCGTAACTACGTATTCGGGCGGAAAAGCGCAGCTCCTGCGGCTCAGGTTTGGCAATCCCGCGTCTTGATCCGCTCATCCTCTGCCCGCTTCCTCACCGCACCGAGCCCAACAAGGAGGTTGGAGAAAACCTATGAAGACCCTGACATTTGTTTCGATCGGATTTATGATGATGAACTTGGCAGAAGCGCAGACGAAACCGGAACTCCTCGAGCCGCCGGTCGCGAAACAGGTCGCGAAGGTGGATACGATCCGCGGCGATGTTCGAGTGGACAACTACTACTGGCTGCGCGAGAAAAGCAGTCCTGAGGTTCTCGCCTATCTTGAAGCCGAGAACAAGTATACTGAGGCGATGACGGAGTACCTCTAGGGCCTCCGGGAGACGATCTACAAAGAAATCATGAGCCGTGTCAAGCAGACCGACCTGAGCGCGCCGTACAAGCTTGGTGAGTATTGGTACTATACGCGCACGGAAGAGGGGAAGCAGTACCCCATCTACTGCCGCAAACAGGGCACATTGGACGCGGCCGAGGAGGTGACGCTCGACCTGAACGAGCTGGCGAAAGGGCACAAATTCCTTGGCCTGGGCCTCTATCAGATCAGTGATGACGGGAACCTTTTGGTCTTTTCACTCGATACGACAGGTTTCAGACAGTACCAGCTCGGCGTGAAGGACCTGCGAACCGGGAAGGTGCTTCCCGACTCCATCGGGCAGGTGAACGCTGCCGTATGGGCGACTGATAACAAAACCCTTTTCTACGTCAAAGAGGACCACGCCAAGCGGCCGTATCGGCTCTATCGCCACGTCCTGGGCGTGGCCGGTGACGATCTCCTCTACGAAGAAAGAGACGAACTGTACCGTATCTGGACGTACCGATCCAGCGACAAGAAGCTGATCTTCCTCCAGTCTTCAAGCTCGATCACAGATGAGGCACAATATCTGCCGAGCGATCAGCCTGCGGGCACATTCAGGATGCTCTACGCAAGGGAGGTCGGGCACGAATATTCCGCGGACCACCGCGAAGGGTTGTTCTACGTGCGAACGAACAAGGAAGCGAAGAACTATCGGCTCGTGACGGTGCCCGATGCGGATCCTTCCATGAGAAACTGGAAGGACCTTCTGCCTCACCGCCCGGCCGTGAAACTCGAAGGGATGACCCTCTTTAAGGATCACGCCGTCTTCACCGAGCGGGAGAACGGGCTCATTCGTTTTTTCGTCTATGAGTTCCGCACCAAAGCCTCGAAGACCGTCGAATTCCCCGAGCCGGTGTATTCAGCATATCCCTCCGGCAACCCGGAGTATAACACCGCCCTCTTCCGTTACAGCTACCAGTCGTTCGTTACGCCCAGCTCGGTGTACGACTACGACATGGAGACCGGGAAGAGCACGCTCTTGAAACAGACGGAGGTGCTCGGCGGGTACGATCCGACGCGGTACACGTCGGAGCGCCTGTATGCGAAAGCACCCGACGGCGTGAAGGTTCCCATCTCACTAGTCTACAAGAAAGGACTGAGGCGCGATGGCTCGAACCCGCTGCTGTTGTACGGCTACGGCGCCTATGGGGCATCCCAGGCGGCGACCTTCTCGGTTCCCCGGTTGAGCCTGCTCGACCGGGGCGTGGCGTTCGCACTGGCGCACATCCGCGGGGGTGGCGACCTCGGTGAGGAGTGGCGGGAGGATGGTAGGATGATGAAGAAGAGAAATACCTTTGCAGACTTCATCGCATGCGCCGAATACCTCATCGGCGAGAAGTTCACCTCGAAGGAAAAGCTCGCGATTCAAGGCGGAAGTGCGGGCGGCCTGCTCATCGGGGCAGTGCTCAACATGCGGCCTGACCTCTTCAAGGTTGCCCATCTGGCGGTTCCGTTCGTCGACGTTATCAATACAATGCTCGACGAGTCGCTGCCGCTCACGGTCGGGGAGTTCCTGGAATGGGGAAACCCCAAGAAGAAGGATGAGTACGAGTATCTCAAGTCCTATTGTCCCTATACGAACATCGCGGCCAAGGAGTACCCGGCGATGCTCATCACGACGTCTCTGAACGACAGCCAGGTCATGTACTGGGAGCCGGCAAAATATACTGCGAAGTTGCGCGCGATGAGGACCGACAAGAATCCTTTTCTTTTGAAAGTCAACATGGGTGCGGGGCACGGCGGTTCTTCCGGCCGCTACGATGCGTACAGGGAGCAAGCGTTCAACTACGCGTTTCTTCTCGATCAGCTCGGAATCACGAGGTAGCACAAGGTAGACCACGCCCGCACGATGCGTGGATCGACAGAGAGACCTGTTCGCTCGAAGTCTCTTTTCACTTACCACCTATAGAGGAGGAGTCATGCAGCCTGTACAACCGACGCCGCAAGTCCCGCCTTCGCATCCGGTCCCCGTTCAATACGCCGGATTCTGGAGAAGGTTCGTAGCGTATCTCATCGATAGCATCATCATCGGTATCGTCTCTTGTGTCGTGTTCATTCCCGTCTTTGCGATTCTGGGCATCGGCATTGGATTCAGCGCGGTGGAGGAGGAAGAAGCCGCAGGATTTCTTCTCGCACCGCTCATCGGTTATGTGTTGTTTGCAGGCCTCGTGCTGGCCGTCGCCGAGTGGCTCTATTTTGCCCTCATGGAATCATCGAACAGAATGGCCACCTTGGGCAAGATGGCCATCGGGATCAAGGTCACAGACCTGAACGGGAACCGGATCTCCTTTGGCCGGGCGACGGGTCGATACTTCGGGAAGATTCTCTCCGGCATGGTTCTCATGATTGGCTACATCATGGCAGGCTTCACGGAGAAGAAGCAGGCACTCCATGACATGATCGCCAGTTGCCTCGTCGTGATGAAGTAGCAGGGACATTTGTCTCAGGACGAAGTGCGCTGGCCCGACCTGTCGGCCCACAGTCTTCGACGTCTTCCACGCCAGCCGGCAGAGATGGGCAGCCGTCGTCGCCGTCGACGTGAAGGCAGGTTCGCCGCGTCCGGAACTCAGCATGAGGGTTAACGGCTTTCTGGTTCATCTCGATCGGGGCGGTGCCGAACGCGATATTGTCGGAAGTGTCACGCTGTTAGTTTTACCTGATGAGGTAATATTTTCCTATGCGGCGTCCAGGCTGCTGGCATCTTGGCCGTTTTCCCATTGATTTTCAGAGCGTTTACCGGACGAAGAGGCGGCATACCTTTTGAAATTCCATGATGTGGTGGAGACTCTGCAGTGTCGTTTTTTTGGGGGGGGAGAACTTCTGAAACGAATCAAAGAGGCGGCCTGTGGCTTGGCAGCAGTTGTTGATTATCATCCTCGTCGTCATCGTCCTCGGCATCGCCATTATTGTGGGATTCAGCTTGTTCAGCGCGTCAGCCGTTGCCAGCAATCGCGATTCAATCGTCGGTGATCTGAGCGATATTGCCGCCAACGCATACAGGTTTTACGGTAGGCTTCGCGTAATGGGTGGCGGTCAGGGCGACTACAGCACATACTCAATCCCCAGACTTTTTGCGGCCAACGAGAACGCCACGTACTCGATCAAGGAAAGATCGGCGAATAGCATCACATTCCTTGCCATCTCCACCTCCGATCCGTCGAACACTGTGACCGTGACGCTCGACGGCAAGGGGAGGCTCACAGACTGGACCTTCTTCGGCGATTTCGATGACTCTTGAAGCGTCCCCGTTCCTGAGACGTCAACTCCTCCCCCATGCGACCAGGAACTGATTCTCGCCGAATCCCATTCTCCCGTCTTGAGCGGCCATTGCTTGAGCGGCCATTGAGCGGCCATTGCTCCCCCCTCGATTGCTTTTGAAGCTTTCCGTTAATAGCTTTACACACCGCAATTCACCATTCTCATGTTCCACTCACCTCGAAACGGTTCATCACTCATGTCTGTTAGACGAATCTCAGATCTTCTTCTGACGCTGGTCTCCCTGCTCAGTCTCTTCTCCCTCTCCTTCTGTCAAAGGAACGATCCGGTCGCAGATCCACGCACCGTGGTCGTATCAGGCCAGGCACGGTTTACAGTCCTCACGACTCAGCTCGTCCGACTCGAGTGGTCCGCAGACGGCAAGTTCGAAGACCGGGCTTCCCTGGTCTTCATCAACCGAAGGATGCCAGTCCCGCCGTTCGAGCGTATTGAGGAACATGGATGGCTCACGCTTCGGACGGAGAAGCTGCAGCTCCGATACAAAGCGGGAAGCGGTCGATTTGAGAAGGACAATCTCGAGGTGACGTTTGGCCTCGGAGGGAAGGAGGTCATGTGGCATCCCGGAATGAAGGACGAGGGAAATCTAGGCGGAACGATCAGGACGCTCGATGGAGTGAAAGGAGCCACGCCGCTTGAACCGGGGCTTCTGTCGAGAGATGGATGGGTCGTCGTGGATGATTCGAAACGACCGCTGTTCGACAACTCCGACTGGCCCTGGGCCGTCCCCCGATCGGATACAAGCGGACAGGACCTCTACTTTTTCGGATACGGGCACGACTATCGGAAGGCCCTGTTCGATTTCACGCTTGTCGCGGGGAAGATCCCGATGCCGCCGCGCTTTGCGTTCGGCCTCTGGTGGTCGCGATACTGGGCCTACACCGACGAGGAGTTCAAGGACCTCGTCCGCGAGTTCGAAACGTACGACGTCCCGCTCGACGTTCTCGTGATCGATATGGATTGGCACTTGACGTTCAACCAGCGATGGTGGAAGAAGGTCCCGGATCAGGCCGGCGAGCAACTTGGCTGGACCGGCTACACGTGGGATAAGAACTACTTTCCCGATCCCGGAGCATTCCTGGCCTGGTGCGAGAGGCACGGACTGAAGACGCCCCTCAACCTTCACCCGGCGTCCGGCGTTCAGCCGCATGAGGAACACTATCCAGAAATGGCGAGGGCGATGGGCATCAATCCGGCGTCAAAGAAGTACATCCCGTTCGACATCACCGACAAGAAGTTCGCGACCGACTTCCTCAACCTGATCATCCGCCCGCTGGAGAACCAGGGGGTGGATTTCTGGTGGCTTGACTGGCAGCAGTGGAGCACGACGAAGATCCCCGGCGTGACGCCGACGTGGTGGCTCAACTATGTCTTCTTCACGGATATGGAGAGGAAGAACCAGGCCAGGCCGCTCCTCTTTCATCGTTGGGGTGGACTGGGGAACCATCGGTGCGAGATCGGGTTTTCCGGGGACGTCATCAATGTCTGGGAGTCGCTGGCGTTCCAACCGTATTTCACTGCCACAGCAGCGAATGTCGGGTACGGCTACTGGAGCCACGACATCGGCGGCCATATGCCGGGACCTGAGCCGCCCGAGCTCTACACGCGCTGGATCCAGTGGGGGATCTTCAGCCCGATCATACGGACGCACACGACGAAGAACCCCGCCGCCGAGCGGCGCACGTGGGCCTACCCGCCCGAGTATTTCAAGGTCATGCGAGAGGCCATCCTCCTGCGCTATGCGCTGACCCCGTACATCTATACTGAATCGAGAAAGGCCTATGAGAGCGGGGTTTCGATCTGCCGGCCGATGTATTATGACTACCCCGATGCAAAGGAGGCGCACGAGTTCAAAGACCAGTATATGTTCGGTGACGAAATGCTCGTTGCGCCGGTGGCGGCTCCCCTCTCGGAGGATAGCCTCCTTTCGGCCAAGAAGATCTGGCTGCCCGAGGGGGAGTGGATCGAACGGTTTGCCGGCAAGAAGCTGAAGGGGCCAGCGGTCGTTGAGCGATCCTATGCCCTCGACGAGATCCCGGTCTTTGTGAAGGCTGGCGCGATCATCCCAATGCAACCGAAGATGCGAAATACGCACGAGAAGCCCGTGGATCCGTTGATTCTGACGGTTTTCCCTGGCGATTCAGGCTCCACACGGGTGTACGAAGATGAAGGAAATTCCCTCGGCTATCAGAAGGGGCAGTTCGCCTGGACAGGCGTCCGAATGTCGACGGTCGCCCAAGGAACGTTCAAGATTGAGATCCTACCGTCAGAAGGAAAGTACCCCGGCATGCTGAACAAGCGAGCCTACGAACTGCAGCTCCCCGGATGGTGGCCGCCCGAACAGGTCCTGTGCAACGGTGAGACGATGGCTTACTCGCCGATTGAGGCATCAGTCGGCTGGCGATACGATGGCGACAAGCTGACCACGACGATCAGGCTTCCGTCGTTCGACGTGAGCCAGAAAGTGGAAGTAACCATCAAGATGCCGGCAAGCGCGACGAACAAATCTGGCTTGCTGGATGGGACGCGCGGGCTTCTGGCGAGACTGCGCCGTGTGATGCCTTTGCTCAACTCGACATGGCCGAAGGAGTGGTCGCCTGAGATCCTCGTGTATGCGGCGCAGGCAGGAAACAGGATCAGCCTTCATCCAGCCGATGCCGTGCAGGAGCTTGAAGGGCTTCAACGCGACCTGCCGGAGGTCGTCAAGCAGATCCGCGCGCTGGACATCGATCCCGGCGTTCGCAGGAAGGCGCTCAATCATCTCTCGGGAATTACGGGAAACTAGTGCTGCTCCAAGTAAGCTATACTGTGTTTCTACACACCCCTACACCCCTCTCGCTCTCGCACGAGAGGGGACTGGTTAGAGCTTAGTGTTTCAAGTGCTCCGCATCAGTTCTTTTGCCCTTGCTGTCATAGTCCTCTCTACAGCGCTGGGAAGAGGGTCGGCGAGAGGGGATAAAGCCCGCCCGACCGCCGTCAGGCGGGCGGGGGGTGTGTGTATTTGCATTTGTTGTTAGTTGAGACAGTCGTCTAAAACACACTATTACTTTTCGGGGTTGGCGCTAGAAGCGTGCGGGCACATTCGGTTCCTGATTCTAACGGCTCTCACCTTTGCCATTTCTTGCATCGTTCCATATATTGAAAGCCGCATGAAAACCGTCCCTCCGGAGAAGAACTATCGATGAAGACGTTCAGACACCTCCTTTTCGCCTCGCTGTTCATTTACTTCCCGTCCCTCTCACAATCAAGTCAGAACCTCCTCGATCCGAAGACTCGGGACTTCATCCATGAAGCTTTGAGCGGAGAGCTCGCGAAGGATCACGTCTTCCAGATCACCCGGTTTCACCGAATCCAGGGGTCGAGGGGCTATCGGGACGCGGCGCAGTACGTGCTGCGGCAGCTGCAACAGTACGGTTACTCCAAGAAGGATGCCTACATCGAGTCGTACAAGTCGGACGGGCGGGTGACGTACCAGACGTGGCAGTCGCCGTCGGGCTGGGACATCAGCTGGGGGGAGCTGCGCATGCTCGAGCCGTACGAGGAGCGAATCGTCGGCTATCCCGAGATCGCGATGAGCGTCATGACCTATTCGAATCCCGGCGACGTCACCGCCGAGCTGGTTTGGGTCGGAGTCGGGACGAGCGACGATGACTACAAGGGGAAAGATGTTGCCGGCAAGATCGCTCTCGCCACGGGGTATGGCGGCGATGTACACCGGCTTGCCGTGCTGAAATATGGCGCGAAAGCCGTTGTTTGCTTTCTCGATGACGATCGGGCCATGGAGCATCCCGACATTGTTCAATACACTGGTATGTGGCCCCGAACCGAGGAGTTGGGTCGTGTGACGTTCGGATTCAACATCAGCAAGCGGCAGGGGGAGAAACTGAAGGGCTTGCTGCTCTCGGGCAAGCGGGTCGTCGTTCGGGGGGAGGTGAAGGGCATCGGCCTTGAGCCGTACTTCATGGATATTGTGGTCGCTCATATCCGGGGTTCCGAGAAGCCCGACGAAGAGCTCGTCCTGAGCGCCCACCTCGACCATCCGAAGGAGTCCGCCAACGACAATGCCAGCGGCTCCGCCGCGATGCTGGATATGGCCCGGGCGCTGAAAGAGCTGATCGATTCCGGGCATCTACCTCGGCCCAAACGGTCCATCCGGTTCCTCTGGGTCCCCGAGTGGAACGGGACGATGCCGTATATTGACGCGCATCCGGAGCTTGTCGGTCCTGCGCTTGGGGGCAAGTTCCTCGCGAACCTCAACCTCGATATGGTTGGGGAGAACCTCGAGCTGCTCCACTCAATGCTGATTATTACACGCACGCCTAATTCCCTCCCTTCCGTCGTGAACGACGTCGTCGAGAATATGGCACAGATGGTGGATGGGATGGATATTCGTACACCGAGGGGAAGTCTCTCGGCGTGCAACTATCGCGTCGTCCCCTATTCCGGCGGAAGCGATCACATGATGTTCATCGACAGGAAGATCCCCGGCATCATGCTCGTCCACGGCTCCGACTACACCCACCACACGTCTGACGACACGCCGGACAGAGTCGATCCGGTCGAGCTGGAACGCAGCGAGATGATTGCCACCGGGACTGTGCTCTACCTAGCCAGTCTGGAGCCGACCCAGGCCCTGGACCTCGTCTATCTGTCGGGAGCCAACTCGATGCAGAGGCTCGGTGAAGCCGGGCGGAGAGCCCTTCAACTCGTAAGCAACGTTCCGGTCGATCAACTCACGGCCAGGTCGGTCGAAGCGGAGATCGTGGTCGAGGAGAGCGCTCGACTGGAGAAGCAGGCTATGGCATCGGTTTCCTGGTTCAATGACGATCCGAAGGTCAGGCATGCGATTGCAGTTTTTGAGAAACAACTGGACGCCTCGGCCCGAACGCTGCGGGAGGAAGTAGATCAGACGGCAATCGACCGAGGGGGAAGGAAGGGATTCAAGGTTGAGTCCGCATCCGCCGACAAGCGTGTGCCCGTCCGTCTCACGAGGGGGCCGCTCGATTTCGGATTGCCCGAGAGTAAGCTGCCCGAGGCGGAAAAGATTGGCGGTCAACCTCGATATCAGCTCAACGGGGACGTCCGTTTCGAGACCGTGAACTTCATTGACGGTAAGAGAAAAATGTCCGACATTGAGCGGGCGCTGGTCGCCGAGTTCGGTCAGGACGCGACCGTCGGCTTTGATCGGTACATCGAAGATTTGGTCAAGGTCGGTGTTGTAAGCTGGAAATGAAGGACTGCCATTGAGGACAAACCGTATGACAGGTGAACTAACAATCTCGTCGCTCCTTATCACCATTGTCGCCTGCGTGCCAGCAACTTCAAGCGGGCAGGTCATCTTCAAGGAGCCGCTGAGTCCAAGAATAGCGAACTACAAGATCTCCGTCGCTCTCGACACGAAAGAGAAGATGCTGAATGGGAAGGAGACGCTCACTTGGAGGAACGCATCGAAGGATCTCATTGGAGAACTACAGTTCCACCTCTATCTCAACGCGTTCAAGAACTCCGAGTCCACCTTCATGAAGGAATCCGGAGGAGTCAATCGTGGCTTGTCGATCGGGGATGGGGGGTGGGGATGGATCGATGTGACGTCAATGAAGACGGCTGAAGGTGAGGACCTGACCCAGCGCATCGGGTTCATTCATCCGGATGATGATAATGCCATGGATCAGTCGGTGATCCGGGTCCCTCTCTCGAAGCCGGTGCGACCGGGGCAAACCATCCAGTTGCAGATCGATTTCAAGGCCAAGCTCCCACGCGTCTTCGCCCGCACCGGATACTATCAGAACTACTACATGGTCGGCCAGTGGTTCCCCAAGATCGGGGTTTACGAGGCTGCCGGGCAGCGGTACGCGACGAAGGGAGGGTGGAACTGCCACCAGTTTCACTCCAACACGGAGTTCTACGCCGACTACGGGGTCTATGACGTCGACATGACTGTGCCTCAGGACTATGTTGTGGGTGCAACGGGCCTGCAACAGGCGGCAAAAGAGAACGGGGACGGGACGAAGACCGTGTCGTACCGTGCCGAGGACGTGCACGATTTCGCGTGGACTGCTTCGGCGAGGTACGTCGACCTCAGTGAGCAATGGAAGCATGTTAGGATCCGGGTGCTGATGCAGTCGCAGAGGGTCCATCAGGCTCAACGCTATTTCCAGGCAGTCAAAGCGACACTGGAGTACTTCGATAAGCACGTCGGGCGGTATCCGTATCCCAATGTCACGGTGGTGGATCCCGCCTACGGAGCGACGGGCGCGGGAGGAATGGAGTATCCCACGCTGATCACAGCCGGCTCGTTTTGGGCGATCGGTCGGTCCCTGAAGTTTGCCGAGCTTGTGACGGAGCACGAATTCGGGCACCAGTACTGGTATGGGATGGTGGGGAGCAATGAATTCGAAGAGGCGTGGATGGACGAAGGGATTAATCAATACTATGAGGCCCGAGTCATGAGCGAGGCGTACGGCGAGCACACATCGTTCTCGGACCTTCCGGGGATGCAGACGGGTGACTTCGAAACGACAAGGGGGGGCTACACGGGAATGACGAACCCGAAGATCGCGCCGACGTTCACCATGGGTTGGGGGTTCAAGCAGGGCGGGTACGGCAACCTGACCTATAACAAAACCGCAGTGTTCATGACAACCCTCGAGCGGCTGATCGGTCGTCCCCTCATGGATTCGGTGATGCAAACCTACTTCGAGCGCTGGAAGTTCAAGCATCCTTGTGGTCGTGACTTCATCGCCGTCTTTAACGAGATCGTCCCAAAAGCCACGAGCAATCGCCTCGGGAAGGATCTGAATTGGTTCTTCGACCAGGTGCTCTACGGGACTGACATCTGCGACTACCAATTGACCCGGATCGAGAACAAGGAGGTCGAGCCTGAGCAGGGCGTCGTCGATCGAGAGGGAAAGAAGGTGACGCTGGAAGCGAGGAACGATACCTCAGCGTCGAAACTCTATGACTGCCGCGTCGTTGCAAGCCGGCTCGGTGAGGTGAAGATGCCGACGTCGGTTCTCGTTCATTTTGAGAACGGCCAGGAAATGCGGGAGCCGTGGGACGGACAGAGCCGGTGGGTGGAATTCAAGTACCGCCGGCCGGAGAAGATTCTCTGGGCCAAAGTGGATCCGGATACCGTCCTGGCGATCGACATCAACTGGAACAACAACAGCAAGACGACGGAGCCGGCCTCAGCTCCGATCTGGAAATACACGCTGAAGTTCCTTTTCTGGCTCCAGAACATCCTGCAGCTTGCTGCGATCACAGGTTGAAATTGACACCAAGTCGGCTCAGAAAAGGGAAGTCATTCCGTCGGATTTTAAGACGGAATCCGGGACAAAGCTGTGTCTGGATGCCCGCTTATCCCGCTTCAAATCAGCGGGACGCAGAAAGCGCGAAATCCGCGGGCATGACAAGGTATTCTTGAGATCGCTTAGAAAGAGGGCTCTTAACATGAACGTCTTTCGTGCATTTTCCAGTGGCATCAAACGAGCGACGAGAGAGATTCGGATGTCGCTCCTTCTGTACCTTCTCAACTTCCTTGCAGCGGTAGGACTTGCGTTTGCGTTCCGCTCGGTCGTGAGCACAGGACTGGGTTCTTCTATGTCGATCTCCGAGCTGTTGAGGAACCTCAACTTCACCGTTCTGCAGGATTTCATGGTCAAGCACGGAGGAGAGCTTTCCGCTGTCTTCGGGCAAATCGTCTGGCTTGCGCTCCTCTATATGCTGGTGAATACCTTTCTGGCTGGTGGGATCTTGAGCATCCTCCGCGAAAAGGACGCGAAGTTCTCGCTCAGGTCGTTCTTTTCGGGCTGCGGCAACTTCTTCTTCCGGTTTTTCCGTCTTTTCCTGGTTTTCGGCATTCTCCTCGTCCTGATTGCCTTTGTCCTCAGCGCTCTGCTTGGCGTCTTCTACAGCGCCGTAACGGCAGAGGCACTTTCGGAAGTCACTGCGATCGCCTGGTGGATCGTTGTTGCTATCATCTTCCTGTTCGTCATGATGCTGGTGATCATGGTTGAGGATTACGCCAAGGTCATTGTCGTCACGAGCGATACGCGTGCGATGCTGAGGACAGCGTGGCGCTCGGCGGGGTTTGTGTTCCGCCACTTTTTCAGAACGCTCGGGCTTCAACTCCTGATGCTGCTCATCCCCATCGTGCTGCTTGCCATCTACCTGTGGCTTGATTATTCGATCGGCATGGAAGGCGTCGTGACCATCCTGCTGATGTTCTTCCTTCAGCAGCTCTTCATCCTCTCGCGGGTCTGGGCGCGTGTGTTCTTCTTCTCCGGGGAGCTGGCGCTCTATGAATCTCTGAGGGCCGGTCACCGGCAGGCTGTCGTAACCGAGCTCCCGAGGCCGGAGACTGGCCCTGCGGCGGCCTAGCGGGCTGGCGTTGCGCCGTGCAATTGTCGTACTGTTGTGAAACGAATCGAAAAGGAAACGTGCTTATGAAAGAGTTCAAAGAGAGCATGCTGGACCTCATCGTTGAAACATCCACGAATCTGCCGCCTGACGTTCGAAGGGCCTTCAAGACCGCGATGACCAGGGAGAAATCGGGCTCGCAGTCCGATTTTGCCCTCCAGACGGTTGCCGTCAACATCGACATGGCGGTCACGAATTGCGGCCCGATCTGCCAGGACACGGGGATGCCGACATTCGAGATCAAGACGCCGGTTGGCGTGAATCAGATCGAGATGAAGAAGCAAATCCTCGACGCGATCGTCGAGGCGACGAAGCAGGGGAAGCTGCGACCCAATACCGTCGACTCACTGACGGGGAAGAACTCGGGAAACAACCTGGGTGAAGGCGCCCCGGTGCTCCACTTCGAGCAGTGGGAGAAGCCCGATATCGAGGTGAAGCTGCTCCTGAAGGGGGGAGGATGTGAGAACAAGAACATCCAGTATTCGGTCCCGTGTGAGCTCCCCCATCTCGGCCGTGCCGACCGGACGATCGACGGCGTCCGGAAGTGCATCATGCACGCCGTGTGGCAGGCACAGGGTCAGGGGTGCAGCGTGGGAGCGATCGGCGTGGCGATCGGGGGTGACCGGGCTTCGGGGTACAACTACGCGAAACAGCAGCTCTTCCGAGAACTCGACGATGTCAATCCGAACCCCGAGCTGGCAAAGCTCGAGGCGTACGTGATGGAGAACGCCGACAAGCTTGGGATCGGGACGATGGGATTCGGCGGCGAGGCGACGCTGATCGGCTGCAAGGTCGGATCGTACCATCGGCTGCCGGCGTGTTTCTTCGTGACGGTCGCCTACGACTGCTGGGCGTTCCGACGGCTGGGTGTGGTGATCGACCCGGCGACGGGCAAGATCAAGCGCTGGCTGTACAAAGGCGACACACCGACGATGAAGATGGCTGAAAAGGAAGCGCTCCCGCTGACGGGGAGGGAGATCCGTCTGACCACGCCTCTTTCCGAGGCGCAGGTCCGGACCTTGAAAGTCGGTGATGTCGTCCTGCTTAGCGGGATGCTTCATACGGGGCGCGATACGCTCCACCATCATCTGATGACGCACGATTCGCCCGTGAACCTGCAAGGCGCAGCGCTCTACCATTGCGGTCCCGTCTCACTCAAGAAGGATGGGAAGTGGTTCATGAACGCAGCCGGGCCGACGACGAGCATCCGGGAGGAGCCGTACCAGGCCGACGTGATCAAGAAGTTCGGACTGCGGGCGGTGATCGGGAAGGGGGGCATGGGGGCAAAGACGCTTGCCGCTCTGAAGGATTTCGGTGCAGTTTATCTCAGCGCCATCGGTGGAGCGGCGCAATACTATTCAATGTGCATTGAAGAGGTCGAAGGGGTGGATTTGCTGGAGTTCGGCGTCCCGGAGGCGATGTGGCACGTGAGGGTGAAGGACTTCCCGGCGATCGTCACGATGGACTCGCACGGGAGCAGCCTCCATGCCGACGTCGAGAAAGCATCAGCCGCTGAGTTAGCGAAGTTCGCGCAACCTGTAACGCTCTAAGATGGAGGGCGTCACCCTCCCTTGAATCCCCTCCTGTCCAGTGAGGGGAAGTAGAAAGGCACGGGTGAAGAGCTGGCGAGTTCGCCCAGCCGGTGACGCTGTAGGGATCCGGAATGTAGGTCGAAATTGCCTGCCCGCCCCGACTTGGTCGTGGTCCGCCGTGGTCTGTTGCGGGTCATTTCGACCACGCCGGGTATCGAAGATCGTCGGTGTTCCTCACGCTGTGAACGCAATGCCGAGCCAATGCGAACCAAGCAAGCTCTCAGCAACTATCAGTTGATCTGGGAGACGGTGCGCCAGATCCCGAGAGGGAGAGTGGCGACCTACGGTGAGATCGCGGAGCAGGCGGGGGTTCCTGGTCAAGCGCGGCTCGTCGGTTACGCGCTGCACAATCTGCCAGCGAAATCTGATGTGCCCTGGCACCGCGTGATCAATAGCCAGGGGAGGATATCGCTGCCGGGAGGGAACAGTGGCTACCAAAGGCAGAAGCGGCTGCTCCTAAAAGAGGGTGTGGCCTTCGCCGAAGACAGAGTCGATCTCGCCAGATTCGGCTGGCTGCGGGCTTTGCGAAAGCGCAAGTAGGAATGCAGGATGTCCAAACCAGACTATCCGATCACGCCGGCCGTCCGGGTCCTGCGGGAGAAGGGGATCGAGTTCAAGCCGCATCTGTACGCATACGAAGAGCACGGCGGCACGAGCCACTCGGCGGCCGCCCTCGGCGTTCCGGAGCACCGGGTCGTGAAGACGATCGTCATGCAGACGGATGAGCGCAAGCCGTTGCTCGTCCTGATGCACGGTGATCGGGAGGTCTCGACGAAGCAGCTCGCACGACTCCTCGGCGTGAAACACGTCGGGCAGTGTGATGAGGCTTCGGCGACAAAGCACACCGGCTATCTCTTCGGCGGCACCAGTCCCTTCGGGACGCGTCATCCGCTGCCGGTGTATGTTGAAAAGACGGTTTTCGATCTTCCAAATATCTATATTAATGGAGGGAAGCGGGGATTCCTCGTCGAAATCGGACCTTCTGATCTGCGGCGTGCGTTCCCGGTGACAGAGGTCGAGGTCGCTTTCGCACCTTGAAGCAGTCGCAGCGTGCTGAGCCGATTCATGCTGGGTTTGATCCGCTTCCGACGAGGAAGAAGCGGGAAGAGGCGACCAAGAGGCTGTTGAAAAGCCATCTTCATTGTCACTCCCGCGAGAGCGGGAGTCCAGATGTAGGCTGTTTTCTGGATTCCTGCTTCCGCAGGAATGACTCTTTCATGTTTTTCAACGACCTGCTCTTGCTTTGCGGCCGAAACTCTCTCGAGAGGAGATCATGATCATGAACAATCAAGTGAACCGCCGATGAACGTCATCGAATGGACGGTCGAGCTGCGATTCGTGGTCGCACTCGCCCTCGGATTTCTGGTCGGGCTGGAGCGGGAGAGCACGAAGGGTGAGCACCGCGGGGTCGTCTTCGGCGGTGTCCGCACCTATCCGATCATCAGCATGTTCGGCTTCGGCTGCGCCTGGCTCTCACAGGCAGGCGTCGGCTTCATGCTGCCGATCGGTCTCGCGTCCGTGATCGTCCTGGCGGCGATCGCTTACATCACGAAGATCAAGGCTGGCTGGTACGGCTTCACAAGCGAGGCTTCGGTTCTCCTGACATTCATCATCGGCGCCCTCGCGCTCCTGGCGGATGTCTGGATCGCGATGGCTCTCGGGGTCGTCGACACGATTTTGCTCTCGGAGAAAGCCGAGCTGGAGACGTACGTCGAGCGCTTCAGCAAGGCGGAGTTTCTGGCCGTCGTGAAGTTCATCCTCGTCACGGTCATCATCCTCCCGGTCCTCCCCAACAAAGGGTACACGGAGTTTAACCTCAATCCGACGCACGTCTGGCAGATCGTCATCCTGGTCTCGACGATCGGATTTGTAGGCTACATCCTCTCGAAGATATTTGGTGCGAAGGTCGGGTTGTGGATGTCAGGTTTGCTGGGAGGGATCGTCTCGAGCACCGCAACCACGCTCGCCTTGGGGCGGATTGCCCAGAAGGATCCGGATCGGTCAAAAACGGCCCTGCAGGCCTCGATGCTTTCCAGTAGCATGATGTACATCCGAGTGCTGGTTCTGATTCTTGTTGCCAACCCGGCCTATCTTCCGGCACTCTGGTGGAAGCTCCCTGCGCTTGCAGGCGTCGGCGTGCTTCTCTCTGCCCGCATCAAGCCGACGGGCGAACCCGCGAAAGAAGAGAAACTGCCGAACCTGCACAACCCGTTCGAGATCAGGCCTGCGATGGTCTTCGGTCTGCTCTTCATTCTGCTCGCCATCGTAACGTCGCTGGTGCAGCAGCGCCTGGGGAACCCCGGTGTTCTCGCTCTCGCTGCGGTCGTGGGCGTGACTGATATCGATCCTTTCATCCTTTCACTCGTAGGGGCCGCGTTCGGGAGCGCACCGGTTGTCGTACCGGCGATCATTGTAGCGATGATGAGCAATACGGTCGCAAAGTCCGTCTACTTTGCCGTTCTCGTCCCGAGCGCCAGGCGGGAGGTGTTCTGGAGATACGCAGTGTGGACCATCGTCCACGTGCCCATCCTGCTGACCCCCTGATCCCGGAAGAGGCAGGCTCTCGCTGGAACCGCTGTCTCATGCCCGACGTTATCCTTAAGAGCATTCGAATCGTCGATGCGTCCTGGAGGGATGATTCTATCCCCCTCCTACCCCCGTCGATGTGCAGCAAACGTCAGGGAGTACAATAAGTATGGATACCCGTGTGGAAAACGACTCATTGGGTGCGCGGAATATTTCTTCTGATGCCTACTATGGCGTTCAAACATCACGGGCGTTGGAGAATTTTCCGATCAGCGGACTGAGGCCGAAGCCCTCCTACGTAGAGGCGACGGTCCACATCAAACGCGCGGCGGCGATCGTCAACAGGGACCTCGGGCTCCTCGATCGGCGCAAGGCGGAGGCGATCGTTCAGGGAGCCGACGAAGTGCTTGCGGGCAAGATGCGCGACTGGTTCCTCGTCGACGTCTATCAGGCCGGGGCGGGGACGTCGCATAATATGAATGCAAACGAGGTGCTCGCGAACCGGGCGATCGAGATCCTCGGCGGCCGGAAGGGGGACTACAGCGTCGTGAGTCCCAACGATGACGTGAACATGTCGCAATCGAGCAACGACGTCTGCCCAACGGCAGTTCGTATCGCCGGTCTGATGGAAGTGCGTAAGCTCCTCCCCGCCTTGCAGACCCTGGAGGCTGCGTTTCTCCGAAAAGGCAAGGAGTTCGACGGGATCGTGAAAGCGGGCCGAACCCATTTGATGGATGCAGTTCCTCTCAGGCTCGGGCAGGAGTTTACGGCCTATGGCGTAAACGTCCGAAAGCATCGGGAAGCGATTGAACGTGCGGCGGCTGCCTGTCAGGAGCTCGGGATCGGTGGAACGGCAACCGGGACCGGCCTGAACGCCGACCCGAGGTATCGACCGATGATCGTCCGCCAGCTGACCGAGCAACTCGGCATCGAGTTCCGGCCGGCGGAGGATTACTTCGAAGCGATGCAGAGCATGCGCCCGATGGTCGAGCTCTCGGGCGGTGTGCGCAATTTCGCCCAGGACCTCTCGCGTATCTCCAACGACATTCGACTGTTGGGTTCGGGGCCGAACACGGGTTTGTTCGAGATCTCCCTCCCGGCTGTGCAGCCCGGATCTTCGATCATGCCCGGCAAAGTCAATCCATCGATGGCGGAGATGGTCAACATGGTCTGTTTCCAGGTCATCGGCTGCGATACGACGATCCTGCTGGCCGCTCAGGCGGGACAGCTGGAGCTGAACGTCATGCTGCCGGTGGTTGCGTT